>Ga0102938_10000476_pt1 | contig 29399 bp, 23 predicted proteins | sample SalPonR2_B_D2_MG_FD_84516 | JGI IMG/M metagenome (GOLD analysis project Ga0102938, IMG submission 84516) | Salt pond soil microbial communities from South San Francisco under conditions of wetland restoration - Salt Pond MetaG R2_B_D2_MG | ecosystem: Environmental > Aquatic > Marine >... | reverse complement strand
TTCAAGTATTGCAACGGACGTGAATCTTACGCCAACATTGGTCGACGCCTTGGTGCAGTCGCCTGATCAGTCGCTTCGTCGAATGGAATTGAAAGAGTCACCATAGGGTTTCATCGATCAATGGACCGGGCCGTTTGAATAGGCAACAGGTGTGCAATCGGGGGCGGCGGAATCGATAGACTCCAAGCCCGTGCGGGCTTGTCCGCCCGGTGCGCGAGTTTGACAGCTCGACCGCAAGCCCAGAACGACGCGTCGCGACCGTCATTCGATCGTTCCCAGTCAATCGGGGCTACAGCGGTAATCGTCTGGCGAGGTTCCGGAGGTATCTGCGGGCATTTCTTGCACCTTCCAGTACCGTTCTGGGATCGCCGTGATGATTGCCGGCAATCTCCAACATGATGGCGCCTCGAAAATCATATCTTGAAAGCTGTTCTAGAAAAGCTTGCCAGTCAATCTGCCCTTCTCCAGGAGGCAAGTGGTCATCGCCGTGACCCCGATTGTCGCTAGCGTGAATCATGCGCAGGTGTCCCGAAAGTTTATGTGCGACGGTGCGTAGGTCTCCCGACAAATGGGCATGTCCGGTATCAAGGCAAATGCCGAGTTCAATTGATTCCATAGCGCCCAAGATCCATAGCAGTTCGCGGACATGGCCACAAAATAGGTGCGGTAGCATGTTCTCGAGCACCAGCGAGACTCCCTGGTGTTGGCAATGTCGCGAAACCTGATCCAAAACACCGGCTGCATTGTGCATCCTCTGAGTCCGTTCCTGATTGGGCAAACCTCCTTTTTCCGGTCCTGGATGAATGACAAAATAGCGAACGTCCAATAGGGCCGCGGCATCTGCGGCACGGAGCAACTCATCACGCGACCGCTCTCGCTGCTCGCGGTCCATCGCCGTGATGTCGATGTCATCGGCAAAGGGGGCATGAAAAGAGAACGGCTCCAAACCGAGGTCGTGGATCAACCCTGCGGCAGCGCGGACTTTCTCTTGGTCGTGATAGTCCAAATGCGCCGGACAGGAACAGATCTCAAGCAATCCAAAACCGGTGTTTCGGATTGGCTCTAGGCAATCAAAAATGCTGGTTTGGTAGAAACAGCCCGTCGAAAGGCCGACAGCCCAGTCGCTCATGATCTTTTCTCGCTCGTAAGGAGTCTCGATAGTCTGCCAGATTGTGTCCACATTCCGGCTCGAAGCAGTAACCCTTTTCTCGGTTGGAAACGCAGTTTAAATCGACGGCATCATCCACGCCGGTGGCGATTAAGCCGGCAAATAAGCGGGTGTATCCATCGGCTCGCGTGGCCGCATCACGCTGATACCAGCGATCACCCCAGTTAAAGTCACGCTCGTATTTAGAGCGGATCAACCCGGCAATGTGTCGAGGATGCCAGCCCAGCGCTGAGAAGACCCGCACCAGGTGTTGGATCCCCGCGGGCTTTAGCAGCAGGTCATTGGGGTGTTGTAGAATGTGCCGGGTGCAGGAGGGTAGTTGGTCAAGCTGGCAACGATCATAGGTGCTTCGCCAATGTTCGGGGGGATGGTGGTCCTGCTGGTAAAACCAGTCATGAAAGCTTTTTAAAGACGACTGTCGATAATGCTCTAGCAGACGTTGGGTTCCGCTGGATTGTTCGGGGATGTGTACCGAAGCTCGGCCGGCAAGTTCCATCGTTTCTTCCGCCGAACGCATCACCTCGATAGCCTCTTCTTCAGCCATCTCGAACAGCGGGATTTCAAAGATGGGAGGAGTCGCGGCGAGGACGTGTTCCCCTACCGCGTTGCGATTCTGGAAGGGTTTGAGGTAGACACTAAAGGGAACGCGGATGTGACGTTTATGGAGTGGATCGGCGTATTCGGAAAGATCGATCGAGATCACTTCCCGGCCACAACACGACTGGCCCGTCGCACCGACTTCAATATCGGTCAACTGCACCGACAACTGGCTGTTGCCGATCACCTGGTGTTTGGCCATGTGGCCAAGATATTCCATCAACAATCCCAGACCAGCAAAGGCCTGACCGAGCGAGTGCTCCACACACAGCCCCCGCGGGGCACAAGGTTCCTGGTAGCGGCCTTCCAGGGTTGTCGAGATTCGCCCGAGTTGTTTTAGTTGGTGGAAAGCATCCGAATTCCGATCAATCTTCCAGACAAAGTGATGGCCTCGACCTGTTAGCAGATGGAGTGGCACGATTTCCCATTGCAGCAGTAATCGCTGAATCGCATGGACCACGGGACGCTGCATGGAAAATATTCTTTGCGGATGAAGATACGCTTCACCAGGGAAATCAAAATTGACATATTCGATGTCAAGATGAGCGATCAGGAACCGCGTGTCCCAAAGGGATCGAGAAACATCCAGTCCTTGCTGTAAAAGGGTGGGGAAGGCATCAGGGTGCAGGGTTGCGTCTAAGTTTTTGGATTCTTCAGGGCAACCAAGAATGTAGGCACACGATGCGTCCCGCAGACAGTCGCCTCCTAGGAACTCAACCATGCGGTTCCAGACCGAAGGATTACGATAGTATGCCGTTAATGAAGCCACGGAGAGGTCCCTCGTTCATCGCAGCGTCAAGTGTCGGTCGGTTCGGCCATTCGGCGGATGCGGAGGTTTATGCATCGACAAGATGAACAAGCCAGCACCCACGCGTGGTGGGCCGGCCTGTTCAAAGACATCCCGTTTGCTATGCATTCGACGCACGAGCGTTTACCGAACTTTCGGCAATGGCGGTTAACTTCTTGTCCGCATTGCCTTCTTCGTCGAGCGTTTCCTGTAATAGACTGGCCACATCATTGCGACCGCAACGCTGGGCGAAGTTACGAGCCGAGCCGTAGCCGGCAATTTCGTAGTGCTCGACTCTCTGAGCTGCGGCGATCAACGCAGCGTCCTTGATGTCTGGATCGCCCGACGCATCAACGACCTTTTCGCCTTCTTTGACCAGCCCTTTCATCGCCTCGCAAGTTTCTCGCTTGGGCTTTGCTTCCAGCAACTTAAAGGCTTGCTCCAAGCGATTGACGTGCCCCTTGGTTTCCGCAAGGTGGCTCTGGAAGGCGGACTTTAGGTCGGCCGCTTTGGCGGCTTCTTCCATTTTGGGCAAAGCATCCACCAAACGGTTTTCCGCGTCATAGAGATCTTGCAGTTGCTCGACCAGCAAATCATCTAACGACGTGAACTCGGTGCTTGTAAATAAAGCCATCATTTATCTCCTGCAATAAACATCATGTAACGAACCAGGAATGCGGCGATTCCTTAGTACCAGTAAATTCCAAAGTTGCCGAACCGTATGCCGGGGCGACCATAACCGAAACCTCGGTTGTAACCACCGTAGTAATACGGCCGACCGTTGTTATAGAAGTAGCGATTTCCGTACCGTGGGCTGCGGTAAAGTGGCGAACGGTATCCGCGTTGGTAGCGATTTCGCCAATCACGATCGTCCCAGTCCCGATTTCGCCAATCGCGATTTCGCCAATCACGATAGCGACTATCTCGATAGCGCCCATCACGATCCCGTCCGTCGCGGTAGCGTCCATCGCGTTGGTCGCGGTTACCGCGTTGGACCACCAAGAACGTCTCGCTGCCTGACGGCGTTGCGATTTGCGAAAGGTCTTCAATCGAATCTTCAAGACGCGGTTCGCCTTGCTTGTCCTCATCGCTGTTCAGCGCTTCTTGGACTTGGCGTTCGAGGTCACGGACACGCTGGCGCAGTTCGTCCAGCGCATCATCGGTGATCGATGGCGCGCCAAGGGGTTCAAAGGGTTGCTGTCGGTCCATCCATGATCCACCATCTTGCTGGTTGGGCATTGCCGGACGCATTGCCTGACGCAAGAAGTTCATGGGAGCTGAATCGAGGTGACCCAACGTGACGGTGATCTGTTTTTGCTTTCCATCTCGCTGAACGGTCAGCTCTAATTTGGAATTGGGTTCGGCATCGGCGACTCTGCTGATGAACGCCTGGGCGTCGGTTACCTGCCGATCGCCCTGCTTTGTGATCAAGTCACCTGCTTGCAGGCCGGCTTCCGCCGCGGGACTGCGCGGCAAGACGCGTTCGATCTTAGCACCGTCTTGATCCGTTTCCGCCAACATCACGCCCAGCCACGCTTTGTCACTCTTGGGAGGCTTGTCTGCCTTCGACGCCAGCGTGACGCGTTTGTTCATTTTGTCGCCTTGGCGCCAAACGGTGACCGAGATTTCTTCGCCTGGCTTCATGCCCTGCACGAGCTCGCGAAACTGCTCGGGCGACTTGATTTTTTTGCCATTGATGGAGGTCAAGTAGTCGCCGTATTCGATTCCTGCTTTTTCCGCGGGACAACCTTGAACCGTATCAAGCACCAGCACGGCACCGCTTGGAGAAGAGTCCACGACCACCCCGAAGGCGGGCACATCGTCCTCTTGGTATTGGTTTTTAGCAGACGCTTGATCCTGCGAAGCGTTATTGGTTTGAGCAAGCGCTGTCGCATTACCACCAGCTAGGAAGGCACCGACGAGAGAGGCACCGAACGCGAGCAGTGGGAGTGCGGTCCGCTTTCGGCGGGGACCCAAAGAAGAAGAGGGCATGAGAGGGCTCCTTTGTAGGGATGGAAGATTCGGCCGATCCCGCTCACGAGGCAGGGTCGGTAAGGTTACCGATCCTTGAAGCTGCAAAGGACGTACCCCCTTTCCCAAAACTCGCTGGCTCTGAAGTCCTGTGGGAGGGGGCGACCGAGCTGCCGGTGACGGTTGTGAACGCCTACTGGAGGACAGCCGCGATGGAAGCATTGACTGCCAGCTTCTTCCCTAAGGACGGGTCGCCAACGGCAAGACAATAGGGTTGTGCTTAACGAGATTATTCGACGAACGATTGTCCAACGAGTTTTGGATGGCGCAGGACTTCTCGGAGCATGGCGATGGATGCTGGTTTCAGTTGATAGAGGTCGACACCCGATGCGGTGGCTTCCCTACGCAGATCGTCATCATCGTATCCAGTGAGCGCCACTAACAACGCGTCTCGGCAATGCTCCAGCTTGCGAATTTCACGGGCTAGCTCTAATCCGCTCATCCCAGGCAGGCCAAGGTCTAGCAAGATCAGGTCTGGCTGGAAGTCTTGCAACAAGGAGAGGGCAGCTGGCCCATCACCAGCCGAACGGGTTTCGTAGGGGCCGAGCTTGCCGACGAGAGCTTTCAGGACCAGTTCATTCTCACGGCGATCATCTACGATCAGCACGCGTTGGTGACTTTGTAACACAGGATCGAGGGAGGAAGCGTGAGAGCGTGAGGGCGGTTCGCAGGCAGGCAGACGGACGATGAATTCAGCTCCCTGTGCTCGTCCGTCGTTGCGGTTCGCCGAGGCGTCGCTACCGGCCACAGACGCGGTGTGGAGGCTGAAACAAGTTGCCAACTGGCTACCGATCGTTTGCGCTAATTGCCGCTCCGCATCGCAGAAAGAGGGCCGACCGGGCCGGCGGAGGCAACTCAACATGCCGAAGCGCTGTTTGCCGTCGGCGATCGGGATCTTCAGACGATCGGTGATTGCTGAGGCCTCCGTCGTCGCTTCGGTGAACTCCAACCACACCGCCTGCTCATCGTCCTCGTCCCCGCTTCCTTTAGCGATGCGCTCGACCGAACCATCGGCGGCAAAGCGGTCAATCCAGGCCGCATCACAGAAGTGAGGTACGATCATCCGCACGACGCGAAATAACTCCTCATCGATCGATCGACCAAGAGCCAAGTTCGGGGATCGTTCTTGCACATAGCTCAGCACGCGTCGCAGGCCCGCCTGGTGATCCTGTTGGTCGGCACTCAATACTGAACATTTGCCTGCCTGTGTCGCATGCTCTTTCCTCATCACATTTCCCGCCTCACGTTCTGAACGTCAACTCGCCATGGGGCCCCCCGACAAGTGTCGTCTGCCAAGGATTGGTCTTAATTGCCAAAGACGAGAATATTCGTCAACTGGCGGTTTAGCTCTGCCAGTTCTCGAAGCAGTTCAACCATCTGCTCCGTATGAGGAGACTCTTCATAGTGCATTTTAACCCCCAAGATACTGAGTCGAATTTCGATCGACTCGAGCGATGCCGCTAGTTGAGTCAGTTCATTCATCGCATCGCTGGCGACGGGAATCTGGCATCCTTTTGGATAGCGATCAAGTTGGTTCATCATCGGTCCAGGGGGTGCGGTCGAGACTTTGCTTAGCCTATCAGGCAAAGATGCTTAGTTTCTCCAACGCTTCCCAACAGCGACAACCCAAAATCCCGTAAGCTTTAATGGGGGAAATCCTCAAGTCGCGTGCAGTGACTCCTCCGCACACCTCTGGCAAACAACATTCTGCAGGGTGGCGATCACTCTCCCTGGCAGTTGAGATTGCAAGGCTTATGCTTGTCAGAGTATCGCTTTACACTGAGGAAAAACCTAGTCCTTTCAAGAGCTAAACGTGGCGAAGAAAAGCCCCCAAGATTCATCCCCTGAGCGGTTTCCGATTGTTGGCGTCGGGGCCTCGGCTGGTGGATTTGAAGCCTTGCGTCGCATGCTCGAAGCGATGCCGGTTGAGCCAGGGTTTGCAATCGTGATTGTGCAGCATCTCGCCCGTGACAAGCCCAGCCTTGCGCCGGAGTTGTTATCGAAATATACGAATCTGAACGTCTGCCAAGTCCATGATGAACCGGTTGTCCAGCGGGATCATATTTACGTTATTCCACCGGGGCAGTACTTAGGAATCGTCAACGGCCAATTACAACTTTCGGACATGGAAGGTCCCCGACGAACACCGGTTGCGATCGACCATTTTTTCCGTGCCCTTGCCAAAGACCAGGGGCAACGGGCGGTCGGCGTGATCTTGTCGGGTACCGGTAACGACGGCACGCTGGGAGTAAAAGCGATCAAGGCGAACGGTGGCTTGGTGTTGGCGCAAGATAGCAGCACCGCCGGACACGCGGGTATGCCAGACAGTGCGATCCAGTCGGGCGTGGTGGACCAAGTGCTGTCTCCGGAGGAGATTCCTGAAGCGCTGGTGCGTTTCACCGAACATGCTTATACGCACGAAGCGCCGCCACATCCAGAAGGTCAGGACGAAGCGTCCGCAGAGGAGCACCTGACTGACCGTAACGACTTGGGAACGCCCGACGAAGCGACAGAGGCAGGTTTGAGTGCCATCCTGAACTTGCTGCGCAAGCATGCCAAGCGAGATTTCCGCAACTATAAACCGGCCACGCTGTTGCGACGCACTCGTCGTCGGATGTGCCTTCACAGCCTCGATCGGTTCGAAAGCTACGTTCAGTTCCTACAGGAGCATCCAGCGGAGATTCGTGCGCTGGCCAAGGATCTACTCATCAGCGTGACCGACTTTTTTCGAGACCGTGAAGCTTGGGATGAATTGGCAGCGAATGTCATCCCGTCGATCGTGAAGGAAAAAGGGAATGACGAAGCGGTCCGGGTGTGGGTAGCCGGTTGTGCGACGGGCGAAGAGGCTTACACGGTTGCGATGTTGATGCTGGAAGAAATTGGCCGACAGCGAAAGGGCTGTGCCTTGCAGGTGTTCGCCTCCGACATTGATAAGGAGGCGGTCGATCAAGCACGGCAGGGACGGTATCCACTGAGCATCGAAGCGGATATGTCGGCGGAGCGAGTGCAGCGATTTTTTACTTTGCAAGATGGTGACTTGCACTATGAGGTCAACAAGTCGTTGCGTGAGACGGTCATCTTCGCCGATCAAAATTTGATCGCCGACCCGCCGTTCTCGCGACTCGATCTCATCTGCTGCCGAAACGTCATGATCTATCTGAAAGCCGAAGTGCAGCAGAAACTGGTCGCTCTGTTTCACTTTGCCCTCCGCAAAAATGGTTTTTTAATGCTGGGGACGGCGGAGACGATCGGACGGCAAAACGACTTATTTGAGCGGCTCAGTAAACGCCACAAAATATATCGTGGCATCGGCCATGCACGGCATGATCGTTTGGACCTGCCGATCGTGCCGGGGACGATTCGTCGCGACATCACGACGACTGTTCCCCTCCGACGTGACATTCAGTTGCGTCACCTTGCCGAGCAGAAGCTGGTCGAGATGCTGGCGCCAGCTGCGGTACTGATCGATCGCCAATGGCGGATTCTCTACATCAACGGTGACGTCAATCCTTATCTGCTACATCAACCGGGAATCCCCAACGCCGATTTGCTAAGCAAGATGCGTGATGGATTGCGGAGCAAACTGCGCGGTGCGGTTCATCGTGCGATCACGGATCGCAAAAGCGTCAGCGTGACCTGTCAGGTAGAACGGGAGACGTACAGATATGATGTTTCGGTTTCTATCAGCTTGGTTGAAGAAGCCGACCAACGCGAGCCGCTCATGCTGATTGTTTTCCGAGACCTAGGGTCTGCCTCCCCGCAACCCAAAAATCTGGAACAGCATCCCCCGGCGACTTCCGAGAAAACCGTGCCGCATTCGGTCGCCGATACATCGCTCGATGAAAATACGATCATCAGCCAGTTGGAGGAAGAGCTGAACGCCACCAAAGACGATCTGCGATCGACGATCGAGCAGTTCGACGTTTCCAATGAGGAGTTCAAGGCGTCTAACGAGGAGGTCATGAGCATCAATGAAGAGCTGCAGAGCACTAATGAAGAGTTGGAGACGAGCAAAGAAGAATTGCAATCTCTCAACGAAGAGCTCTCCACCGTTAACCATCAGCTTGCCTCGAAAGTGGAAGAACTGGAGGTCAAGCATGCCGATCTCGAAAATTTGATTTCAGCAACCGAAGTTGCCACCGTCTGTTTGGACACAGATTTAGTAATCCGCTGGTTCACGCCCGCGGTGACCAGCCTAATTCGCATCAAGACCGGAGACATCGGACGTCCCCTCGATGATCTGCAGAACGATTTTGCAACCGACGATTTGAAAGAGGTGTGTCAGCAGGTGCTAAATCGCTTGGTGCCAATCGACAGCGAGGTCCGGTGTCACGATGGACGCACTTTTATTCGGCGGGTGGTGCCGTACCGGGCAGATGATCATCGCATTGGTGGCGTCGTGGTTACCTTAGTCGATATCTCGGCTCGCCATCAACGAGAAGAAGATCTGCGAATCAGCCAAAGCCGCTTCCAGATGGCATTGAATGTCGACGGGATTGGCGTGCTGTTCTTTGGCCCTCAAGGAGATTTGCTGGACTGCAATGATTGGTTCTTAGAGGTCACCGGTTACAGCCGCAGCGAAATTCAAGCTGGTACGCTGAGCTCGCTGACTATGACGCCTCCGGAATGGATTGAAGCCACCGTTGCTCAGTTAAAAAAACTAGAACAAACGGGTCGTCTGGGGCCCTACGAGAAGCAGTATCTTTGCAAGGATGGTCGGCGGCTGTGGATGATGCTCTCGGGATGCAGGCTGGATGATGGCACGATTGTCGTGCATGGGATCGACATCGGAGGTCGCAAGCGGGTCGAAGCCGAGCTGAAAGAGAGCGAAGAGAAACTGCGGATGGCCGCCTCGGCGGCTCGCTTGGGTTGGTACTCGTTTGATGTCAGCACCGAAGAAGTCGTGTGGTCCGAGGAACTGCGCATGTTGGCTCGTATACCGTCCGAGGAAATCGTCGATCGGCAGCGAGTTATCGAGTTAATCCATCCCGATGATAGGCAAACGTATTTGAAGGTGATCGAGCAGGCGGTGTCGGCGTGCGATGCGGATGGTTATCGAGCGGAGTTCCGAGTGGTCTTGCCAGAGGGTGAAGTTCGCTGGTTGGAGGATCGAGGCAAAGTGGTCGCTACGGAGCAAGACGGGCAGCGACAGCCACGGTTTGCTATCGGCATGGTGATGGATATTAGCGAACGCAAACAAGCCGAACGGCAAATGCGGGATATCAATCAGATTCTCGAACAGCAGGTTGCCGACCGCACCGAAGCCCTTGAGGTCTTGCAGCACATCACGCGAGCGGCCAATGAAGCCCAGTCGGTGAACGATGCGTTGCGTGCGGCGCTCAAGGAGATCGCCAGCTACAATGGCTGGCGCGTGGGGCATGTTTGGCAGTTAGACGAAGACGCTCCCGCGGGGGTGCGTCGTTTGAAGAGTTCGGGGTTATGGTACCTATCTCAAGGCCTCCGTCTGCCCGACGAAGAGGTGGAAGCTGACGAGGATGACGCGGAGCAAGTCGATGGCGGGCCCTCTACACGCCCCCAACGCGTGACATCGCAGGCCGAACAGCCCACTGCCGTGGCGTTGAAGATCGCCGAGTTCCAAAAACATATCGACCAAATTACCGTCTCCGGCGGCGAAGGACTGATCGGTCGAGTGATGGAATCAGGAGAATTCAGCTGGGTCGATGACATCGCCCTGGAAAGCGATTTGTGGCAATTGGACATGTCGGAGCTTGGATTGCACGCCGCGATCGCCTTTCCGATCACCATTGACACGCAGGTCGTCGCGGTGATGGAGTTTTTCTCGCAAGTCCAGAGCGGCCCTCAACGTCGTTTCTTGGACGTCATTCCTGATATCGGGATCCAGCTTGGACACGTGATCCAGAGGAAACATCTGGAACGGATCGTGGCGGAGATTGCCAGCGAAGAGCAGCAACGAATCGGACGAGAGCTACACGACGGGATCGCGCAGCAGTTGACCGGTGGGGCGCTGATCGCGGAGTCTCTACGTCGCACGCTTCCCAGTGATTTGCAATTGCAAATCGAGAATGTAAACCATTTGATTGATATCCTCCGCCAGACGCATCTGGATGTTCGGCACTTGTGTAGTGGCCTGATGCCCAGTTCGCTCGATGCCGCAGATCTCTTGCCCGCGATTCGTCGGATTGCGGACGAACTGTGCAACGTGCACGAAATAGTGTGCGAAGTGGATGATGAGCCTTTCGACGAAAGCTTTGTGCAGAACGACGGAGTCGCCTTTGCGGTGTTCCAGATTGCTCGCGAGGCAACGCATAATGCCGTCAAGCACGCTCAGGCCTCGCGAATCGACATCCGACTTGCCGCGAATGATGATTTTAAGATGACGATTGAGGATAACGGAATAGGATTTGATGTTAGCCAGCGTCACGGCTATACCAACGGCTTGAGGATCATGCGATTCCGAGTAGCCTCGGTCGGGGGCGAACTGCAGATCGATTCGTCAAGGAAGAATGGCACCCGAATCTCCGTAACGATCCCTAAAAGGAGTTGTCAACGATGAGCAAGACGCTGTCTGGCTCGGCCCGTATCGTGGTGGTAGACGACCACGGTATCGTCCGTTTTGGCTGTGCTCAACTGATCAATCAAGATCCGTTGCTTGAGGTTTGCGGAATGGCAAGCAGCGAGCAGGAGGGGTTTGAAATGATCAAGCGAGAGCGTCCCGATCTGGCGCTGGTGGACTTGTCGTTGAAAAATGGCGATGGAATCGATTTGATTAAGTCTTTGGTGACCCACGTTCCGGCGACCAAGATCCTTGTCATCTCCGCTCATGACGAAAGCCTGTTTGCACACCGGGTGTTGGCCGTTGGCGCATTGGGATTTGTCAATAAACAAGAAGCCCCCGGCAATCTGACCAACGCAATTCACGCGATCCTCCGCGGTGAATTTTTCTTCAGTGAATCGGTAACCAAGCACCTGATCCGAGATCGGCTTGGGAATACGAAGCCGAACAAAGTCAATGGCATCGAACGACTGACCAACCGCGAACTGCAGGTTTTTGAACAGATCGGCAATGGGCGCAGCACCCGTCAGATTGCCGAAGCGCTCTTCTTGAGCGTCAAGACCATTGAACGACACAAAGAGAACATCAAGCAAAAGCTGGGGATTCAGCATGCCACCCAGTTGGTCCAGCACGCCACCCAGTGGGTCCTTGGCCGCGGCTGATGAAGGCCCAGTGGCCAACGGGTCGGCGAAGAGGAGGTCGGCTGGAAAGATGCTCATTAGCCCGTCCCTCCGACTGGCATCGTCGCCGCTTCCGGTCCTTGTGGGACGTATGGCACGCAGCTTGCATGTTCCTACGCATCAGAACTTTTCCGCACGAGAGTTTCTCTGCGTGCCTCCCCCTAACGGACGCGCGGCTAGGTGACAGCCGTAGAACCGATTCTCCGGCCACCGCACCGAACGCGAGCCATTCGCTTGACTTGCCGTCTGCCGAAGACTTCTGAAACTGATAGCTCTTTTTATGCTTACCCCAGCCAAACCAAAACGTTGCGTGATTGCAGATGACGTGCGGGCATCAAGAGAACTGCTGCAGGGCTGGCTGGTCGACAGTGGCTTCGAATGCTCGCTGGCCGTTGACGGTACAAACGCATGGGAGTTGATTCAGGAACAACCGCCTGACTTGGTTTTGACCGACATTCAAATGCCAAATTGCAGCGGCTTGGAACTGATTCAAAAAATGCGCCGGTCGAGCTGCTCCACACTGCGCAGTATTCCAGTGTTGGTTATGACCAGCCTGCACGATGATGAGATACAGCGCGTCGTGCAAGAACTAGGTGGCAACGGTCTGTTGGCAAAACCGCTCGATCGGCACTCCACCTACTCTGTCGTGCTGAATCTCCTCTCCGAAGGTTTGAGTGGTGACCAGTTGATCGTCAATGATCCACAGCATCGGACCAGCGGTAACGGCTGTATCTCGCCAACCCTGCGAAGGCTGATTCGCGCTGTGGCGATTAAAGAGACGTAGCCCTCTAGTGATTCGACTAGCAAGCTTTGTCGAGCTCACTCGTCGACCGGCTGCGATTATTCCTCCTGGCTGCGATTATTCCTTCTGAGCGGGCGTTTGGGAAACGTGGCCGAACAAGTGCTTGCCCCGAAGGCTTTGCTCGGCGATGACCGCCGCGGCGGCACTCCATCCCATCGGGCTGGTTCCGCCGGGAGTATGTTGCTGCCCGTGAACGTATTCGGGAAAACTCCAGGGTTGTCCATCCATAGCCAAGTGATTGGCGGCATGGATCCCAAGGCAGTAGCGCCGCGCCAAATCGGTTTGATTTCGGCTCGCTAAGGAGGCTGCATAAAATCCCGTGACCAGCGGCCATAACCCGCCGTTGTGGTATTCGTAAGGCGAGTTCTTGAAGGTATGCGAAAAGGAGACCTGTAGGTCTTCCCACAGTTCGTCTTTGGGAGTAATCACTGGATCGAAAGCTGGCAGCAGCATCACATCTGCCTGGACAATCGAGTTTGCAATGTAGCTGTCGACAACCTTGCACTGTTCTTCATCGGCCACTCCCAAAAGCATCGTCAAAGCGTTGGCCATGGCGTCGAAGCGAAAACCGTAACCGAACGGGGTAAAGAACGGCATCCAATACGAACCGCCCCTTTCCGGCGCCGCTTGGCGACCTTTCTTGTACAACACCTCATGATAAACGTCTTTGGGTGGCTGGCCGTCGGACAGCCAATAGTTGGCGCGAATCAAATGCATCAGCCGCGTTGAACGTTCCTCTAAATGGTGGTCGGCGGTTTGGTGCAAATGTCGGTGGATTCCGCAAAATTCTCGCTGCGCCTGCAGATACAGCAATTGATCGTACAACACATAGCCACTCTGCAAATACTCGTCTGCCCAGTCACCCGTGGGAGGAATGTAAAGCAAGCCGCGCGTGTTGAACTCCCATGCGCCCAACAGATGGCGCACCTTCTCTAGCGGTTCGAGCATCTGATGCAGAAATTCGTCGTCTTCGGTAAAACGCCAGTAAGCACCCGCGGCAATCACAAACCAAAGGTTTGCGTCGACGCGTCCGGCGGTACCACCGTAGCTGACGCGATCGGTCGTTGGGTCGACATTGCTGGGGATCTCGCCATGCGGGCCCTGGTACCGCATCAATGTCTCCAAGCTGCGCCGACAGCCGTCGACCAGCTCTGGATCTTCCGTTAGCAGCGACGCCAAGCCGACAATGCAACTGTCGCGTCCCCACACGCGACGGTAATTGTCGCACTCCGTCGGTGTGGCGAGAAAGCCGTAGCTCTCCAGGCAGCGATGCAGGGTTTGCAGCGCTTGACGATACCCTTCCTGACCAAGCTGGTCGGAGGCTTGGTCAGTCGACGCCGCGGCATCGTGCGGGGATTCGGTGCTCATCGGGATTTCTCTCCTGCGAGTCGCCCTTACGATCTGCTCGGGCTTTACGATCTGCTCGGGCTTTACTCGTTGGCCGAGGTGTCCCAAAAGTAAGTCGGCCACAGCAACGAGCGTACGGTGGAGGAGAGCAACCCGACCGCACACGAAGTGAAAAACGCGGTCACCAATACGACCACCGCGCCGGAAGAATAGATTACCGTTGCGCACGTTGCCGCCGCATCACATAAAACGAATCCGAGCCCCATCAGCCGTGACATGCCTTACTCCCTTCGAATCGTGTTTCGAGGTTAATGTTGTGCAAATTGTGTCAAAGAATTTGTGCCAAGGAATCGCGTAGGCGATTACAGCATCTAGCTTGCCGATTACTGCTAAGTCCGTGCCAACGCAAAATGGTGTCGAGCCCCAGGGATTTGCCTGAAAAGCTAACACGTTTCGGTGTCCGGGGGCTTTCGCCGCGTCCCTTCGTGGGTCACGCGTTGACCTTCACTTTGTGGGGTCGCAGGTGAACGCAAAAAAAAACGCTCGCCGGATGGGCGAGCGTCTTCAAGGAATCCTGGCAGTCCAGCGTGCAAGTCGCTGCGCGGCGTGACGTTAGACGGAAGAGTGCTGTGCGGAGGTCACCGTTCCATTGGCGTCGACCAATTCCCAAGTCCCCGAATCGGTCTCGGACTTCCATAAATCACGGAGCTCTTCGCCGCTGAGCAAAGAACGCACAATGCTGGCGAGGGGATCCGGAATCACCAATGCGATTGCGCCATCACGATATTTGCGGCTGATTTTCCGCAGTGCCCCAGCGACGCGATCCTTGGCGTCTTCGATTGTTTCGCCGCAAGGCGGGCAAATGTTCTGCGGCGCTTCCTGGCCCTCGCGGTAGACGCGGGGCAATTGCCGACGAACTTCGTCGATCAGCTTTCCATGCCACAAGCCATGATCGACGTTGCGAAAGCAATCGATCACCTTCGTTTTGACTCGTCGACCTTCGGCGAGAACTTTGGCCGTTTGCTGAGCTGATTCACAGGGAGCCGTATAGATACCTCGGATCTGAACTCGTTCGAGTTCTTTCGAGGTACGTACGGCTTGCTCCCGCCCGTGATCAGACAATGGCATATCGAGCGAACCCTTGATTCGCTTCTGCTCATCGAATTCGGTGGCACCGGGGCGCACCAAGACGATCCGTAACATTTCGTACTTTAACTAAGTGGAAGAATCGGTCTGTAGAGCGTCGCGTAAGCGCTGGACTGCAGCCGCGTAATCATCGTTTCCGAAAATCGCGGAACCGACGACAAACAGATCGCAACCTGCCTCACGGCATGGCGCTATCGTTTCGGGTTTAATGCCGCCGTCAACTTCCAGCAGCAAATTCGGATGCGACTTACGCAGCGTTCGAAGCCGCTCAATCGCGTTGGAATGAAATGCTTGGCCACCAAATCCAGCGTTGACACTCATGACAAGAACCGCATCGACGTCGTCTAAACAACCCGAGATTCGGTCCAGCGGTGTGTCGGGATTCAAGGCGATTCCGGCGACGATCCCATGGCCATGAATCTGCTCGATGACCGGCAGAGGGTCGGCAACGGCTTCGATGTGAAAGGTCAGCATGTCGGCGCCCGCCTCGGCAAAGGCGTCGATGTAGGCCATCGGATCGGAAATCATCAGGTGCACATCTAGCGGAAGCTTGGTCAACCGACGCAAGCTGGCAACGATCGGCATCCCATAGGTCAGGTTGGGCACAAAATGACCGTCCATCACATCGAGGTGCAAGACGCGGGTGCCCGCCGCTTCCAATTGCTCCACTTCGGCCTGCAAATTGCCGAAATCGCACTGCAGCATGCTGGGTAGCACGGCTGGCGAGGCGGATCGTAGTTGGGTTAGGCGGTCCTGAAGCATGGCTTCGTCAGGTTCGATTGGAGGGCGGTGTGAGCGATTCTGAAAGCTTCAAAGTGGCTTTGCGGCGACTGCCCGGCCGGCGTCCGTGGGATCAAGTGATACCGCACATGACAAAGACAGCTCAAAGCGATCAGAATGTTGTCATCACCATTTCGCCCGTTGTCAATTCACCTGATCTTGGTGTTTCCCAAACAGGGGCGGGCTAGCAAACATAGCGAGCAGAAATTGTCCGAAAAAGCCCTTCTAAAGCGGCTTTAAGGGAGGGAAAGTTTCCTGTCCAGTTTTCGCAATTATTCCTGAGGAAGCTTTCTTTTGAGTCTTCTGACGCGATTTTTCGGGGTGGAACGCTCCCTAGACGTCACCTCGCAAATGGGCTGCTGGGAGAGCGCCATGGGGGCTGGCAACGAAGGGTCATCTCCGCCCTTAGACTTCGACGACATCCACGTCCGTCGTGTCGGGTTCAGGACCCGGCTCGGCAGGTGTGCTGGGCGCTGCTTCGGCTTCGGGCGCTGCTTCGGGGCGTCGCTTGCGATTGAGAATGATGTTTGGAAAGCGACCATTAAGTTGCAATCGCAGCCCGCCAGCTTGAAGCTTCCGTCCCTGAGCTCCGTTTGCCTGACCGGGACCGAGCATGCGAATCTGGCCAAACTGCTTCAGCAGTCGATGGGCTTCGGGATCACCTTTTTCAAGCGCTTGCTCATTTTCGTATTCGACCGGGGGTTTGCTGGCCGCATTGCCGGGACGCTCGACGGTGTGTTTGTCACCATCGATTCGGATGACGACTTTCTTGCCGTTGCGTTCGATTTCGATTTTCTTCTGTTTGCCGTTCAAGACTTGAATTGCGATTCGCTGCTGAAATCGAATCGGCGCCGGTGCATTGCGCGGCATGTTGGCTTCGGCAGGTTTGGGAGCCAGCACATTGCGAGCTCGATTGGCGATCCCTTCCGAGGGATTTTTGGCCAACTTCTGCAGCGTTTGTTCGGCGGCTTGGCGCACATTTTGGGTGCCTGATTCAAAGTGCTTGGTCAGCAATTCAAAGCATCGCTCGGCAACTTCGTTGGAAGGCGACTGGGCCCCTTCGGAGAGGGCGTCGATCGCTTCAAGCCCCAGTTCGCCCAATTCCCTTGCCGCTTCTCGACGTGTCGCGAACGTAGGCGCATCGAGTCGCTCGACCCACTCTTTGGGCGTCCTTTGTCCAGGAACGTCATCGGCCAGCGCGTGGCTGAGCAGAGAGTGGCTAATAAAAGAGCCTACAACGCAGGCGAGGATAAAACTTGCTAAGCGGACATTCAGCATGACGGACCTTACAATTCGTGGACAACTTCGAGGCCATTCCGGGTTCCAACCGCACTCCAAATCTGGCGGTCAATACTATCGGTTATCAACTGCATCCGGCCGTCAATGAACAGCATCTGTGCACCACCGGGATGACGGCTAGAGTAACTCAGTTCTTTGTCTTCGATAAAGATTCGCGGATCGTGGGAATCGGCAACCCCGACCGGAACCGCAGTGCTGCCAATCGCTTCGCTGACTTCGTTGGCAGAAAAAGTCGAGGTGCCGACACACCAATGGTCGAGCAATTGCGGGATTCCGAAGTGATCCGGCGCGGTGATCGTGACATCCACTAACGTTTCGCCAATCGCCGCAGTGTACGACGTGCCATCTCGCACATCACGGAATTTTGTGCCGCTGTCGCGAAAGAACAACCCGTCTTGTTCAGCATCATAGAGCGTGGGCGGCGTCCCCGACTCACGCCCGAGCGTCCCCGATGCGACGGCCAAGTAAGTAGCGGGAACACGATCGGGGACACCGTGGTCCTGCCGTAGCGGTGCGGCAGCGGAGGGGCAGCGATACATTGGGAAAATGATTTGCAGTGCCGCAGCGTTTGCCGGGTCGGTCCAGTCCATGTCGGGCCGCATCGATTCGACAACATTTTGTTGTTCGAGAAACGGCAGTAACGAACCGCTCCACAGCAGCCCATTTTCTTCGATGATTCCCGCGGGAAAGCGTCCCAGCGTGTTGTGATAGTTGTGCAGTGCCAGCCCCATTTGATGCAGCCGGTTGGCACACTGAGTCCTCCGGGCGGCTTCTCGAACGTTTTGAATGGCAGGCAGCAACATCGCCAGCAGGAGGCCGATAATTGCCACGACGACCAGCAGTTCGATTAGCGAAAACCCACGTGGGCTGGGCTTCCAATCGGTGGCAATGCCGCTTCGCATGGTCTTGCCGTCTGCGGTTGGAGTACGGGTGTCTGCGAGGACAGCTTTAGTTGTCGCGTCTTCCGCGGCAGATTGCAAGCGAAATAGGGCTTGCAGCCGCCGTAAAATATCTTGAAAAAGTTTTTCCGGTGAACCCTTCATGACTCCCGCAGGGCCACCGGTCACGGTGAAAACGAGGGCTTGAGTGAGCTTTATGCGTCAATGGCTAAAATCTTGCAAAGAACGCTGGGACAACTGGTGCGGTGACCGAGAGATGGAGCAAGCCATTCGCACGCATTTGACGCGAGAGGGTTTTTTTGGGCGGACGGCCAAGTTGCGGCAGGTGCGGCTGGTCGCGATCGCGCGGCCTGGTTGGAAGCAGGTGTTTCGTTTCGAGGCTCGTGCTCGAGTGGCTTCCGCGGCGACCGAGGATGGCCCCGACCCGGCGGCGGTCTACTGCGACCTGTTTGGTCTGGTTCAAGAAGATGCGCGGCATCGGACCACGGTGGTGGTTTTTGAGCGCGCTGACCAGCGGAGGGCAAAGTTTGCCGAGTGGTCCGACGGTCTGCTATGCCTGCGGGGGGCTCATGATTTGAGGACCGGAGTGTGACACGCCGGACCACTATGGGCCAACCACTGGCCGTGGTCCGTGAGGCGTGCTCAGGAGGAATAGGGTGCCGGCTATGCGATCGAGACGGTCAGCTCGACCTCGGCGTCGGCTACCTTCAGTCGTTGCGACTCGGCGTCTGGCAACGTTGAAAGCTGAAGCGACTCGGCCAGTGTTTCGTTCTGGATCGTCGCTTCGTGCTCTGTGATTGCGGTTTGCACCTCTTCGCTATCGGACACGATTCCGACCACAATCCGATCGGTAAATTCGCAGCCCAATTCTTTACGTCGGCTTTGGATGAACCGGATTAAATCGCGAGCGATGCCTTCGCGATACAATTCCGCGGTGACCTCGGTGCTGAGCACTACCACGCTGTTCTGCCCTTGCGACGCCGAAGATCCTGGCCGAGCTTGCAGGCGGACTTGGATGTCCTCGCTGTCGAGTTGCAGAAGCTGGTCGCCGATCGTCAATTCGATGTGGCCTTGGCTTTGAAGCTGAGCCATCAGTTGCGCCCCGTCGGCTTGTCCGAGCAACTTCTTGACCTGCGGAATGTTTTTACCGACACGCGGGCCGAGCCGCTTCAAGTTGGGCTGCACGCTGTACTGCACCAAGTTCTCCGCATCGGTGACGTACTCCACGGCCTTGACGTTCAGTTCGCTTTGGACCAACGCGTCGTGCTGTTTCAACCAGTCCACGTGTTGTTGATCGGCCAGCACCACGGTGACGCTGGCGAGCGGCTGGCGAACCTTCAGTTTGGCTTCGGCGCGGGCGGCGCGTCCCAGTGAGGCGATCTCGCGGAGCAATCCCATCCGCTGTGACAATACGGCATCGACGCGCGCCATATCGCAGTCGGGGTAGTCACACAAGTGAACGCTTTCCAGCGTCTTGCCGGCGAACGGTTTGGTCAGTTCCTGCCATAGGTTTTCGGCGAGGAAGGGGACGAAGGGAGCGATCAGTTTGGTGACCTGAACCAGCGTTTCGTACAACGTCCAGTAGGCATCCAGTTTATCGGGCGACGTTTTGTCTTTGGCCCAGTAACGGTCGCGACTGCGGCGTACAAACCAATTACTCAGGCCGTCGACGAGGGCGGTGATTTGTTGGCAGGCACCGTAGTTATCGTAGGCGTCCATCCGTTCGGTCACGCGCTGTGTGGTCTGGTTCAGTTCCGACAAAATCCAACGATCGATTTCCGCCCGCTCGGCCAGCGGGCGGTAGCCGACCCCCGAATGCAGTTCCTCGCTGGTCAGTTGCTGCGGTTCGGGCACACCGGCGGTCGGGTCGAAGCCATCGATTTCGGCATAGATTGTGAAGAAGCTGAAGACGTTCCACAGTCGCAGCAGGAATTCCGGAATCGAGTCACGAATGGTTCGCTCGCTGTACAGGATCGAGGTCCACGGCGGCTGGTTGGCAAAGAAGTACCACCGCAGGGCATCGGCACCATATTGGTCGAAGATTTCGTCGGGACTGCGGTAGTTCCGCAGTTGCTTCGACATCTTGCCGACCTTCTTTTCGAAATCGCCACCAAACTTTTCTTTGGCTTCGCCTTCGGTCAGCGCGATCGTTTTTTTGTCATCCGATTTTTTGGGTTCGTACCATTCGGCCAGCATCAATCCCAACACGATGCAGTTCCGGAACGGATGAGGCCAGGGCAGGGTGGTCGAGGTTTGCTCAGCGGCTGCCGAGTCGCTGTTGTCCGGTCCGAACAGCAGCGTACTGATGGCCAGTTGGCTGTAAAACCAACCGCGTGTTTGATCGAGCGCTTCGCTGATGAAGTCCGCAGGGAACTGCGATTGGAACTGAGCTTTGCTGCCTGGCTGGTGGGGGTAGCCGACCTGGGCGAAAGGCATTGCACCGCTGTCGTACCAACAGTCGATCACCTCGGTAACCCGCCGCATCCGGGCACCGGGTGCGAATGGCGAATCGTAAGTGACCGCATCGATGTAAGGCTTGTGAACCCGGAGGTCGTCGACCAGCTTGGGGTTCGCCGCCTTCGCGTTTTCCCACACATCGGTCCCCGCGACTCCTGGCTTTGCAAGCAGTTCCTCGTACTGTCCGATCGCTTCCATCCGCCCCGTTTGTTGGCAGACCCAGATCGGCAGCGGGGTACCCCAGAAGCGTTCTCGCGAGAGTGCCCAGTCGACATTGGAAGCCAGGAAGTTGCCGAAGCGGCCGTCTCGAATATGCTCGGGCTGCCAGCCAATTTGAGCATTATTCTCCAGCATTTGATCTTTGAATTGCGTCGTCCGAATGAACCAGCTCTCGCGTGGATACTGGATCAGCGGGTCCTCTTGGGCTCGCCAGCAAAACGGATAATCGTGCAAGTATTGCTCTAGCAGAAACAGCACGCCGCGTTCTTTCAGGTCGCGCGTGATCGGCTTGTCGGCATCCTTGACCCACAGCCCGGCAAACGGGCCGGCGACTTCGGTAAAGCGTCCATCGGATCCGACACAATGAAACAGCTCCGGCGCTTCGCCTTCGACAAACCGCTGCTGTTCGGTGGCCAAGACCTCGTAGTCGACTTCACCGAACGCCGGGGCTTGGTGGACTAAGCCGGTGCCGCTGTCGGTCGTGACAAAATCGGCCGCCACGACGCGCCAATAATGGTTTTGCGTCCCGCCCCCGACCAGTTTCCCTTGGTCGTTGGCTTTGTCGGTGTAATAAAAATCGAATGGCGGTCGGTACTGTGTGCCGATCAGTTCCGCACCGCGACACGTCTCCAGCGGCGTCAGCTCAAGTTTGCTCTTGGCGGCGATCGCATCGACGAGGGCCGACGCGATCCACAGTTGATCGTCGCTCTCGGCGACCGCCACGAGCGTGTATTCCAATTCGGGATTGACGGCCGCAAACATGTTGCTGGGCAACGTCCACGGGGTGGTCGTCCAGACCAGCAAGCTGCGTTGGGGCTGATCGACTAGCGGAAACTTGACGAACACACTGGGGTCGGCGACTTGGCGATAGCCTTGGCCGACTTCGCCAGCGGACAGCGCGGTGCCGCCTTGTGCCCACCACCAAACGATCTTGTGGCCTTGATATAGCAAGCCGCGATCGAACAGGTTCTTGAGGCTCCACCACACGCTTTCGACGTAGCTTTGGTGGTAGGTCACGTAGGCCGATTCCAGGTCGACCCAAAAGCCAAGGCGTTTGGTCAGCCGCTCCCACTGCTGCATGTAGCGCCAAACGCTTTGTTGGCAGCGTTGAATGAAAGGCTCGATCCCGTACGCTTCGATCTCCTCCTTGCTGTGAATGCCCAGTTCTTTACCGACTTCCACCTCGACCGGCAGCCCATGCGTATCCCAACCTGCTCGACGTTCGCAGCGAAAGCCGCGCATCGTCTTGTAGCGGGGGAAGACATCTTTGATGGCGCGCGTCAAACAGTGCCCAGGATGCGGCATCCCGTTGGCTGTCGGCGGCCCTTCGTAGAAGACAAACGCTGGCGCATCGGCGCGCCGGGCGAGCGACTTCGCATAGATCTTTCGTTCCTCCCACAGCTGTAAGACTTGCTCTTCCAGTTTGGGGAACGAAACATCCGTCGGTACTGCTTTAAACATATTCCGTGACAAGCTCGTTTGGTGCGTCAGTCGTCCAAGTCGTCTAGATCGTCGACATCTTCCAGCAAGTCATCGGCATCGTTATCGCTATCGAAACCGGCTCCGCCGAATTCGGTTGGAATGTCGTCATCCAAATCGAGTTCGTAGTCGTCTTCTAGTTCTTCTTCAAAATCGTCATCGAAATCATCGTCGAAGTCTTCTTCATCGATGTCATCGAAGGTATCCAAGTCGTCCTCGTCAGCGTCACCGGGCGGCGGGGTGTCGAGATCCTCCTCATCGTCGTCGTCGTCGAGATTGTCGTCGTCGTCCTCGTCCAGATCGTTGTCTTCGAATCCTGACAGTTCAAGCCGGAGGGGGGCGGCTGGATGCCGCGACGGGTCCACGACGGTGGGCTGGGAGTCGATGACCGAAGGAGTGACGTCCATCGGAGCGGGCGCGACAATACTCATGAGGGGATCTGATCGTGTCGGTTGGCGGAAGTGGCGCTTTGCGGAAAAAAGTAAAAGTTTCGCGACCCTGCCAGGTTTGTCAACGCATTACCGAGCGGGTCGCCGATGTTTGATAAGAACGCTGAAATCGTGGCATCACTTCGGCTTGGCAGCAAGCGGCCTGATTTCGTATCAAGGGGATCGTCCGAGCCCCGCGAAAAGCTGGATTTGCTAGCTTTGGCGACCAATCTCTGGACCCCATGGTTCACACGTTCGGATAAGGTAAAGTAACTATGCGACGACGGGAATTTCTCCATTTAGCCATCTCGGGTGGCTCGCTTGCGAGTATTAGTATGCTTGCCGGATGCCGCAGCACGCAATACGCCCACGTTTTGCGCCCCGACGACACCGATCTGGTCGGCAGCCATCAAGCGGGTGCGGCGGTCTGGAATCCATTGGTCGACGAATCGGTCGCCAAGCTGCTGTCGCGTTGTCCCGCCGTTCATCCGGTCAGTTACCAGGCGGCCGAAGGCCAGATGATGCCGCCGATGCCGGCCGGCCCGGCAACGGTTTGTTTCATCGGAATCGAGAACAAGAGTGCCGAGGAGATGGTCGACTTCAAAGACCAACTGTACGAGCGGATCGATTCGCAGATCAATGGGAACGCTGGCTTTCGGAGTATCAGCCGCCGAATGGTGGACGCGGCGTTGATGGAAACCCGCTTGCGGCCTGACTCGTTGTTCGTGCCACAGAACCGAGAATTGTTCGCCGCCGCCCTGGGGCGTGCTGGCTCACCGGTCGATCATTTACTGTACGCCCGCATCACCTCTGGCACGACCGATCGCAACAAGACAACGCAACGCGACTATTTGTTGACGCTGGAGATGGTCGACTTGCACAGTGGCGAATACATCAAGGAGTCGGCGACGATCAGCAAGGGCTATCACAACACGCGTGGCGGCAAGTGGTGGAACTACGGTCCTTTTCAGCAAGCCGACGGCTAAGCGAGTGAAGGGGATGCCGCAGAATCGCCCCCCAAGGTGGCTCGCCGTCCGCTGGTTCGCGATTGCCGTGATCAGCATGGTGCTGGCTGGCGGTGGTTGTGCGGCGACGCGCGATCCGCTGGCCGATGGACGCACCGCCTTCCTCCGAGGCGACTTCCAACGGGCTCAGCAAGACTTTCAAGCGGCTGCTAAATCCGATCAGCGCTGGTCTTCGGTGGCCGACATGGACCTGGCAATGGCGCATCTTGCCGCGGGCCAACCGCGTCAGGCCGAAACGCTGTTGCGGCAGGTGCGGGATGACTTCGATGCCATGCCCCAAGTCGCTCCGCTGGCCGAGGCTCAATCGCTGCTGACCGACGATACGAAACTCCCTTATCGTGCCGCCGGCTATGAACAGGTCATGTTGCGAGCGATGCTGGCGATGTGCAGCTTGGCCGCCGACGGCACCGATGCGGAGAGCTACGCCATGCAAGCTCAGATGCGTCAGTCCGAGCTCGCACGACAAGCTGACGAGCGCGAGCTTCCTGTCGGAGATGCCTTTTTGCCAGTCGCTTTTGCCCCATACCTCCGCGGCGTGCTCCGCGAGTCGACTCACCACGACTACGATGATGCCACGCGGGCATACGAATTGGTCGCCAAGTGGCAGCCCGACTTCCCGACCGTTGGCAACGACATCCAACGCGCCTCTGGAGGCTCGCACAGCCCGCCGGGTCACGGCGTGCTGTACGTATTTGCCTGCGTTGGACGGGGGCCGGTGCGAGTCGAGCGGGTCGCGGAAACGACCAGCGACGCGCTGCGGATCGCATCCCTGGCGGTCGATCACGCCGCGGGGCAAGCCGCCATTCCTCGCGTCTCCAATGTGCCGATCGCCGAAATTTTCGTTCCTCCTTCGCCAGCGTTTGGAATCGGAGTCCGCGTCGATCAGCGGCCCGCGGCGGCGACCGCAACGCTGACCGATGTGGGCCAGTTGGCGGTGCGCCAAGCCGAAGCCGAAAAGCCTTGGACGATCGCGCGCGCGGTGACGCGGCGGGTGGCCAAGGAGTCGGCGATCAAAGCGGCCAGCGATGCGATTTCCCTAGATGGACAATCGGCCGGTCTGTTTGCCTTTGCCGCTGGGTCCGTGTGGGAGAGTTCGGAGAAAGCCGATCTGCGGTGTTGGGGGCTGCTGCCACGCGAAATCCAAGTTGCTCGGATCGAACTGCCCGCTGGCAGGCATTCGGTCGAGCTGGAGGTGCTCGGCAGCGCGGCTCGACCGATCGGGCCGCCGCGACACGACGCTGTCGAGATCATCAATGGCAGCAACACCTACCTGCTCGCTTTCGCTCCGGAGAACGAAGTTGTCGCGGTGGTGGAGCGGGCAGCGGGGCAATAGCCTTTCGCGGCCTGGAATCAGCAATCCGAATCAGCAATCCCCGTCGGCATCGATCAAGCCGCCGCGGCAACGCGCTGCACCAGTTTGGTCACACGCTCGGCCACCACCCGCGCCCCGCATAAGGCAGCGACGCGGTGACGCGCCGAGTTGCCGTACTGCTGGACTAATGTTTTCGAACCGTGGAGGCGACGAATCGCGGTGGCTAAGGCGAGGGAGTCCTCGCTTGGGAAAACGATCCCATCGGTCGTATTCCGAACTAACTCTTTCATTCCTCCGGCGTCGCTGACAACCGGGCAGATCCCTTGGTGCATCGCTTCTAACAACGCCCGGCACAGACCTTCACTGCGTGATGGCATCACAAAGACATCCATGCAGGGCATCCATGACGTTGCCTCCGGGATGTAGCCCAGAACGCGTATCCGGTCGCGCAACCGTGGATCCTCGCACAGGCGTTCGACCTTGGGATCCTGAATCGGACCGATCAGAACGACGATTACGTTGTTCAAGTCAGAACATCGGAGCAACGCTTCCAGCAGCAGATCGATTCCTTTTACGGGGCGAATCGTCGCAACGGTGCCAATCACAAAACGGTCCGTGGCAATCTTTAGCTCCGAAAGTAGCTCGCTTCGATCCTTCGGGGCCGTGCTCTCCGCAACGCAGTTGTAGATGACTTCACACTTGCTTTCCTTGATGCCGCCCGCGATCAGCGCCAACTTGACGGCGTTCGATTCACAGGTGTGGTGCGCGATTTTGGGCGACAGGTAGGTAATCCAATTGCCCGGGTCGCCCCACAACGGCACACGTGTGATTCCGTAAAAAGAGAGAATCTTTGGCGGGTTCCTCATACAGGTGCTGGCCAAGACCGTTTGCGCCAACGCACGGGGCACAAAGCTGTGCACGACTTCAGGCCGGAAGGAGTGCAGCAGCTTGCGCAGCTTGGCAATGGCAGGCAAGTCGACTTTTGCTACTGACGTGAAAGGAAAAAAATGAGCGTTGCCGATCCCGGGAACGAGCGGATCGTTACGATCGGCGATCATCAACTCAAGCCCGTTGATGTCGGCGGAAAGTCGCTGTAGCTCGCGAGCTAACTCAGGAGGTGCATTGATCATTAATAAACGCATCCATCGCTTCCTCGAAATGCTGGGCTATTCCTGTAAGCAAATTATGGGCGGCGTTGATATCCGGCCCCTCGACTCCGCCTCGCCGAACGGCCAGTGATCATCCCATGTCGATGAAACCAACAGACCCGTCCAATACGCGACCGCCCGTTTCCTATCCAACCTTCGGCAGCGGTTTCTGACTACCCCATCAAGGCGGGTCGTGTCAAGCTGGTTCGGATTTCCCCCGTGGTGAAATTTCTTCCAACGCAAAGGCCTTCATCAGGTGTCGTCTTCGGCCAGCACGACCAAACAGTCATCACGCGTCAGCGTGTAGTTAGCATCTTTGGGAGGAATCCATTTGACTCCGCAATTTTGCTCCTGAACGGTCTCTAGTGCCTTCAACTTGACGCCGAAGCAGATCTCTTCGCGGTTTTGAGCAACCCGCATCAGTTCGGCAAAGGTCGCCTTGACGGGGAACTGCGAGAAATACAGGTGCAACGGCTTGAGGTAGATCTCGGCACCATTTTCTTGGAAGAGGTCATCGTAGACCCGCGCGATGTCGGGGTCTTCACTGATCTGTGCAAGCAGTATGCTGACAACGCGACTGCCCGGCAAGGTGTACTCCGCGTATTCCCTCAAGATCGTCTCGCCGTTCGGGGACCAGCCAATAATCAGTTCCTGCTCGACGTGTGCTTGAACCTTCCCTCCGACGACAGGAAATGCATTGGTCACTGCAACCGGTTGGGGTTGAAACTCGATCGTTGAATCATCTTCCGCCACGATCAGGATGTCATCATCATCGGCCAACACGGTATCGCGTGGCGGGTTGATCCGCAGTTGTCCATCGTCCTGACGAATCCCAAACGGCACGCCGTCTTTGAAATGGAATTTCAATTCACTCCATGCGATCCCCTGCCAGCCTGCATGTGGAAACACATTTCGCAGCCATCAAACGAAAGGATCTCGTTGTAGACCAGCGACAGTCCTGCAATCCTTGACGTCTGTACCAGAATTTTGGCGGGATTTCATTCGCATTGATCGTCGTGATTTCATCCGGGGAAATGCTTTCCACGACGCTTCGGTTCCGATCAAAGAACAACTCCACAACAACGCTGAACGGTTGATCGGCAGGTCGTGACGCGATAACCGCCAGCACGGTCTTAATCGCCAAGACATCCCTGGTCGCTTTCTCGTCCTCGGTCGCACTGACGTTGCAACTGGCCAGAATGATGACCGACTTAGCAATGAGCGATAAATAAGTGTCGGGTACCTTTTGTGCGAAGCACCCGAAGGGCGAGTTCCTCGCAAAAGGTACCCGACACTTTTTTGTCGCACGATCCTTACTGGTCGACACCGAAGTGATCTGAAGATTCAACAGCGAAGATGTTCGCCCAGCTTAAGCAGGTTTGCAGCAATCATTCCGCAGAACTCTGCTTAGCCGTTTGGGCGATAGCCCCGGTTGTATTCAGGAACCGCGGCTATCGCCGAGGCAGCTCATTTACCCGATGGCTCCAGCCTGCCTGCTTAGCTTTCGGATTCACCGCCGTACCCTTTTGCATAAGGCTCCCAATCGAACACCCTTGGCGCGGACGAAATCAACCGCACGACAGCTCGTAGGACCGGTCAGCGCCGGATGCCGATTGTAGCTTCCGCAAATTTGCGGTGCTTGATTGTTAGATCGAAAACCCTAGCGAACCGGCGATGGCATAGGCAACGAAAATGCCATAGAGGCCTATTAACACGAACGCTTTGCGACGCGTTAATTGATGCCCATGCCACATGATCAACAATGTCACCAAGGTTAAACCGCACAGCAGGACTCGCAGCCCCACGAGTCCGGCAATCGGTTGGCCATTCTCGGTCATTAAAACCGGCTGCCACCCATTAAGGTAAGAATTAACCAGCAGAGGAACTGCCAGGCAAATGCAGATGTCAAAAATATTGGAGCCAAAGGCATTCGAGACGGCTCCGTCATCATCGCCGCGCCGCGCAGCGCCGACCGAAAGAAAGGTGTCGGGAACGGACGAGGCTGCGGCCGCCACGATGACCGCCAAGAAAAAGATCGGCACATTCAAAGTCGCCGCGGCCTCACGAGTGACTTCGACCAACCAATAGCAAGCCGCCGCCGCAACAAGGGTTGAAAACCCGATGACGATCCAAGCCTTGGGGAGGGTTAGCGGGATCTGCACGAGGCCAAATAGTGCTCCCGCAGCATCGTCTTCCTCTTCCTCTGCGTCCTCCGCCGATTCACTATTCCGCTCGCGACGCACCTGTTCGATCAACGACAAACTCGGACGAATACCCTCTTCACGAAGCACTCGGACGATCGAATCGGTGTCCGTCGACGAATGATCGGCCAGTCGATTTTGCACCACGTCTCGCGCTCGCTGAAAGCTTTTCGCATCGAGCACCAACTGCGCGACGTATCCGCAGTACATGCCAATCAAGACCAACGCCATCCACCACTGCAATTCGGCTTGGTAGAGAAACATGATCAAGACTAGTTCGCAGCCGAGAAACCACATGCCGTCGCGCGTGATGACTTTCGACTCGACGTCGATCGTCGGATGGGATTTGCGGGAGACACTAATCACCAGCGCACAAATTGCGGGAATCAACATCATGTTGTAAACCGCGCTTCCCGCGCAGGTGGCTACTGTCGCTCCAAATCCTTCGCTGCCGGCGGCGCTGACGGCAGCTGCGGAGCCATCGGTGGCAGCAATGGCCACAACCACGAAGAAAATGCCGCTGAACAGTTCGGGCATCGAGCTGGCAATCGCATCCAGCGTCGCACCTCGGACCGATCCGGGGATCCGGTAACGTTCGCCCAGCCATTGAGCGGCATCGGCAAAAGGATCGCAGGCTTGCCAAATCACGATCGAAATCATGACGACTTGAGCTATTGCAAAACTCAACGTGGCGGCGAGTGAAGGAGCCATCGCGTGCCACGCCCAGGTGACGGCCAGGACGCAAACGGTAACAAGGGCCACGGTTAGTGGAAGACGAGACGAAGTTGGCTCCGATTCCGATGCAGACATTCCAGTTGCGGTCCATAGGGAGTTGGGCAAAGCCGAGTTGGCAAGGAGAGGACGAAAGCGTTGCCTTGTTGCCACGGCGTCCGCCCGGCGTATGGTAGCCTCTCTGCTAACGGTTTACAGCTATGCGGTCGCCCGAGTCGATGACGGCCCTGGAGAGTGCAAAAAAAACGCTTCCGGCAGGCGGAAGCGTTTCAAAAGATCGAACTGCATTGACAGTGGGACTACAGCACGCCGCCGCCGCCGCCTCCA
>Ga0102938_10000475_pt1 | contig 29443 bp, 25 predicted proteins | sample SalPonR2_B_D2_MG_FD_84516 | JGI IMG/M metagenome (GOLD analysis project Ga0102938, IMG submission 84516) | Salt pond soil microbial communities from South San Francisco under conditions of wetland restoration - Salt Pond MetaG R2_B_D2_MG | ecosystem: Environmental > Aquatic > Marine >... | reverse complement strand
GCAGTTGCTCCTGTTCTAGCGGCTCGGCTTCTCAGAATACCGATTCTCACCCATGAGTCGGACCGGGACCCCGGCCTGGCTACTCGCATAGCAGCCCGTTATGCCGATTTTGTTCTTTTGCCCTACGAAGCGACACTGCGTGAGTATTATTCAGATCAAAAAGAGCGGGCCCTAGTGACGGGAAATCCGGTGAGGGAAGAGCTTTTTTCCGGAGATTTCGCCCATGGACGGGAGTTGCTGAATGTCCCTCCGGAAGAGCCGATCCTATTAGTGCTCGGCGGAAGCCAGGGGGCCCGACAAATAAACCAGTTGCTGGGGGCGATTTTACCCCGACTCTTAGAGAAGGCGGTGGTGGTCCATCAGATGGGCGAGCTGGACTACCGGCCCTCTGATAATCCGCGTTATATTACCACCCCGCTGTTTCATTCTGAATTTTCCCATATTTTAGCCGCGGCGGACCTTGTGATTTCAAGGGCCGGGGCGGGAACCCTCTGGGAATCAGGGGTATTAGGCAAGGCATCAATTCTTGTCCCCCTGGGAGGTGAAAGCTCCCGGGGGGATCAAGTGAGAAATGCGGAGCTGTTTGCCCAGCGGGGAGGTGCCGTGGTACTGCAAGGCGCCTCTCTCACCCCCGAAGTATTACTGCACACTACTGAACGGCTTCTGCTGGATAAGCAGGAACGGGAGAACATGGGGCGTTCAGCCGGGGAGTTATGTCCGTCGGATGCCGCGGGGCAGATCGCCAGGCTTATATATGCACAAATACCTGCGAAAAGAGGAGCAGAGGGCGAATGAATTTAGCTGTATTTGATATAATCGGAATTCTTATTCTTCTGGCGGGGGGCGTACGATGTGCCTTTCGCGGTTTTGTAGCGGAGTTTTTATCGGCCCTGGCGATAATCACCGGTCTGGCGGCGGCGCTCATTTTTACATCAGCCCTGTCTCCCCTTTTAGCGCCCTATCTTGGTGAGACTATATGGACGCCGATTGTCTCTTTTCTTTTGATTTTTCTCTTAGGCTATGTGTTGATAAAAATTATTGAATCAACCCTTTACCGTATCATAGAGCGAGTGCAGCTGGAAAAGCTCGATCAGGCCTTGGGATTTTTCCTCGGTGTAGTTGAAGGTTTTCTTTTATTGGCTTTACTGTTGTTTGTGCTCCAGTTGCAGTCCGTGGTAGAAATCGGACCGTTCTTAGAAGAGAGCTTTTTGGCCCGGTTCCTTCAGCAAATAATTCCCGTGGGGGCACAATTTTTAGAAGAAAGGTTGCAGAATTACAGTGTTTGAAAATATTCTCGGACAGAATCGGATCATATCTCAACTTTCACAGGAAATTGCACATCGAACGCTGCCCGGGGGGCTGTTGTTTTATGGTGAAGCCTATACCGGAAAGCTTTCAACAGCTCTGGAACTGGCCCGGGTGCTTACCTGTAAACAGCAGGGGGCCTGGAGTTGCAACTGCAGCTCCTGTAGACAGCACCGCGTACTGGATCATCCCTATATTTTAATGCTTGGTTCGCGTTATTTCAGCGAAGAAATAGCCGCCGCAGGCAATACCCTTTTACACAGTCGGAGTGAAGGGGCCCGGTTCCTCTTTATTCGGGCGGTCAGAAAACTGACCCGTCGATTTGACCCAATGTTGTGGGAGGGAAATGAACAAAAACTGAAAAAGATCCAGGATCCGATTACAAAGCTTGAAGATGAATTGGAAAATTTTTATCCGGAGGTAGCACTTGCGGAAGAAAATAAGCTGGAAAAGATACTGAAGAAGGTAAGTACTTATTGCAAGGAGCTGGAGAAAGTGGTCCCCCGTGACACTATCCCGATTGATCAAATACGATCGGTAAACTCCTGGGTACACACTACCAGCTCCAACCAGTCTAAGATTATCATTCTTGAAAATGCCGACAAGATGGGCGATTCCTCCCGGAATGCCCTGCTCAAAACACTCGAAGAGCCCCCGGAGGCTACGTATTTTATCCTCCTTTCCGCACGGAAGGGCCGTATACTCCCTACTATTCTTTCAAGGGTCAGACAGTACTATTTTCCCCAAAGAGATACGGAGACCGAGCATAGGGTACTGCAGAAAATTTTTCGAATAGACACCCCTGAGTATCGTGATTTGCGCTCTTTTTTCCTTGCCTGGCGCGGGGTGCCCGTAGAAAAATTAAGGGCCCATTCGGAACACTTCTTCAGTTATGTATGGGGTGAATCGGAGTGGGAACCGGAGAAGCTTGATGAGTTCCTTGCCGACCCGCAGCTAAAGGTATATTTTGTCCCTTTTCTCAAGGAACTGAGTGAAGCCCTGTCCGAATATATGACTGATCCCGATCGCCCTTTACCGGTGAGCTATGAGGTTTTAGAACTGTGGAGCCGCAAGATTAAAACAGCGCTGATCAATTTTGAGCACTACAATCAAGCTCCGGACCTGCTATTGGAAGGCTTGCTGTACTCGATGAAGGAGATGGTATGAGAAAATTTATCCAGAGGGCGCTCAACAAACTTTCTAAACTAGATGAAGAACAGATTCGGGCATTGCTATTTGATTTGGCATCGGAAAATGAAATGCTTGAGATGGTACTTAATTCTATGACCGACGGAATATTGGTTACCGATCTTGAGCATAAGATAAGTTTTGTGAATCAGGGAGTGCGTTCTTTGCTGCCGATTCTTCGCAGCGATCCGGAGGAACATCTGTTGTGGGAAGCAATTGCCGACGAAGAAATAAGCACTTTTCTCCGTGAGGGTGTGCAGGAACAGAAGCGAATAGAAGAAGAAGAGTTTACCCTCGAGGGAAGCGGTGCGGGTCGTACTCTTTCCTTCTCCCTGGTACCTATTGTCAAAGAGGGTGAACACCGGGGGAGCCTAGTGCTTGTCTCCGATATCACCGAACGTAGAAAGCGGGAGGCACGGCTGCGGCGGGCGGAAAGTTTAGCATCCTTAACGACCCTGGCGGCAGGGGTTGCCCACGAAATTAAGAATCCCCTTGGTTCTATCGGAATTCATATACAGCTTATTCAAAAGGCCCTAAAACAGAACCAATGCCTCGATGAAGAGACGGCGGGCCGGTATCTTGAAATTATTACAGAAGAGATAGAGCGCCTCAACAGCATTGTGGTTGATTTCCTGTTTGCGGTGCGCCCGATGGACACCAGCATGAAGCGTACCACCGTCAATGTAGTGGTGGAAGAAATAATTGAATTTATTAAGTACGAGCTGGAAGAGAATCAGGTAAAGCTTAAAACTAAACTGGACCAAAATCTTCCAAAGATCGATCTGGATGAGAAATACATGAAGCAGGCGCTTATCAATATTATTAAAAACGGAGTAGCTGCAATGAATGAGGGCGGGACCCTTACAATTGTAACACGGGAAGACCACGGTTACGTGCATATTGATATAAGCGACAGTGGAATCGGAATGAACGAAGAACAGCTGTCAAAGATCTTTGAGCCCTATTACACGACAAAGGAATTCGGCTCCGGTTTGGGATTGACAGTAGTATATAAGGTGGTACGGGAACACAACGGGGAGGTTTCCGTCCATTCCCGGGAAGAACAGGGGACCACTTTTACCATTAGTTTGCCGATACCGGATAGCGAAAAAAGATTGCTTGACTGGAAGGGGGAGGAGGAATGAAATTTTCGATTCTCATTGTAGATGATGAAAAGAACATCCGTGAAGGCCTTGGAAAATCACTGGAGATGGACGGATACGAGGTGCTGCTGGCGGAGGACGGAAAGAAGGGCTGGAGTCTGGTCAACGAGGAACATGTCGACCTGGTGATCGCCGATTTGAAGATGCCGGAAATGTCGGGTGAGGACTTACTGAAGCGCATCAGCTCCTCTTATCCTACCATACCGGTAATTATCCTTACCGGACACGGCACCATCGAATCGGCGGTAGAGGCAATGCGCAACGGTGCATTTGACTTTGTGACAAAACCGGTCAATCTTGACCGTCTGTCTTTACTGGTCAAGCGGGCACTGTCAAACAGAGAGCTGGTTCTGCAGCATCGCACCCTGAAGGAAGAGGTCGAACGGCTGAAAAGCCGCCGCGAAACCGGGGAGATTATCGGAAAAAGCACTCATATGCAAAAGGTCATGCAGATGATCGAGCAGGTGGCCGCCACCCGGGCGAGTGTGCTGATTACCGGTGAAAGCGGTGTGGGAAAAGAGCTTGTGGCCGATGCGATTCATACTCTTTCCAACCGTAAAGACAATCCTTATATCAAAGTCCACTGTGCAGCCCTGGCTGAAAGCTTGTTGGAGAGTGAATTGTTCGGCCATGAGAAGGGCGCTTTTACAGGTGCAGTTTCTATGAAACGCGGTCGTTTTGAGCTTGCCCATACGGGTACCATCTTTCTTGATGAAATAGGAGAGATAAATCAGCAGGTACAAATAAAAATCCTGAGGGTTCTTCAGGATAAGAAGTTTGAGCGGGTAGGAGGCGAACACACCCAGGAGGTGGATGTGCGCGTTGTCTCCGCCACGAACCGAGAACTGAAAAGTGAGATAGAGGAGGGACGGTTCCGGGAGGATCTCTTCTACCGCTTAAATGTAGTAAACATTCATGTGCCCCCCCTGCGAGAGAGAAAAGATGATATTCCCCTGCTTGTTTCCGCCTTTTTACAAGAGTTCAGCGAAGAAAACCAAAAGAATATCGAAGGCATTGATCCGAGGGCCCGCTTAGCCCTTTATAACTATCACTGGCCGGGAAACATCAGAGAATTGCGAAACTGTATTGAGAGTGCGGTGGTAATGACTAAAGGAAACATTATTTCCTATGATGATCTGCCCCCTACCGTTACCTCCGGTTCGGAGGCCGACTATGTTAAAATCGAAGTCGGCAACTCCCTGGAAGATGCAGAACGTGAGATGATTCGTGCCACCCTTCATAGAGAAAACGGCAACAAGTCACGGACGGCGGACGTATTGGGCATCGGCCGGAAAACCCTGCACCGGAAGATACAGGAGTATAAGCTGGAGGAGTGAGCCCTACTGAGGTTATGCGCCGCGTTTGGCCGCTTCCCAGGCTTTAATACGCTGGTAGGCGGTGTTTAACTCCTGGGTTTTGAGGGTAGCTTCCTGCTGCTTTGCCTGGTTGCCGGCATGGAGGTCCGGATGGTGGCTTCGCATCAGGCTGCGGTAGGCGGTGCGGACTTCCTGAAAGCCGGCGCCGAATTCGACCCCCAAAAGTACATAATCCTTGCGCAGCTCCTCCGGAGGCAGGGGTGGTGCGGAGTCGGAGGCACCTCGCCCTGCGGTACCGCTGCTGTTTCTATAAGCGCCGCTGGTATAAGTACCGCTGCCGGACCGCAGGAAATCATTCAGCTCCTCCCAGGCTTCCTGATAGTCGTTATCTACTTTGTGTTGTTCAAACCACTCATCGGAGGGGGCCCCAAAACGGATGTAGGAGCGCACAAGACGATGGAATCGTTCAAATAGAGGGTCCATAATTCTCTCCGTCGAAAAACTGCTGGTCCTCTTCATCTTCAGATGAGTAGGAACCGCTGAAGGCATAGTGCGGAGTTCCCGCCAAATATACCGTATTGCTGCGTTCATTCCACTCAAAAAAGAACCTTCCCCCGGAGGACAGCCTTATTACCAGGTCCCGGTCACAGAACCCGTTGGCGACGGCGGCAACTCCGGCTGCTGCCGCCGCTTCCACGATGTCGGGGAGCTCTTCAAGAGAATTGGGTACGGTAAGATGAATTTCTTCACTGCTGTGTACCTGATAAAGAACGATTGTGTGCGCCCTTCCGGCGATAGGCACGCTGCGAGGGGCATTTCCAGTGTCCTGTGAAGAGTCGGCGCTTGAATATACCGCCGCATAGGGGTTGTGAAAAATAACCGGGGTAGATTGGATAGTGTGAGTGTGGGACTGAAGGCTTACCTGGTAATCAATGGAACTTCCCGGTACAATTTGTACCTCCGGGTCGCAATAGGGCTCACCGATACGGTAACTGAAGTGTGAACTGTCGATGCATTGAAGCCGTTCCGTGGCTGTACGGGTATCGAATACAAGTTCACCCCGCTGTACCAATCCGAAATCGAAGGCATAACGGCCGGCGCACATCAGTACCTCTATTGGCGGAGACAATTCCTCTCCCTCCCCTGAATAGTAGGAAAGGGAGGCACTCTGCTCGCTGGAAGGGGAAATAAAAATAACCCCCATACCCCCGATACCTTCGCGACGATTGCATAATCGCTGTACGAGGTGGGTGATATTATCTTCTTTTGATATCTTATTGCTGAATGCGTTGATTAATATATAATCGTGGTTAGCAATAAATAATTTATAGAATCCGAATTCCATACTGTATATCATACAAAAAAAATCGATAAGAGGCTATAATCACGGCATGAAAAGTGGAGAACGATTTACATCTGAGGTAATTCACACAATAGTAGAGGCCATCGAGGATGCGGAGGGGCAGGAGGTCCTTTTCTATGGAAAAGTCAATGGAGAAGGTGTGGTTCATGAAATAGATGCTGCCGGCCGGGGAAATGAGTCGGCGGCACCCGCCCTGTTTCCTTATATGGAAAGCGGGGATGTAGTAATTCATAACCATCCTTCCGGTGTGCTGCGCCCGAGTGATGCCGACCTCCAGGTGGCTTCACGGCTTGGGAACCAGGGGATCGGTTTCTATATAGTTGATAACAGGGTCCGCAGTGTATACTGCGTAAGCGAGCCGGTGGGGCAGGAACCGAAAACCCCTCTGAATGTTTCTGTTTTATCAGATATTATCAGGCCCGGTGGTGTCATGAGCACCAATTTTCCATCCTACGAGTCCCGGGAACCTCAAATCGAGATGCTTGAGGCGGTGGGTACCGCCTTTAACAGCCGGCAGCTGGCGGTGATTGAAGCGGGGACCGGGGTCGGAAAGTCCTTGGCATATCTGCTTCCGGCTATCTCATGGGCGCTTCAGAACCGGGAAAGGGTAATTGTCTCAACCGCAACTATCAACCTTCAGCAGCAGTTGATCGATAAGGACATCCCCCTGGCGGAGAGTCTGCTTGGTACCGAGGTACATGCAAAGCTGGTAAAGGGGCGGGGGAACTATATCTGTCTGCGCCGGCTTGAAGATACCCTGGAAGAAATGGCCTTGTTCAGTCAGAATGAAAGTGAGCTCGAAGCAATAAAAAAATGGGTGGAGGTTACAGAGACAGGAAGCCGGGAGGATTTATCGTTTTTCCCTTCCCCTGAACTGTGGGGTCGGGTGTGTTCGGAGTCAGATGCGTGTATGGGGCTGCGATGTCCCTATCGGGAGAAGTGTTTCGTAATTCGCTCACGCCGTGAAGCCGCCGCTTCTAAGCTCTTGGTAGTGAACCACCACCTTCTTTTTTCGGATCTTGCGGCGAGGGTTGACGGAGCAGGCTTCGATAGTACGGCGGTACTGCCGCCGGCGGAGCATCTTATATTTGACGAGGCGCATTCCCTGGAAAAAAGTGCTACCAGTTTTTTTTCCGACCGCTATAACAAGTTTTCCCTCTTAAAGCAGCTTCGGCGCTTGTATACCCGAAGGCGGAACAGTGCCTTCGGTTTGGCCCTGCAGCTGCAGAAATACTCCGACAACCAGGAGGTGTTCCAGAAGATCCCCTCGCTTGTTCAGGAGCTGCACAGCGAGGCGGACAAATTGGATGCCCAGCTCTTGTCGTTCCTCGATACTTCCAACAACTTTTGGATCAAGGAGAGCACCGATGCCCGGCAGCTTGAGCCGGTGCTGGACCCGATCCGCCATATGCGTACCGCCCTCAACAAGCTGCTTTCGGCACTTGAGCAGGGGATGAACAAAATTGAAGATAAGTATGCCCAGGAATCGGAGGTCTTTGAAACGGAGATAGTGATGGAGAGGCTTGCTTCCCTGGCGGCGGTATTGGGCTCTATCGAGCGATACAATGAGCAGGAGGATGCAATTTGCTGGATGGAGAAGGGCTTTACCTCCAAAAGGGAAGCCTTCTCTCACCTTATCCGTACGCCCCTTCAGATTTCAGAGCTGATGCGGGAGGCGGTGTATGAACCACATAAAACCGTGGTAGCAACATCGGCTACGCTGACGGTGAGAAAACAGTTCAACTACTGGCTCAGCCGGGTGGGGCTGAACGGTATGTTTAAGGACCGGCTCTCTACGCTGTATCTTGAGTCTCCCTTTCAGTATCGAAAACAGGTCCTTCTGGCTATCCCTGATGATATCCCTCAGCCCAATCAGGAGGGATACCAGGAGTATGTGAGTACTTTTGTAACTGAGGGGCTTCAGATTTCGGAGGGCAGCGCGCTGGTCTTGTTCACCTCTTACCGTATGCTGCAGGAGACCTACACGCAGGTTGCCCCGATCCTGGAAGAACAGGGTATCTCCGTATTAAAACAGGGCGGAGAAGAGCGGTCGAAGCTTCTTACCCACTTTCACTCCGATATTTCCAGTGTGCTTTTTGCAACCGATTCGTTTTGGGAGGGGGTGGATGCCCCGGGCGAATCCCTGCGGCTGGTGATTATCTGCCGGCTTCCCTTTGCCGTGCCAACCGATCCGGTGGTCCAGGCGAGGATGGAGGCGGTGGAAAAGCAGGGGGGCAACTCTTTTATGAACTATTCCCTCCCCCAAGCGGCGATGAAGCTGCGCCAGGGGTTCGGGCGGCTTATGCGTCGCAAGAGTGATCGCGGGGTGGTCTGCATTCTTGACTCTCGTATCATCCATAAAAGTTACGGAAAAATATTGATGGGGTCTCTCCCGTCTACGGGTCGTAAAATTGAGAACGGCAAGAGTGTGCTGAGGGCAATGGAAGATTTTTTCTACTTGGAGTAACCCCGCCCGCCGCCAGGAAAAATCACAGGGGCAAAGGCACTATGGCAAAGGTACTGGGTATAAAAAAGCTGCCCCCAAGGAGCAGCTGTTCTGTTGCGTTTTGAAATTTTCGAAAAATCTTACTCAATAACTGCGAGAATATCAGAGTAACGGATGAGCAGATGATCTTCGTTGTCCATGCTGACGGTAGTACCTGCGTACTTGTCATACATTACCTTCTGCCCCTCTTTTACTTTGATTGTTTCGTCATCACCAACCGCGACTACCGAACCAGACTGTGTTTTTTCCTGGGCCGTTTGCGGTATGAAAATGCCTCCGGCAGTTTTCTCTTCGACCTCTTCCAGTTTGACAAGCACTCGATCACCAAGCGGCTTTATCTTCATACCTTCCTCCTGAATTAGTATTTAATAGATTTCACATTAAAGCATGTGTAGGAACTTTGATAAAAATATACGAATGAAATCTATACGGGTCAAGCAGAAATATCAAAAAACAGCATAGGTAAATCCAAAAATCGGAGTTTTCTAAAACAGTTGTTCCTATTGTGCAATTAAAACTTTCCTTGCCCTTTTCTTGCCCGCGGGCTATATATTTTGTATTTTATTAACAAAAGAGGAGATAGAATATGCAGCAATGGCTCTTATACACCAATCGCGGAAAAACTTTTCTCGCACGCCATAACCCGAAAGATGCGGCCCACTGTTTTGAAAAAGCCCTGCAGGCATGCCCCTCAAAGGACATGCAGGCAATGGGGGAAATTTTTTATCTGTGTGGAGTTGCACTGCAGAAGCTTGGGTATCATAGTAATGCCCGGGAGTGCTGGTATTCCGCCTCATCAATTAACCCGAAGGGGCCTGCCGGGAGTATGCTCAAACGGCACAAAAACCGGGAGGAAGAGGATTGGCATACTTTCAAGTCTATTCAGCTGTACCGTTACTTTTCCACCAAGCAGTCGGACCTCTTTTACTCCGATATGGAGCGGAAATACGTAATGCAGATTATCGATGCATATTGGCAGGAGATCAAGGACTCTGGTATTATAGAAAATATGGAACCCCAAGAAAAAAGGGCACTGTTTTTTGAGTTTAAAATTGACTTTGCCGGCCTCTTTACCTCTCCGACAACTATGACTTTTTACACTAAAAAGTAACAGTGTTCTTAAAATTGACCACGTAAAACCGGAATGAGGGAAATTGTGTGACATTTTTACTATATATTTCAGTGCTTTTCGGCTGCCTGGGTATAAATGACCCACAGAGAAAAAGGGTAAATATTATTAAAAAAATAAAAAATTTTAATTCTTTGTATTGTAACAAAATAAAAATTGTTTAATTTCTTATTTAAATGGCATGCTTCTTGCTTATATATCGGTAGGAGGCACGTATGGAAACGAAAACTAAAAATAAAAGAGTAACAACGCAATCCTCTTCTTATGATGATGAAAATATTATTTCTCTTTATCTTAAAGAGATCAATAGAATACCGCTCCTTACCCGGGAAGAAGAAAATCATTACGCTCGGCTGGCTGCACAGGGAGATGAGGCTTCGAAGGAAAAACTGGTAAACGCGAACCTGCGGTTTGTAGTCAATGTTGCGAAAAAGTATCAGAATCAGGGTTTGCCCTTGTCCGACCTCATTAACGAAGGGAATATTGGACTTATGAATGCTATTGAGCGCTTTGATGTTGAAAAGGGGTATCATTTTATCTCTTACGCGGTATGGTGGATCCGACAGGCAATTCTCAAAGCAATCAGCGAAAAAGCCCGAATGATCCGCTTGCCTTTAAACCGTGCTAATGAGCTGGTTCAGATCGACAAGGCCCGAAAGGAGCTGCAGTCGGGAAAGGCCGAGGACCCGGAAGTACAGGAAATAGCTGATGCAACGATGATGGACAAAGACCATGTTGCAAACCTCATCAATATTTCTCAGGATTTGGTTTCCTTGGAAACTCCTGTATATGCTGATAAGGGAGCCAGTCAGCTCGGTGATTTTATTGAAGACCGTGATTACCGGGCCCCTGAAGAGGTGGCGATGGAGAATTCACTCAAAGATGATATCAATAAGGTCCTTAGAACTCTGAGCGAAAAAGAGGCTGAAATCATACAGTACCGCTATGGCCTGAACGGCCGAACACCGCTCTCTCTGAAGGACATTGGAGATAAGTACAATCTAACTAAAGAGCGAATTAGACAGATCGAGAAAAAAGCAATAAAGCGACTGCAGCATCCTTCACGAAGCATGCACTTGGAGTCGTATACCGCATAGTAGCAGAGTGCAACAGGGGGTGTCTAAAGGGCACCCTCTTTTTTTGTGTACCGGCAAACTGGCCACTTGAGGCAAACCGGGCATTCCAGGCAAACCGGCTACAGCCGGCCGCCCGAGCATTAAGCATATAGTTATATATAGATGTTTATTGACATGGCACGCTAATTATCTTACCATCTTGGATGGAGATATAAAATTGGTAGATACCCAATGTATGGAGGTTATAAGTTTTTATGGGAAAAAAATTAGTGTATTTTTTCGGTGGAGGAAAGGCCGAAGGTAATTCCGGTATGAAGGAATTTCTAGGTGGAAAAGGGGCAAACCTGGCAGAGATGACGAATCTCGGTGTACCGGTACCCCCCGGTTTTACCATCTCGGCAGAGGTATGTAAAATCTATTATGAAAAAAATCAACAATATCCGGAGGGATTAGAGGCGGAAATCGACGCAAATCTCGAAAAACTCGAGAAGATGATGGGTAAAAAGCTCGGCGATAACGATGATCCCCTACTCGTATCTGTTCGTTCAGGTGCGGCTATTTCGATGCCCGGAATGATGGATACCATTCTGAACCTCGGTATCAATGACAAAGCTGTGGAAGGTCTTGCCAAAAAAACCGGCAACGAGCGTTTTGGCTGGGATGCCTACCGCCGCTTTATTCAGATGTTTTCAGATGTCGCTATGGGGCTGGATTTACAGCTTTTTGAGGGGGAGCTTGAAAAAGCAAAAGAGGCCAAGGGGGTCGAACTAGACACCGATCTTGATGCCGCCGATCTGAAAAAGCTGGTAGAAGTATATAAACGAGTGTACAAGGACCAGATGGGAGAGGATTTTCCTCAAGACCCGAGGGACCAGATGTACAAATCCATCAATGCGGTATTGGGAAGTTGGATGAACGAAAAAGCTATCAAATACCGTAAAATCAATGATATCACCGGCCTGCTTGGAACTGCTGTAAACGTACAGTCTATGGTGTTCGGTAACTTCGGCGAAAACTCCGGTACCGGTGTTGCCTTTACCAGAGACCCGTCCACCGGCGAAAAAGTTTTCTTTGGTGAGTTCCTAGAAAACGCCCAGGGAGAGGATGTTGTTGCCGGTATTAGAACTCCCAAAAACTTATCATATCTCAAAGAAATTAACCCTAAGATTTACGAACAGCTGTTTACCATCAAGGACCGCCTTGAACAGCACTACCGTGATATGCAGGATATCGAGTTTACCATTCAACAGGGGGATCTTTACCTCCTGCAGACACGTAACGGTAAACGTACCGGCGCCGCTGCTATTAAGGTTGCCGTCGATATGGTGGAAGAAGGGATGATCAGCGAAGAGGAGTCCGTCGGCCGTGTAACGCCGCCGCAGCTTGATCAGCTTTTCCATCCTCGAATCGAGCCCTCTACCAAGGGAAGTTTGAATGTTCTTGCCAAGGGCCTGAACGCCTCACCCGGTGCGGCTACAGGACAAATCGTGTTTACCGCCGACGAGGCCGAAGAGTGGGCAAAAAAGGGCAAAAAGGTGCTTCTGGTCCGTAAAGAAACCTCCCCTGAGGATATCGGCGGTATGCATGCTGCAGAAGGAATTTTGACCTCCACCGGTGGTATGACCAGCCATGCGGCGGTTGTAGCGAGGGGAATGGGAAAACCCTGTGTCGCCGGTTGTAAAGCGGCTGTGGTGACCCCCGGAACCCTGACAATTGAAGGAAAAAAGTACAAAGAGGGTGACTGGTTAACTATTGACGGTACCGATGGCGAGGTATACGGAGGTCAAATTGACCTGGTAGACCCGAAGATAACCGACGACTTATCTAAGTTTCTCGCCTGGGCCGACGATGTGCGTAAAAAGGCCGATCGCAAGGGCGTAAAAGAGAAGGGCTTTGGAGTTCGTACCAACGCTGATACACCGGGAGATGCTAAACAGGCCAGACATTTCGGCGCCGAAGGTATTGGCCTCTGCCGGACCGAACATATGTTCTTCGACGAAGGCAAGCTGGAAATATTTCAGGAAATGATCGTAGCCGAGAGCAAGGAGGCCCGCCAGAAGGCCCTGGATAAATTGCTTCCCCTGCAAAAGAAGGACTTTGTCGGTATCTTCAAGGCGATGGAGAGTTTGCCGGTGACCGTTCGCTTGCTTGACCCTCCTCTCCATGAATTTGTTCCTAAAACTGATGAAGATGTTCAGGAGCTTGCCGATAAAGTCGGCCTTAAACCTGAGTCCATCAAGCAGATGGCCGAGGATCTTAAAGAGATGAACCCGATGCTCGGACATCGCGGCTGCCGGTTGGGTATTACCTACCCCGAAATCTACGATATGCAGGTAGAGGCGATTATGGAAGCCGCCTGTGAGGTAGAGAAGGAGGGAGTAAAAGTACTCCCGGAAATAATGATTCCCCTGGTCGGTACCAGGAATGAGCTGAAAATTCTTCGTGAAAACGCTGAAAAGGTGGTGCAGGAGGTGCTGAAAAAGAACAACAGCACTTTGAACTACAAAATCGGTACTATGATTGAGATCCCTCGGGCGGCTCTTACGGCCAATGAAGTTGCTGAAGATGCTGACTTCTTCTCCTTTGGAACGAACGATTTGACACAGATGACCCTCGGGTATTCCCGGGACGATATCGGCAGTTTTATAGGAGAGTACCTCGATCAGAACATACTTCCCTACGATCCCTTCCAGAGCCTCGATCAGACTGGTGTAGGCCAGTTGGTGTCGATGGCTGTTGAAAAAGGGCGGAGTACCAAGAAAGATCTTAAAATGGGGATTTGCGGTGAACATGGTGGTGATCCCTCATCGATTGAGTTTTGTTACCGCAACGGACTGAACTATGTCTCTTGTTCCCCCTACCGTGTTCCGATTGCACGATTGGCCGCAGCCCAGGCGGTAGCCGAAGACTTAATAAAGTAGAGATTTTAATACAGGGGGGCCTTCATGGTCCCCTTGTTTTTAATATCTAAGCTCCAGATAATGAACAGTCACAACGTCTATAAGAAATTACTGAGGGTGTACGGTCCACAGGGCTGGTGGCCGCTGTTGCAGCGAAGCTCCCTGCCTGGGTATGATCAGGAAGGGTATCACCCGGGGATCTACAAAAATGATCTGCAGCCCCATGAACAGTTCGAAATCATCACCGGTGCAATACTGACCCAGAACACCAGCTGGACCAATGTACGCAGTAGTATGGGGGCATTGCTCGAGGTATGTCGCAAAAAAGGACAAATCCTGTCGCCGGAATTTTTTTTGGCTATGGACCATTCCGAACTGGCGGCAATTATCCGTTCAAGCGGGTATTTTAACCAGAAGGCAAAAAAGTTAAAGGCTGTTTCCTCCTTTTATTTGGATAATAGGGGAGATCTTACAATTCCCTCCCGAAAGGACTTGCTTTCTATTTGGGGTATCGGTCCCGAAACCGCGGACTCCATATTACTATATGCGTATCACCGGCCGGTGTGCGTGGTTGATGCCTATAGCGTGAGAATTTTCCGACGACTTGAAAGCAGGGGCCTTTCATCCGGCAGGCAGCCGGCGGCACCGAAGGAATGGACCTACGATAGACTGCAGCAAAAGTTTCATTCTGAATTACCCCCGGAACACAGGGTATACAATGAATTTCATGCCCTTCTAGTTGAACACGGCAAGCACTACTGTACATCCAAGAAACAAAAATGTAATATATGTCCATTACAATTCGATAGTGGAGTTGATTGATGTACATTGACAATAATACCGAGCAGTACCGGGATGGAATTAAGGATATAATTCTTTTTAAATTCTTAAGTGAACGGGAAATTGAAGATCTGCTTAGGATGTGTGAAGTTCAGGTGTTTGAAAAGGATGAGCAGATAGTCCAGCAGGGTGAAGTAGAGCAGGCTTTCTATGCGGTTATCAGTGGATCCGTAGGAGTTGCGGTGGATGAAGGGCGCCGTAAGAATGTCTACATCTGTACGATAGGAAGCGGTGAGGTGTTTGGCGAAGCCGGAATGTTTATGAAGGTCAAACGGACCGCCCACGTTCACAGTATCGACCAGGCAGCTATACTCCATATCACTCGTGAAGATTTTATTCAGTTTATAAAAAAGTATCCCACCAGCGGAAACAAAATATTGATGGTCATAGTCTACAGTTTGCTGAAAAAACTGCGGGAAGTAAACCAGGAGCTTGCCTACGAGCGCCAGTTTGACATTGAACAGGATGATGTCGACTCCATTGTCGATGAATTTCTACAGGCATAACCGTATTGCTTCGATCAGTTGTTCCGCCGCCTTAAATTTGGTGGTAAGGGGGATGTGGGTGTGCCCGCCTGCCTTATCAAAGAGATGCAATTCATTGGTGGTGCCCTCAAAACCGGCCCCCTCGGCTCCGATATCGTTCACAGCAATCATATCCGCCCGGGCCTTCTTCATTCGTGCTATTCCATCGGTCTTAAGCTCTTCGACGGATTTATGAAAAAGAGCACGAAATGCAATTAGAAAAGTCTGAGGCGAAAGCTTTTTCACCTGGTCTATAATTTTCGGGGTGGGAACAAGCTCTACCTTCAGTGTTTCCGTACCGTGGGTGGTTATTTTATCTTCCGCCGTTTCCCCCGCCTGCCAGTCACCCACAGCAGCGGCAGCCACCATACAATCTATATGATGCTTTTCCAAAAGGGTACGCACTGTATCAAGCATCTGGGAAGCCGTCTCAACTCGGTAGGTAGGTACATTGGGAACAACCTCAGCGGTTCCTTTCCCGTACACTACATGCACATCCGCACCTGCAAGATAAAGGGCCCGGGAGATCTCGATACCCATTTTGCCGCTGCTGTTGTTGGTAAGCACCCTGATTGGGTCCAGATATTCTACAGTGCGGCCGGCGGTGACTATCCACTCGGTACCTGCCAGGGGACCATCCCCCCGGAGCATATCGATGGTGTGAAAGACAATCTCCTCAGTTTCCGGTATTTTAGCCTTCCCCTCGGAGATGTGGGGCATAAGGATATGAATCCCGTCGTTCTTAAGTATTTCAATATTTCGATGGACCGCCGGGTGATGGTACATGGGCTCGTGCATTGCCGGGACCAGCAGCATCGGAATACCCTGGCCGATTGCAGTTGTAGCAAGGGTGGTAACAGGGGTATCGTCAATTCCGTGGGCAATTTTACCTAGGGTATTCGCAGTAGAGGGTGCAATAACAACTGCGTCAACTCGGCCTTCGACATTTCCGGCCAGGGCCACATGCTCTATAGCACCGCTGAGAGCGCATACCGCGGGGTTGCCGGTGGCCCATTCCATCAGGTTCGGGTGGATAATACGGCACGCTTCGGGGCTCATCACCGGAACAACCTCCACACCGTAGCGCATAAGCAGCCGGGCTACTTCGCTGCTCCGGAGGGCTGCCACGCTGCCGGTAATACCAAGAGCAACTTTTTTACCCCGCAAAGCAGTGGAGAGTGAGCCGAGGATATCCTTCGAAGGGTGCGACCACACCTGAGAAAATCCAGTAGAGTTGTTGTGACCGCTGTTTTTTTCCTTATCCATTCTTAACTCCTTCCCGCAACACCGTTAAAAAACTTTCAAGGTATTCTCGATTAAGATGCGGCATAAGGGTAATACGTAAAAATCCGGGAAAAAGGGACAAGGCATATCCCCGTCCGCGCAAACGCCGGGCAAGTTCATCAGGAGAACATCCTGTGGGACGTATTCCGACTACATTCATGGTAGGTTGAACAACCGATTCAACACCATTCATCAACTTAATTTGATTCATTAAAAAAAAGGTATTTTCCATACATTCGCGCACTACCTGTGTAAACCCCTCAAAACCTAAATGCTGCAAAGTTGCCCACACCGCCGCAACCGCAGCCCCCGACCGGGTGCCGACAATTGTTCTCTGTCGTGTTTTTCCGCCGGCAAGATAAGACACATGGGTGGTGCTGGAACCGGAGATCTCCTCGTTCCGATACAAAATACACCCGCTTGGAATGGGGCAGCGTCCCATTTTATGGGGGTCTAGGGTGATTGAACTTACCCCCTTCAGGCTGAAGTCAAAGGCTGACCCTCCGGGGGGATACCCTGCGGATTCCAAAAAGGGAAGCACAAAACCTCCGAAAGCCGCATCTATATGCAAATACAAATTATGCTCCACCGCCAAGGGGGATAGGGTATCCAAGGGATCAACAGCCCCGAGGCCTGTAGTACCGGCAATTGCGACAAGGGCCATAGTACGGGGCCCAATGGCCCTTTTGTATTCCTCGACCCGCACACGGTTGTCCGGGCCCGTCGGTACTTTAATCAAAGTGAGGTCCATCAAGCTGGCGGCCTTCTCAAAAGAGAAGTGGGCCGTCTCCGGCAGTACGACCTCGCGGCGCTCGGCGGGGGCCCTGTTTTTTGCAGTCCACATGGCAAGCAGGTTTGCTTCGGTACCTCCGGTAACTATGCTGCCGACCGCATGGGGATTCGAAAACAAATTTCCTAAAATCCCAATCGTTTCCTCCTCCAACTTCGCCAAAGCGGGATGAAGGCCGGGATCGCCGATATTCTTTTCTAACTGCCGCCGAAAAATTTCGGCGGCGAAGGGGTGGGGTTGGCTGCACATGGAACCGAGGATATGACCTGAGGTAAAAGTGAGGTCTTCGGCCAGCCGCTCTTCAAGCAGGGCCGACACTTCTTCTTCAGAGAGACCACTCGCCGGAAAATTCTTACTCATACTGCGTACCCCTCCTTCATCTAGTGATACGAATAAGAGTCGGTTGGAAAGCTGCCTGATTTAACCTCATCGCTGTACTTCTGGACCGCATCAATCACAGCTTTATCCAGCTGGGCGTAACCCTTCACAAATTTCGGCAAATACCCCTGGGTTAACCCCAGCATATCGTGAAGCACCAGTACCTGTCCATCACAGTCGGGGCCGGCCCCGATTCCGATTGTGGGAATCTTCATCGCCCTGGAAATGCGGCGTGCAAGATCCCGGGGAATACACTCAAGGACCACCGAAAAAGCACCGTGGGCTTCCAAATCAAGGGCATCCCTGTAAATAGTTTCAGCCGCTTCAGTATCCTTTCCCTGTACCTTAAATTTTTCAGCGGTTTGCGGCAGGAGGCCGAGGTGGCCCATTACCGGTATACCCTCTTTGCCCAGGAGGCTCACAACCCCGGGCTTATTTCCCTCGATTTTTACTGCGGAGGCCCCTACGCCCATAAGTCGCCGGGCATTTTCTAAAGCCTCCTTGGGTGAATCAAAGCTATGGTAGGGCATATCCCCAATGACTGGAATGCCGGTACTCATCCGCGCGACAATCTCGGTATGATATACCATGTCCTCCATTTTCACAGCACGGGTAGTGTCATGACCCTGGACCACCATTCCAAGACTGTCACCTACCAAAATAAGATCCAGCCCCTCGACCTGTGAAAGCAATGCGGTAAACGCGGAATCGTAGGCGGTGAGCATGGTAATTTTACCGCCCGCAGCTTTTTTCTTTGTCCAGTCGGCAGCATTAATAACAGCCATTTTTATTCTCCTTCGAAGCTGAAAGAGTGCAGCTGATCTGCAATAAAGTCCAGAGAGGCCCTCAAATTGTGTTGATTGCTAAAATCGGCCGTGATCTTTTCAAGCTCCTCCCTTTTACGGTCCTTAAGTTTTTCAACCGCTTCATTCAAAAGAGGGATTACTCGTATAATATTATCGACAATACTTATATTGGCCTTTCGGGCGGTTCGGGAGAGAGGATTCAAATCAATCGTGATGACGGTTTTCCCCATTCCCACAAGACCTTCAGTTCGGTCGCCGTCCTCCAGGGGGACAAAGACTACATCGGCGCTGCCTATACCCCGGGGGTCTATTCGACGGCGCTCACTGCCGATCTCCGGAATAGAATCTGAGGCTTCGTCTCCGACTCCCAGAACCTCCTTTGCCCCTGCCTTGTACAGTACCTCCGCGATCGCCTTTTCCCGTTCGACGGTACGATAAAACAGATTTACCTCCATCGGCGCACCGCTTAGTTGTGAAAGTGTAACAAGGTCCTCAGGACACAGTGCGGCGGCGTTCCCGTTTATTGAAAGCACCGGATGTTTCGCCGTTAAAAGGCAGGCCGCCGCCGCTTCAATTGCTCGGTAGGCCGGCTTCGGAGTATCTTCACCGCATAAATAATCAAAGGCCTCACCGCGACCGTGGGCAATAAGCCCGGCCGGCGCTACTACCTTTGATTCTACCATCTCTATAAGCTTCTCACGGACCGATATCGACTGATAACGGGGGTGATCTTTTGGTACATGTATATCCATTACAGTAAAATTCCTCCGGTTTGATTTATTGCCTCGGTAAACACGACGGGAGTGTCACGAAGCTTTGTGCAGTTTTTTCTCGCACAGTATTCCTTTAGCTCCCCTTCAATTTCCGCAGCCCTATCGGCAGGAGCCAGGGTAAAAACCCCTTCTCCAAACATAAGCATACTACCAATAATTTTGCGAGCATCCAAGGCTTCCAGAATATCGGCCACCCAGGGAGTAAAAAGACCGGTCCCCTCGGCAAATTGCCGGGAATATCTCAAAAAATTGTTCACACTCGGGTCCCGCTGAAGCCCGTCGAGGGCTGTCTTTCCATGCAAGTTCACCTTATCACGAATCCGGGATGATGAAAGGGCTGAACTGGTTGAATAGGGGCCGCGGAGGGCAAAGACCGCCCGCATATCGGTTTGAAAGGGAATCTTCACAATTCTACCGACCCCGGGAGCTCCAGGATGTGTCCTAACCTCAAACCCACCGTAATACTCTCCGATCACAGTCCCGAGCCCTGTTTTACACTCTACCTCCGCACGGTGGGCGAATTGGGCCGCCTCTTCTTGAGAAAAGGGTGAACCGAACCATCGGTTAAGGGCCAGGGCGAGGCTTAAAGCTCCTGCACCGCTGGAACCGAAACCGCTTCCCTGGGGAAGATCGATCTTATGGGAAATTGAAAGCTGTTGATATGGCAAATTCGTCTGTGATTCGATAAAATGGGAAAAGACCGCCGCCGATACATCGAGCTCCGCCGCCTTTCCGTTAAGAGTAAAAATCGGTGTGTCCGTGTGTGTAGTGTCCCTGTTTTTAGAGCTGGGCTGCTCCGTAATTTCTGTGCGTGCCCCGGCGTTGATAGAGAATCCGGCCCCGAGGGAGCCCCTTTTCAGAGGATCAGTATCGAGGTCGTCAATAAAAAATATCCCGGTAACATGGCCGGGAGCATACGCAGCAATGGTGTTCATTTTCGCATTAACGGTACTTAAGAATATGGGAAAAGTCAATAATATGAAGAAAAACTCCCCACCCATCTCTTTTTCTCAATTTAAATTTTTTTGGGGTAAGATGCTCTTACTATACTGTCTGTGGCTCTGCGCAGCCCCCGCGCCTCTCCCAGCTCAAGTGTCTTCAGTGGGGGGAACACCTTTTGGAAATGCTGAAATTACCCTAGACCCAGTGTGGAAATATGCCACCGGGGGCAGGGTAACTGCCCTTACCGAAAGCTTCGGGCCACGGAGGCGCATTTACGTACTTTCCGAGGACCGCCGCCTGTACGGCCTTGACCGCGGGGGCAGCCTGATGTGGCGCAGCGATCGAATGACCAGCCGGCCCCGGCCCCTTCTTAAGCAGGGCCCCGACGGTTCCCTTTACCTAGGCTTTGAACAGGGTCACTTAGCCGCCTATAACCCCTCTGGCCGGCGGCTCTGGACACGACGGCCTTCGAAAAGCGCCGCCGAAGGGATTGTCCTCGGCCATGCCGGGCTTGTCTACGCCTTCAACGAAGAGACCCTTACACTGTATACCCACACGGGTACCCTGCTTTGGAGGGATGAACTTCCTTCACCGGGTATCTCCAAACCCGTTGTTGATGAAGAAGGCGGTGTATGGACAGTTTCGGCGGATAATGAGCTTCTGCGCATATCCTCTTCCGGTGTCGAGACACTCGCCCGCCTTCAAAACGATGAAAACGAGCCCATCGGCTCAGTCCGTATGCTCATGTCCGCCGCGGGCCCCTTTATTGTAGCGGCGCAGGGGAAGAAAATGTGGCTGTATGACAGCGCCGGTACGCTTCTCTGGGATTCCGACCTCTATTCTCAAGTAGAATCAATGTGTATGGATACTGAAACAATTTTTGTCAGAACCGCCGACAGGCGAATAGCGGCTATTGAAAGGGGCAGCGGTGCGGAATTATGGAATACGCCGATAGATATGGATTCTGCAGAGATAGTCACTGAACACGCCGGTACTGCACCCCACTCCCGACTATTGACCGCGTATAACGAACAACGAATAAAACTCTATCTTACTGCGGAGGGGAGTGTACTCTCGACAGGGCGAATTCCCCAACCCTCTGCCGGTCCCCTGGTAAGCGCCGACGGAGATATTATAATAGGGGCAAAAGATTGGGTTGTGTATAGGTATGCCGTGCGGGGCTATAAAGACCCCGAAATTTCTACAGGTCTGGTAGAAAAAACGCCGGGGGAACAACTAAATACACAGTCAAAAGAACAGATATCGGGGCAGCTAAAGTACGGGAGGAGCAGTGCTAATAATGGGCCCTACTCGGAGGCCGGACAGGTTATCCTCGAAGAAGCGGCGCATAAAGAATACCTTCTTTTGCTGGATGAGCTTGCCCGTCGGGCGGAAAAGTCCAAGCCTGAAAAGGACTACCCAGAAATGATCGCTCTGCTTAAAAAAGCGGCGGGGGTCGGTGTACTTAATCCTGTGCGTCGGGAGGGGGCTTACATCAATGACTATCCGGATATACGCAGCCGGGCGGTAGAGCTGCTCGGCACATACGGTACCCTCACTACCCAGAGCTTTCTCCTCGAACTACTGCAGTATGAGTGGGATACCCAGGTCAAGCTGAAGATACTCACAGCACTCGGGGCCCTGCAAAGCGGGCTTGATGGAAGGGTAATTGGAACGCTCAAAAATGTGATAGAAAGCGGTAAAATAGATATTGATGATGACCCCCTCATAACATCGCGGTTAATCAGTACTATACAAAAGATATGCCTTTACAGCGGAAGGGTCGACACTTCCGCCGTAAAAATTCTGACGGATATCTATCTTTCGGATGCTCCCCGAACTCTGCGTATGAAGGCAATAGAAACCCTCCGCAATCTTTCAGGTTAGAATGCCCACATTGCGCTTTTTATAGCTGAACTCATTACCCACGCATGTTATACTCATACTATGAACAGATTGTTGAATGTTATAGGCTTACTTCTGGCTGTACTGTATAGTGCCGGAGCAGTGGAAATTGTTGAGGAAGAACTCGAAAGCGTCTCCGATGCACAGATCGAGTTTATCAATTACGAAGGGCCCCATGAGAAAATTGAAACAATTGAACAAATTAAAGGGATAGGTTCGGCGCTCTCGGTCCAAACCGGGGCAACGGAAACAGCGCAAAAAGAGACTGAATATGTGGGAAAATATCGTATTCTCCATATAGTGGCGCCGGCGGAAGCGGAAGGGTATAACGCGGATGTTTTTATTATTGAAGAGGATGCACAGGTTGATCACATAGCAAATGTCCGCCGTATTCTATCCGGTTACATCGAATCAACCTACGGCCTCAGTTCCGAACGGGCGTCGGCTTTGGCTATGTTTATCACCTATTACAATGCGATTTATAGAGGGGATATAGAGTTTTTTAAGCAGAATTACAGTGCACCGGTAATTGCTGCACTGGATCCTCAAAAGGTAGGAATTTCACGCAGTTACAATGAATGGCCCGGCTCTACACAGATGGTCTTGCCACTTACACAGCTTGAGGGCGCCCAAGCTCCTTCTGCTGAAAGCCTGAGCACCGATAAAGTAGTGGAGGAAGTCCGCACCCAGGAAGACAAAGGGGTGGAAGAGCGGAAAGAGGTTGTCGAAATGCGTGAGGAAGAGCTTGAAGCGGACCGGCGCCGGCTCGAAGAGGATAAGCAGGAAAGTGAACCGGAACAGGAGCAGGTAGAACAACAACCTTCCCGGGAAACCCAAGAGCAGGACACTCAAGCACAAGAAACTCAGGAGCAGGAAACCCAAGAGCAGGAAACCCCTGACCAGCCTGATGCGGTGCGGGAAGATCAACAGGAAGATCAACAGGAAGTAGATGATGAACTTGAAGCCCGGGAAGAGGAGCTTGAACAAAGAGAACAGGCAATTGCCGAAGAGCGGGAAAGTATAGCAGAGGACCAGCAGGAACTCATCGAAAGCGAGGAGGAGGATAAGCGTGGGGAGAGGGTAGAAGCCACCGCAGAACCTGCTGAGGAGAGGCAGAAGGCCGCCGCTACCACCCTGTTTACCGTCTTCAGAGAGCAGAATGAAAACTTGTATGGGCGTATCGCCCTTCTAAAACCAAATGGAGAGGTCGCTGCAATTTCGACCATCAACACAATTCGCAGCCGAGAGCCCGTTGAATACGGCGGTATGTACGTGGTAATAGCCGGAGAAAGCAGCCCCCCCCGGGCAACCCGGCTGGTCGGGCTTGATGCGATGGACCTTGAGTTGGAACTGGAATCTGAAACAGACGTATATGCCGACTCACCCCTTCTTACGCATGGGGATACCCTCTGGTGTGTCATCCGTGAGTCCGGATCTTTTTATATTGGTGAGTTCGACGAAGAATTGCGGTTGCAAAACCGTTCTGATCGAGGGGTTATTCCTTATACATGGTTGAAGAAATCGGGTGAGTATATACTGGCCCAGATAGATGAAAAGACGGTAAAAAGGTTTACCCTAGAAGACCTATCTGCGGCCGAATAGGCGTCTGAAAAAACTTGCTATGGCTATGAATATTTTCCGAAAAAAGCCGGGATTTTTCAGCCTTTCCAATCGCGACATTCCTTCGGCAAGTTCCACAGCGCTTAGATTACGACGATGAAGGTTTTCGTCTATTTCCATTTCGAGTTCATCTACTTCAGAACCTGAATCGACAATATGGGCCTCGATACTCTTCCAACCCAGTCGCTGTGCCGCTTCAAGGCGTCGCCGACCGGCAATAAGCTCCCGTGAGCTGTTAATAAGTATGGGATTCATAAGACCATATGCTTTCAAGCTCTCCATTAACTTGGAAATATCACCAAGATCTTGACGGATGCGCCGTTTAATTACAATTTCTGTAATTGGAATTTGCATGCTACCGGCTCCTTATTGGTGGGATCTGATATAAGCCTATCATAGTTTTAAGTGCAAAAGAAGTCAATTTTTGATGTTCCAGGAATTCCATTCTCTTTAGTCGAGTTTAGTCGAGCAGGGGGTTCACGTTACTGTCGTCGCCGTTGGAACTATCGCTTCCTCCATCAGTGGAGAACATACTGTCCCGCTCGCTGCTTATCTGGTCTTCCAGGTCTTTCATTAAATCCTCATCCATCTCAGGAGCAGCATCGTAATTGACATTGAAATCCTCAAGCATCATTGAATCTTGAAGCTTTCGCACAAGATCTTCGTCCCGTTCTTTCTTGAACTTGTGGATGTCACAGAACTGCTTGGGCTCAGTACCGGCGATAAACAGCTCTTCCTTGCTTTCCGGACAATGCTGAGTGGGAATCAGACCGGATTCAGTACAGATTTTTACCTCTACAAGCCCTGTATCGGGCCTTTTAAATTCCTTTGGTGAAAGGCCCTGGTGGATCGTTTTCATATACTCCGCCCACACTGGTCCGGCGGCGGTAGCACCGGTAAGATCACGTCCAAGAGAGTTTCCCGGTGTATCAAAACCGAACCAGACGGCGGTTGAGTAGTAAGGAGAAAAGCCTACCGTCCACGCATCTCCCCAGTTTTGGGTAGTCCCTGTTTTACCGGCCATGGGCATTCCGTCGAATCCGCCTACATTCACCCTTCGCCAGCGGAGGGTCCCAAAATCTACTGTACTCTTCAGTAGATCGACCATCACATACGCCGCCTGGGGAGACAGAATTTGTTCCTGCTTGTTGTTGTGTTTTTGTCGTCGGATTCGTTCCTGCTCAGGGTTTATAATACTCTCTCCTTCTCGGTTGAGGACCCTTGTGATGGCCATCGGCTCTACGGCTTTTCCCTGATTTGGAAAAGTGGCAAAGGCGCGTGCCATATTTATCGGTGCCACAGCAGTAATGCCGAGGCCTAGGGGAAACCCCCGGGGAAAGAGGGTCCGGTCTTCCTTTTTGTCTTCCATACCTAAAAGCTTTGAAGCCCGGTTAATTGCTGGATCAAACCCTATCCCGTCCAATACCTGAAGCGAGGGTACGTTCATTGAAGTAGCAAGTGCATACCTCAGTAACACAGAACCTTGCCAATTTCCCAGATAGTTCATTGGGGTGTAGCGTTTTCCGTTATTATCAAAAAATACAATTGGACCGTCGTACATTCGGGTCGCGGGGGTAAACTCTCCGGAGGAAATGGCCGCCGAATAGTAAAGGGGCTTAAAACTTGAACCGGGTTGAATTTGTGCATCCACTGCCCGGTTGTACTGTTTGGTTTCAAAATCGCTTCCGCCTACCATTGCCATAATGTGACCGCTATGATTGTCGATCGTAATCAAGGCCCCTTCAACGGTATTTGATCTTTTTAGTACATCCGTTTTTGTTTTTGAGTACTGAGAAACCTGATACAGCTCGTTTGATCCGAACATAGAAGACAGAACTTCTATGCTCGGTGCAATTGAATCAAAATAGTAGTTTAAGGCGGCCCTTTTTTCTTTTGCCCCGGTAATGTGAATGTCTTCAACGTTGAAGGTTAAACCAAGGAGCTCGATAATCGGGAGGTAGGTTTCATCCACTATATCAAGCCTTTCCCGTTTGTTGTTGTTGTACTCTTCGTTTATATGCCGGTAGGACTTTTCCATAATAGAGTCGGCAATTCTCTGATAATCAAGATCGAGGGTAGTGTGAACGATGTACCCGTCTTTGTTGATATTCACCGCTCCATAGAGCATATCGTTGAGCTGTAAACGCACATATTCGCTGAAATAGGGGGCCTTGCTCTCATTATCAAAATAGGCACTTGCAATATTAGAACGGTTGTAATTATAGTTATTCCAATAATTTTGAAAAGAAAAGTCCGCTTTTTCCCTCGAAGTATAGCCGAGTTCGACCATCTGGTTGAGAACATCCTTCTGACGTGATTTTGCCCGCTGTGGATGATCCAGGGGGGAGTATAAGGCCGGGCTGGCCAGCTGGACAACCAGAATTGCCGCTTCAGCAACCGACAGATCACGGGCGGAGTGACTGAAATAAAACTGGGAAGCCGCTTCAACCCCGTAGGTATTGTGGCCAAAGTACATTTCATTCATATACATCTCGAGAATTTCGTACTTCGAGAGCTCCCGTTCCATCTTGAATGCAAACCACAATTCCCGCAGTTTTCGTGTGAGGGTAAGTTTGGACCGATCGGCATAATGTTTTCCCGCAACTTGCTGGGTGAGGGTGCTTCCACCGGAAAAGTAGTTTCCCACAATCACGTTCCACGCAGCACGGGCGGTACCTCGAATGCTAAAACCGTTATGGGTAAAGAAATCCGCATCTTCACGGCTTATGAGAGCGTACACAAGGTGTTTCGGCAGTTCTTGAATGGGGACAATATCTCGTTTTACATCCGAGAAAATCTCAGTTATTAGTTCGCCGTCACGGTCATAGATTTGGGTAGGAATAGCGGGCTTATACTCTTTTAAGTCTTCCCGTATAACAGGATTGCCCAGTTTAGCGAGGGCATATCCGCCGCTAATGCCGACGGCAAGGGTAAATACTATTGTCAGTGCTAAAAGAAATTTAGCATATAATTTTCTCTTTCCAGTTAGGATCATATCTTTTGTACCCTATGTGTACCGGACGTTTTTGTCAAGTTCTCCGCTTTAAGATTCAGCAATTCGCAATGTGAAAAATTTTGTTTAAGATTCCCTGTCGATCTTATCAATATATCGGGGTGCAAGCGGATCGTCGGGGTCTAATTCCAGTACGGTCAGAAAAAAGCGCTTCGCGAGCTGCAGGTCTCCTTTTTTGAGTGCCAAAATTCCCATGTTTGATATAATTTTAGTGTTGTCCGGTTCAAGGTGCAGCGCTTTTTCAAGGTAGTGTTCGGCATCCTTATATTCCTCAAGTTCGAGGTTGCAAATCGCCAGTTCGTTTAGGGTATCAGGATGAGAGTCGTGTAGTTCGAGGGTCTTCTGAAACGCCTCTTTTGCTTCGGAATATTTTCCGGATTTGCGAAGTCCCCATCCCAAAAGAAACCAGCCGTTCCATACCTCCGGATTGCGTTCCAAATAGTAGCGGATACTTTCTATGCCCCGTTCTTCCTGTCCCATTTTTATGTAGTCAAAGGCCTCGTTAAAGACAATATCGTCCTGTGATTTAGAATCGATTTCATTCAGCACTTTACGAACCTGCTGTTCCTTTTCCTCCTCTCCGGAGGAATTTTCCAGGAAGGTGGTGAAGTGTTCCTTTGTTTTTGGGATATTTCCCTGCTGAAGAAAAAAATAACCTGCGCTAAAATGAAGGTCCGGGGCTTCGGGATGAAACAGGCTTCCCCGTTTATACGCTTCGAAGGCAAGCTCAATACATTTTTCTTCTGCGTTGGTTTCACTTCGTTGATGATGCTGTTTTGCCTTATCCTCCATAACAAGTGCGAGATTTACAAAGGTACTTTCCTGATGAGGGGCAAAATTCACTAAGGACCGGAAAATTTCCTCAGCCAGTTCAAACTCCTGGTTTTTAGCCTTAATTATTCCTGTATGCATCATTTCAGCCACAATATTCGGTTGAATTTCTTCAATGAATCGGCGGAAATAGTCAATATGGGGGTGTTCCGGTTGATAGGCAAATAACTTCAGCATAGCCGCAACTATCATCTCCCAGGAAAGCGATTCAAGGAGTTGCTCGGAGCCGCGGGGCATTTCAACCGGAAGTGGAATCGAAGTATCAATTTCAAAATTGCCGATTTGTCGTTCTATATCATCGGGAAGAGAGATATAATTAATATTTTCAAGCGGGCTTGTATCCGCCGGCGGAAAGGGTATTTTCGGCTTTTCTTGAGAACTCATACTGTAATTCCTTCCGGAAAATTAATTTCCGGTTTTCATTTTCTTCTGTTTAAAATACTCGTTGAGAGTCATTTTGTATTCGATAGGTGTTTTTTCTTCTTCAAATTGAATGGCAATGGCAATCAAATCTTTTCGACCCTCGACGGGTTCGTTTCGGATGATTTTTCCGTTTATCTCAATCTGACCTTTCTCGACGGTTTCAATGTGAACGGCCGCTTCTTTTTCCAGTAAAAACTTTCCGACCCCCGCCAAAATAACCTTTGCCCCTGAAAATGAAAGGTCTCGTATAATGCAGGTTCGCGGGACGCCCTGGATATATACACTGGCGGATTTTGTTTTTATCCCCAGCTTTTTAACACTATCGGCATTAATATTTATCCGTTCTTCCTTGCGCTTTTGCGAGATTAGTTTTGCCTCAAAAATTTGTCCGAGTATCGCGATTAAATCGTCCGGCGGCCGCTGAGTGAAATCAAGAGAGATAAAATTTAAGCTCGGTTTTTCTGCATTGTACGGATTATAGCCGGTTACCCTTCCGGAGACAAAAAACATCAAAGGATCAATCTTGTCGCTTTCATGAAAGGCAAACCGCAGAGACACCAGGTTATTCGCCCCGCGAATCTGCTCATACATATCGGAGGACACATTCGCAATAACCTTTGCCGAGGTCATTGATACGCTGTAAATGATGCAAGGAAGTTGATAACCCACACATTTAAGAAAAATATGTTTTGGCTGCAAGCCTGTTGCCCTGATTATCTCTTTTGTAAAAGTGATTTCAGAATCTTTGAAGTTATCGAAGTAGTTGTTTATTTGTTGACTCGTCATTATAGGCATTGTTGTGACCTTTTACCTTCAATACATCAGGACAATAAAACCCGCAGTGCCGCTTGGGGGGAATCTCTTGAACTCTGTGGTTCAAGTGGGTTTCCGCATCAGAGCATCCTGTTCGACCGCGAACGGCCAAGCAATTCAACCCCGAAATCAGGAATCCCGTTTTATAAGTTTGACCCAAGAGATTTATGTCCCCTCCCGTACACTGCAGGCAACATTTCTTAATTAATCTATAGTACGATCGATGAGCTCAATCAAGTCCGTTGTGACCGATTCCGCTTCAACCGATTGTTGCTGCAGTTTTTGCAGTTCGTCTGTTGTTATTATACTTGAAATGATAGCCGTCCGTAAAGGATCACTTACCCCCATACTTCGGCGAATCTGCTCAAATCTTTTTTCGACCCTTTGCACTAATTGATATACATACTCCGGGTCTTCATTTGTTTTTATTGTGAAACTGGTACCGAGCAGATGTATACGTACGGGATCACCTTCCATTTTCTTAAAAAATGTCCAGCTCTCCCGTCTGGGAGTCATTCTTTTCGGCTGTGTCTTCAGAATTTGTGTCTTCAGAAT
>Ga0102938_10000473_pt1 | contig 29487 bp, 24 predicted proteins | sample SalPonR2_B_D2_MG_FD_84516 | JGI IMG/M metagenome (GOLD analysis project Ga0102938, IMG submission 84516) | Salt pond soil microbial communities from South San Francisco under conditions of wetland restoration - Salt Pond MetaG R2_B_D2_MG | ecosystem: Environmental > Aquatic > Marine >... | reverse complement strand
TTTACCGGTGCAATAATAGTGACTTTCAGGTCTTTCAAAGTTAATAAAAGAAAATCTTAATACTAAAATTTTATTAACAAAATATTTAAAAAATTTAACAAGTAAACCTCGCCCAATATAGCACATTGACTTACAGCAAAATGCAGCTTAAAAAGCAACTATTTTTGTCCATTCACAAGTATCCGGAACTTCTGGAAACATCGCAACAAAGGTTATATAAGCAATCTAAATAGAGATAGACAAACAAAGAGAATAATAATTTTCCACGTCATAAATAGCGTGGAATCTGGTACAAAAACATGTTTGGCCTTTAACCAGTAAACTAACTTATAAAAAAGCTTTTGGCTAAAGATATGAGCCTTACAGAGTAGCGGGTTCTCGTCACCGCTATAAATGATGGTGTGACTTATCTAACAATCATGAACTTACATAAGAAGTCACTCCTGTTTTTTTTTTGAAATTAATGTTTAAAATTTGAACCCGCTCGAAGGGATGTGCTACCCTGTTAAAAATCAACTTTTTTAGCAGATTGAATGATGTGAAACTCAACGCGGCGGTTTTTTGCCCTGCCGGTTTCGGTACTATCAGGTGCGATAGGCTTTGTGCTCCCAAAACCATAAGTCTGCATGCGCGATCTTGCAACGCCCTGGTTAACAAGAAAATTTGCAATAGACAAGGCTCTTTTTCGCGATAAATTAAAGTTATAAGTGTTTGTGCCAACCGAGTCCGTATGGCCATTAATATTCAACACCACACCCCTGGTATCTTTCATTATTTTGGCCAAATGCGTCAAAAAATCGTTGTATTCGCTACTAATATCGTGCTTATTAAATTCAAACCCGATATGCGAAGTCACAACCAACGTATCTTGCTCATAGCTTAGATTTATCTTATCCTGAAAAGACTCCTTCACTTTTTCAAGGTTCCATTCTACTTCGTGTATGCCCAATTTTTCGAAATCGGGTGCTTCAAAAGAACCTTGTTCCAGGAAAACGCCCGAATCGTATAAATCATCGCCCACATCGGCAATGGCAATTTTAAGTTCATATTGCACATATGGCTCTACCTTTGCCGCTGCTACCAGCTCAGTGGTAAACCCATCAAAAGTAAACTCCTGGGCACGGTACGATTTCACAGGATCATCTTGCATTCCCTGATAATCGTAACCTGTAAAATAGGTGTTGGGTATATAAAACGCACTGTTTTTATGGTTATTTATATTATCAACGGTCACCGGGGTGCCATCTTTAAGCTGCGCCAGATTTTGGTACTCCATATCATCGCTTTTACGTATAAAAAAAGCAAAAACATCATTTACTCCTTTGTTAACGTATTCTGGATACTCCTCCGAGCCAAAAAAATAGCTAAACTGAACAGAATCGGCATATGGAATAAATTCAATAGTAAGCACAGCAGCATCATTGGTGCGGTTATTCACCAACCTGCTCAAATCACGATCTCCGGGATAGCCCATAGGTGCACCTGAATTGCCAGTGCGATTTGGCGTACTTACATTGCGTGCATATCCAGTAGTAAGCAAAACTCCGCGCTTTACATTAAAACCAGGCGTATTATTATTGAAATAAGCAATGGAATGTCGCGATCCGTAATAACTCACATTTAATATTTTTACCCCACTGTTTGGTTTTGTTAATTTTTCGCGCACAAGTTCATCAGGCGTGAAATGGTACCTCACCCAAAGTTGAGCCGATGCATTCAGGGTAAAAAAAAGTAGTAAGGTTATTACTGCAAATCTAATCATACCAGTTGGTCAAATTCTCTCCATAAATTATCATCCAACGGCAGGGGAGCTTCAATTATTATCTTTTCCTGTTTCACCGGGTGAATAAATTCCAACTTCTTCGCATGCAGATTTATTCCTCCCCCTTTGTTTGAGCGTGGAAATCCATATTTTAAATCGCCTCGAATCGGTATTTTAATTTTGGCCAACTGACAGCGTATCTGGTGATGGCGCCCTGTACGCAAATTTACTTTGATAAGGTAATAATTTGAGGAGCGGCCGGCTACCTCATAATCGAGCACAGCCAATTTACTTCCCTTTTTCTGTTTAAAACTGGCGAAAGACTTATTTTTCGATTCGTCTTTACGGAGATAATGCTTGAGTGTATCTTTTAATTTTTCGGGTTTATCTTTCACCAATGCCCAGTATTCCCGATTAATATCGCGATCACGCAGCAATTCATTCATCCGGGCAAGGGCTTTTGAGGTGCGAGCAATGAGTACTACCCCACTTACAGGTCTGTCGATACGGTGTACAAGTCCGGTAAACACATTACCGGGTTTATTATATTTCTTTTTCAGGTATTCTGCAACTTCATCAAGCAAGGATTTATCCCCTGATTCGTCGCCCTGCACAAGCATTCCAACTGGTTTATTAACTGCTATAAGGTGGTTATCCTCATAAAGGATGTCTAGTTTCATATGTTTATATTTATTTTTCAATGGTCATATGGAACCTCCTATTGCCTGTTTTAAAGTTTTTTACCTGCAATATTCCAGATAATCATTTTCGTGCCTTGCTCCGCTGTCCGCTTTCGCTGAAGCTATAGCGGAAGCGAAAGCTACGCGAAGGCGAAGTGTGTTTAAACGTTTAAGCATGGAGGTTTCATAAAAAAATTTGCCTTTTAATATTGTTCTTTTTCATTGGGGAATCGCTGTTCTTTAACATCTTCCACATAGGCCTCTACTGATCCTGAAATTTCGGCAAACAAGTTATGGTATCTGCGTAAAAATCGTGGAGAAAAGTCCTGTGTAATGCCCAGCATATCGTGTAACACAAGTACCTGTCCATCTACATCAGCGCCTGCGCCAATTCCAATCATCGGAATTTTAGAATTATCAGTAACTTCTTTTGCTAGTTTAGCCGGAATTTTTTCTAGTACAATAGAGAAACAGCCTGTTTTTTCAAGTAATTTGGCATCTTCAACTAGCTTTTTAGCTTCAGCTTCTTCTTTTGCCCGCACCACGTAGGTTCCGAATTTGTGTATAGATTGTGGTGTAAGGCCAAGGTGCCCCATTACGGGAATACCTGCGGATAAAATCCGGTGCATAGACTCGATGATCTCTTCGCCACCTTCCATTTTAACTGCCTGGGCCCCAGTCTCCTTCATTATACGTATGGCTGAACTTACAGCCTCTTTGCTGTTACCCTGATAGGCGCCAAAAGGCATATCAACCACAACTAAGGCTCTTTTAGCGGCTCTAACAACTGACTGAGCATGATAAATCATTTGATCAAGGGTGATGGGCAGTGTGGATTTATGACCAGCCATTACGTTACTGGCAGAATCTCCCACCAAAATCACATCTATTCCTGCCTGGTCTACAATTCGTGCCATTGAATAATCATAGGCTGTTAGCATAGATATTTTTTCGCCACGCAACTTCATTTCATTTAATACGTGCGTAGTAACTATTCTGGGTTTTCCGTGAACTGACATATTGATTTATTTTTTACAAAGATACAGGCTTTTCCTAGAAATAAACAAAGTAGGGCAGTTTTTGAATTTATGAAACCTATTTTTTTGAAATGATGCATAAAATAGAAAAGTATAGAGTAACAAAAAAGGAGCTACCGGTAAACCAATAGCTCCAATTTTGATTTTATAATTAAGGTTTTAAAGTCCGAGTACCTTTGGGCCCTGGTTAAAACGGATATCCACAGGAATACCTGCTTCAGTTATTCTGTCTAAATCGTTTTGCAACATAGCTCCAATACCACCATTTTCTTCAATCAACATTTGAGCACCTTCGTAATCGCCTTCACCCTGCATTTCCAAAATTAAACCGCCCAAATCGTTCATGGCTTTTTGCATTTTTTCAAAGTTTACACGGTATGTACCATTTTCTTCGTTGCGTGTAAATGCTTCTGCTTCTTTAAAATAATTGAAACGCACCATATTGGCTACTCCATGTGCACTGGTAACACCAAAGCGGATAGAACGGAAAATACTGGCCATAAATGTCACATAATTATCCATCAGGTCTTTATCTTCAAATTCACCCATTTCGTTTAATTTGGTTACAAGGAACAAACCAATAATATCAGCTTTCCCTTCTTCTATTGCACTGTAATTATCCTGTAAAGCTTCTCTTACTGTACCTTTATCGTTCACCGTATTGTTTATACCCAAACCGTGGGCTACTTCATGAAACATTGTATTTTCAAAAAAGGCATCAAACTTTACGTGTTTGCGTTGATCCTCTGCAATCAGAACTTCGCTGATAGGCACCAAAATCTTTTCAAATTTAGCCTGCATGGCATTGCGAAGTTGTAGCTTGCGACTACCTTTTTCGGCATGTACGCGTGGGTCATTAGGTAGGTTAATGGCAATATTTTTACTGGCAGCATTACAATCGCCGGCATAATAAATTACATCATAAACATTCATATCGGCGTGTGCACGTGCCTCTTCCTGCTTGTATTTCTCATCACATGGCAATGACTTCTGTAATTCAGGTAAAAGTTTACCGTATTTATTAAGTTTTTTACTCCATTCCATGTCTTTGATAAGTATTTGACCCGAATGCGCAGCACGATAGCCCATAAACTGGTCTTCGTAACTTTCAATTGGTCCAACCACAAAGTCAATCATATTGTCCTGCATATCCATCCAGGCTAAATCGCTGGCCAGGTATTTATCGGTAAGAAGTGCATCGGCACGCAAATTAAGGTATTTTTTGAAGCCTTCACTCTCGGCATAGGTTGCAGCTTCTTTAAGTAGTGATGCTGCTTTATCTACCTCTTCTGGATAATACTCATGGTAAGGGATATTGATTAGGTTACCCTCATCGTCGCGACGTACCATTGAGTACCAGCTATCTTTATTTTCGTTATCCCATTCTTCAAACTCTTCTTTTGTAATATCGGCCGGATAGTAATTGGCTCCTGCAGGTTTTTCGCCATAACCCGATATAAAAGGGTTATCTCCGTCTAAGCGATCCCACGGACCATAATTGATTTCCGCATAGAGTTTGGTCCATTTGTCATCAATATTTTCCATCAGCGCTTCCTTGTCGCCAAAGGCATCTTGCCAGAAAAGTCCCTCCATAACATCAGCAACGTCAAATAAGATTTTCAGCATCTCTTTCTGATTGTCTGACAGGTGGCTAATATCTGTTTTTAAAGAAACAACGGCATACTGTTCAACTTTTTGCTGCATTTCAGATTTGCCTTGTTTGTCTTCATCGGCCTCTTTTGCGCTTTTATTACAAGCTGCAAATAAAAAGGCTCCGGCAAGTGTAAATATGAATATCTTCCTGATCATAACTTAGGTATTTTATTGTTTATAAATAAGATAAATTTTCATCGTCTTCGTAAAATTTAAAACCAAGCCTTTTGGCGGTTTTGACCTGATTATTGGTATTTTTCCGGTTAAGCTGTTCAACTGATGCTACAGCCACTTTGTCATATGGAGGCACTAACAAATCGAAATCGAGGGAAAACAGTATGGATGCCTGCAAAATATCGCGTATATTTTTAGTGTCAATTGTTTCCTTGCCAAATTTATTGAACAACACACCCAACTGACGCTTACCTTCTACAAAAAAGTAATTATCCTTGTTTATAAACATGCGCCCAATGAGGTATCCGAGATCTTCCGAGCGGTTATACTTAAAAGAATCAGCCAGGAAGTTATATATGTGAATCAACCCACAAAATGATGCTTTTTCATCTTGTTTTACTGCCGGGGTATTCCAAACGGGGTGTTTACGGTCAAACTCAAAAACATTGGTATGCATGGAGAAAACCAACATATCACCGGCAATTTTAAACCCAAATTGAAATGGTCCCTGGTCTTTAAACTCTATTGTAATGCGCTCATCAATAGATTTTATTTGCTTTCTGAAATTGCCAGCCAGATAGCGGGCAACCTTTTTCATGAGTTTAAAAGCTTCGAAAGTATTATTATAAATATCAAGCTTCACCAGCGACTTATCTGCCAGCGTTTTAACAATTAAACTATTGGGATCGCGATCCATATGCAACAATTAAAGTCAGAAAATCCAATTAGTGACCCATTCATTATACAAATGTAAGAAAAAATTGATTTGGGAATAAATAAAGGGAGATCGAAAACCGACCTCCCTTAGTATATTAAAATAAATGCTATTAATTAATATGCCCTGGCAAAAAGCACACGCTGTTTAGATGGTTTTCCCGTATAAATGCATTTTCCTTCCTCTTGCCTGCTATCAATTGGAATAACCCTGATGCTCGCTTTGGTTTCATTTTGTATGCGTTCCTCGGTTTCTGCTGTACCATCCCAGTGCGCCATAATAAATCCCCCTTTATTCTCCAGCGTATTGATAAATTCGTCCCAGGTATCTACATAACGAATATTATCATCCCTGAATTTCAATGCTTTGTTGTAAATACCTTCCTGAATATCATCTAACAGGGCTGAAATTTTTTCAGGCAATCCTTCTACAGGCATTATTTCTTTTTTCATGGTATCGCGACGAGCAACCTCTATGGTACCGTTCTCAATATCGCGCATACCAAGTGCCAGCCTTATGGGTACACCTTTTAGTTCATATTCGGCAAATTTCCATCCGGGCTTTTGTGTGTCGCGCTTGTCGAATTTAACAGAAATGCCTTTTTTCAGAAGTGCTTTTCGAATCTCTTCACCTTTCTGGCAAACAGTATCGTATTGCTCATCGTTTTTATATATGGGTACAATTACTACCTGATGAGGAGCGAGTTTTGGAGGTAATACCAATCCATTGTCATCGCTGTGCCCCATAATTAAAGCACCCATAAGTCGGGTGGAAACACCCCAGGAAGTGGCCCACACATGATCGAGTTTACCTGTTTTATCGGTAAAGGTAACATCGAAAGCTTTAGCAAAATTTTGTCCTAAAAAATGTGAAGTACCAGCCTGCAAGGCTTTACCATCCTGCATAAGGGCTTCAATAGCAAGGGTATCGAGTGCTCCTGCAAATCGTTCCCCTTCTGATTTGTGCCCCTGAATTACAGGTAGTGCCATATAGTTTTGTGCAAAATCGGCATAAATATCAATCATCTGGCGTGTCTCTTCTTCGGCCTCCTTCCGCGTAGCGTGGGCCGTATGTCCCTCCTGCCAGAGAAACTCTGCTGTGCGCAAAAACAAACGCGTACGCATCTCCCACCGTACTACATTGGCCCATTGATTTACGAGAATGGGTAAATCACGGTATGACTGAATCCAGTTTTTATAAGTATTCCAGATTATGGTCTCAGATGTGGGACGAACAATTAATTCCTCTTCGAGTTTAGCAGCCGGATCCACTTCTACTCCCTGACCATCGTCTTTGTTTTTCAACCTGTAATGGGTAACTACAGCACACTCTTTCGCAAAACCTTCTACATGGTCAGCCTCTTTACTAAAAAATGATTTTGGTATAAAAAGTGGGAAATAGGCATTCTCGTGACCTGTTTCTTTAAACATACGATCTAATTCCGCCTGCATTTTTTCCCAGATAGCATATCCATAGGGCTTAATTACCATGCACCCTCTAACAGCTGAATTTTCAGCCAGTCCGGCCTTAATTACCAGGTCATTGTACCACTGCGCATAGTTCTCTTTACGTGAGGTAAGTACTTTTGCCATGATTTTAGTATAATATTTGTTGTTTATATTTAGTTTTAGTAATAAACCACAAATAAACACAATATTGACTTAATTTGAAACTTAACAAGCTTGAAGTTTGTATAAATAAATAAAAGGCTTAATTTTCGGAAACAGTCAATGAGAAAGGAGACAACTATGATACGTTTAGTTTTAATAAGTTTAATATTAATTTCGCTGGGAGCCTGCACTACGATGCAAAACACGGCTTACTCAGACGATTTGTATTACGTACCTGCTGAAGAAAAGGTTAAAGAAACCGAAGCGCAAGAAAATGACGAATCAACAGGTATAGTAGAAAATAAAAGTGACCTGAAACATGAAAATGCAGAATCATACGATGGTTTTGCTGATAGTTATCAGGAGCCGGTAAATCAGTACGACAATGATTATGTTGTAATGGATTATTCATCGCGTCTGCAGAGGTTTCACGATGTATATGTTTATGATCCGTACTACTTTCGTGACCCATGGTACGATTACCATTACTCCTATTTCGGAAATCCTTATGTAGGGATTGGATACAATTACTGGAATAGTCGCTGGCGCTTACACCTTGGCTGGAGCACAAGTTGGCACTACCCATATAATACCTACCCTTATTATGGTGGTTATTATGCAGGATGGTACTCACCAGGAAACTATTGGTGGGGATTTTATGATGGCTACTATGCCGGTTCATATTACAATTATTATGGCCATTCTGGCAGCCCGATTACTGAATATAAAGACAGGAGACGTGGATATAACCGCTATTCAGGTTATTCGGCATCATCAACCGGTAACTCAGGAAAATCGCGCAAAAATTTAGATGCCCGCCGTGTAGGTAGCAAGGAAGTTGTACACAAAAAAGTTCGACCTTCGGACAAAAAACTTGACCAGCGTGAAGCAACTGCAGGTAGTAGCTTATCACGTAGAGAAACCGGTTCTGCAGATGCTAATAACCGGGAAATAGATAACAGGAGAACAGTTCAAACTTCGAGACTGGCACGTGAGAAAGATGAAATCAGACTTACCCGACCAGCCGGGGAGAACAACAACATGACATTGGGCAACAGCAGAAACTCAAGTAATCTAAATATTGACAGAAACAGCTCACTGATCAGGAACAGTAGAACACTGCAGTTAAATGACAGGCAAAAACGCAACATACGTACGACTAACACTACACCGCACATAAGACGTTCAGGTGTCAACAGGTCAAATGTAAATTCTGGTCGTACCAGAACAATTCGTTCGGGTAGCCATAATGCAACACACCAAAGTCGTAATTCCCGAGTGATAAGGCACAATAGCAACAACAGAAGCAACATTAACCGTTCACGCAGCAATTCCAGCAGTCGGTCATCTGTGCGATCGAGCTCCTCAAGAAGCAGTAATGTGAGCAGAAGTAGTTCTTCGTCATCCAGAAGCTCATCAAGCAGCTCATCATCAGGATCGCCAAGAAGACGCTAATTTATTTATGCTGAAATCAAGTGTTTTTGTTAAACAAAAATGTTTGATAAAATCACAATATTTATAGAAAAACAGATAAGTGAACCCTTATATAAAGTAAAAGGAATGAAAAGAATTGCAATAATAATCCTGGCCTTAATTGCACAGCAATCAATGGCCCAAATAGCCGACGATGCACTGATGCTATCGAGATACACCTACGATGGAACAGCACGTACAACTGCTATGGGCGGAGCATTTACTGCCCTTGGTGGAGATCTCACTTCTGCAAGTCTCAATCCGGCAGGACTGGGACTCTACAGAAGTAATGATTTTAGTTTTTCGATTTCGGGCAACATGAACCGAACCGATGGCATGTATCGTGGCAACTCAAATAATACGCACCATTACAGAACCATTATGCCAAGTTTTGGAGTAGCCCTGAGTGCACCAAATATTTGGAATATGGATAACAACGAAGGCCCAAAATCGTATACTTTTGCCATCGGTTACAACCAAATTCACACTTTTAACCGTTCTTTCGGACTGGTTGGCAATAACAACAATACAAGCTTCCTCGACATGGTGCTCGATGATGTAAATTACTACGGAATATTCGTAGATACAGATGTTGTTTATGAACTAAACAGCAATTACACGCACGACTACCTGGAACAAGGCTATGGTGCAACCCAGGAGGCCTATTTAACAGAAACTGGCGGTATAGGTGAGTATTACATTTCTGGTGGAGCGAATTTTAATGACAAAGTTTATGTGGGGGGTACACTGGGGATTCAAAGCGTATATTACAGTCGTACGTTTAATTATACCGAGACACCGACGAATGATATTGCTTTAAATTATTTTGATTACCAGGAGAATATCACCACAAGAGGTGTAGGACTGAATGCTAAAATTGGTTTCATTTATGTGCCAGTATACTGGTCAAAAATTGGTGTTTCGTTGCATACCCCTACCAGCTTTCAATTAACAGACGACTGGAGTGAAGATTTATCAGCATCAATCGATTACAATGATGGGCCGGCTACAAATAATTGGTCTGAAGAGTACTATGTACCGGAATACGAAATCTTATCACCCATGAGATTGCAGGCTGGAGTATCATTTTTGGTAATGCGCACTGCACTTGTATCACTTGACTATGAGTTTGTAGATTACTCAACAGCTCAAATAAGCTCTGAGGAAGCTACATTTAACGATGCAAATAACGACATCAGTAACTTTTATGAGCCAACACACTCTTTCCGACTGGGAATGGAATACAAATGGAATATGATGGCATTCAGGGCCGGTGGTTTTTATTATGATTCGCCACACCAAAGTGGATACCCAAACGTAAATAATAATCGCCTTGGATATACAGCAGGTATTGGCATTAGGTCAGGCTCATTCTATTTTGACATGGCTTACAGCCAAATGAACGAAGACTTTAAGTACTCTCCTTACTATTACGAACAGGGAGAGGTTGACAGCAGGTCTACACGTATATTGGGTACAATCGGATTCAGATTCTAGAAAAAATATTAAGACAAAAAAATAGCGGTTGAAGATCTAATCAACCGCTATTTTTTTTAATTCTGTGTCACTGTATAGAGATATCTTTTTATGCTCTTTTTGGGTGTTTTTTCAAATTCTTTATCGAACAACGTTATTTTCGATATACTCATATATCCGGGCAATTGATGATTGAGATGTTTTTGGTTATTCTCCATCTCCTCTTCCAGTTTTTCTCTTGAAATTTGTTCTGCCTCAACTAATTCCTGATCAGGCACAATCAATGCATGCAATTTACCTTGCTGTTCCACAACAATTGATTCCTGTACATAAGGCATATTGTTTAACCTGGCTTCAATTTCTTCCGGGTAGATATTCTGACCAGAAGCACCTAAAATCATATTTTTACTTCTGCCTTTGATATAAATATATCCATCCTTATCAACCACACCAAGATCGCCAGTATGCAACCAACCTTCACGATCTATTGTACTCTCTGTTGCATCTTCATTTTTATAATACCCGTTCATCATATTGTCTCCCCTGACCAAAATCTCACCTGCTATTTTACGGGGATTAGGGGAATCAATTCGCACTTCTACGTATGGAATTGGCTTTCCGCATGAATATAAGCGCGCTTCGTCCCAGGGCACATAGCTGATTAATGGACCAAATTCTGTCATTCCATAGCCTACTGTAAAACGAAATCCGGCTTTACGGAAAAACCGTTCTACCTCAGTATTGAATGCAGCACCGCCAATAATTACCTCTCTGAAGTTGCCTCCAAAAGCATCACTCACCTGTTTGTTTATCTTATTGTATACAACACGCTTCAATAGCGGTATATGCAACATGAATTTTGGGAGCGGTTTGCTAATGGCTGGTTTAATTTTCTTTTTATATATCTTCTCTATAATTAATGGTACCGCGAAAATCAGGTGTGGCTTTATTTGAGCAAATGCCTGCAAAATAATTTTTGGTGATGGTACTTTACCTAAAAAGTTAATATGACACCCCATCATAAAAGTGGCTAAAAACTCAAAAGCACAACCATATGCATGGGCTAAAGGCAGGAATGATACAATACGCATTCCCGGCTCAAGCTGGATGTACTTTACTCCAAATTCCACATTAACAGCAAGACTTTTATGGGCCAACATTACGCCCTTTGAAAAACCAGAAGTACCAGATGTATAAAGAATTCCTGCTAATGTATCCTCATTAATTTCGGGCAAACTAAAATTGTCGGGTGTAATTTCAGCTTGAAGTTTAATATCATTAAAATTACATTCTTCGCAATTACTTGTATGAAGGATTCTTAAATCATCGAGGCTATAAATAGCTTTTAAATGTTTAAGCGGTTCTTTATCCAACTTTTCATAAATAGCATCCGATACAAAAAGCATAGAAGCATCTGAATGCTTAATGATATGTATGATGTCGTTGGAATGAAAATCCTGTAGTAATGGAACAATAACTGCCCCGTATGAAGTTGTGGCTAAATAGGTGACGGCCCAATTAATGTTGTTCTTGCCTATAACGGCAATTTTATCGCCTTGTTGAACCCCTAATTTTTGAAATAGCTGATGAAATCTGAGAATTTCTTCTCCGGTTTCTTTAAAGGTTAATGTTTCCCCTTTGAAGTTACTTAATGCATCCAGTTCCCAATTTTTCCGGATACTGTCACCAACCATTTCAACGAAATTCGCTACCTGCATTATTCAAAAATTTGTATGCTGTAGCAACAGCAAATTCTACGTAAATCTACAAATATAAATATTTTTTTCAATTCAGATCATCTCAACCCCTGACCAATATACAAATAAAATTTCATTATGTTGAAAATTCATATCACACTTAATCTAAACCCCTGGGATTAAGAAGCATAAATCCGAATCCAAAATGCAGAAACCATGGAGTATTTTCTCTGTCCAGATAACTTAACGATAGGTAAACAGGGCCCATGAATGTTTGATAGACCAGGGAGGCGTTACCAATATAGTAACGATGCCTGAACGGTTTATCGTAAATCGGTTTATATAATTCATAGTCAATTTTGCGGTATGGTTGGTATAAATAGGCCTCCAGACGTAACATAAAACTTTCGGTAAAGTTTATAACAGGAATAGCCCCAATAGAAGCGTAAGAATAATTTCTGAAATTCGGCAAATAAAACAAAATTGTGTGCGGAAATGGTTTATACTCATCACTGGCCAATTGTGTGCTGATATAATTGCTAAAAAATGATTTTTCTGTATAGTTTGCCTGGAAGGCACCTCCTATATAAAAGTTATCTAATATTCTATGATAATGCTTAATACTAAGTTCAATGTCGTTATACTGATGAAACTGCTCTTCTTTAACTAAACCCGTGAAATCTGCCGTGGTCCCCGGAAAATACATTTCTTTACCATAAACACGACGAAAAAGTAATTTAAAAAAACTTCCCCGATTTGAAAACTGCCTGGAATTTAGAGTACTGTACTCAAATTTGGCATGTCCGCTCACATAATCAAATCGGGTTAAATCAGGGTCATCTTCCCGGCTAATTAAATTGGTTTGATAATAATTATCTGCCGACGCACCAGAAGTAACACCAGTTGCCAGGTAACCATTTGTAGCAAGTGGAACGCCAACATTGAACTGAAAATATGTTTCTCTTCTGGTTATATAGGATGGTGTGGCATCTTCAAAAAACCACTCTTTAGTAGAGTTAAAATAATCTCTTCTTGCATAAGTGATGGACGCATCGGTAAAAAGTGGAAATAACCGCTTCCCCTTTTCATTTCTAAAATATGGAAAATCAATTGATCCTTTAACGCGCAATGAGCTATACATCTTCCCATAGTGCAGCGACCCCCTTAAATCATATGCCCTGCGTCCTAATTTTTTGTAATAGGCCCCCAAATAGGCAAAGTTCTTACTTGTTGTATTAATCTGACCACCTAGCTGAACCCCCAGTTTATACTCGGCCTTAACATTTAAATATAAATCATAATAACCTGTAGTTTCATTGTATTTAGCTCTAGGGTAAAGCGCCCTAATCTTGTTATCGCTTAGCAAACGAAAATACTCACGGCTAAACAGCTCATATGAGAAAGTATCCTGATTGGCTTTAATCATGCGCTCAATATACTGCTGCTGCCTATCGTTAACACCAGTAATATGTACCTCATTGAAAATTAATGGAGGAACTCGTTTTTTAAAAGCCTTTCTTAATTCTTCAAGCTCAGGTTGACTTTGACGACGCTCAATTTTATTCTTGATATAAGACATTTTAGCCATTGTAGCTTGATATCCCAGTTGCACAAGTGTGTCGATTAACTTAAAATCGTATACGCCAAATGATTTTACGGCCGGCTCTATTAAAAGTACTGAGTCGGGCAATGAAAAATCTGAATTCACTGTAAAAATATTTTCGATTTGTGAAAACAGGTCATCCGGATCCGGAATACTAGAATTAAAAGCGACTTTGGAGCCAATAATCACATCCGGATTAAAATCATTCACCATAACATCTGATGGAAAATTATTCATCATACCGCCATCCATATACAAAGTACCCTCGATTTGAATGGGCTTAAATACTAAAGGAAAAGTTATAGAAGCTCTTACTGAAGATGATAAACTACCATGATTAAGCACAGTGCTTTTAGAATTGTAGACATCTGTTGCCACACAGCGAAACGGCACCATCAAACTATCAAAATTGTAATTTGCAGCAGCAGCAGCTCCGGCATAAATCTGCATTAACCTCAAATCCATTTGATGGTTTTCAATTATACTGGAAGGGATAAGCGTTTTGAGCGGATCAAGGTCTTTCTGCAAGCGAAAACGGAACCACGATGGGTCAGGGTCTCCTTTTTTGTAATAAAACTTATAAGATTCCTGAACCTCACCGTAAGCCCAAGATAGAAATCTTTCCGACTTGAGCAGTTGTTCCATTTGGTCGGGTGTGTAACCCGCGGCATAAAGGGCGCCAACAATGGCGCCAAAAGAGGTTCCTGTGATATAATCGACAGGGATATTATTTTCTTCCAGTGCTTTAAGTACACCCACATGGGCAGCCCCTTTGGCACCGCCCCCGCTAAGGACAAGGCCTATTTTTTGGGCGGGCATACCAATCGCAAATAAAAGCAATACGACCAGCAGCTGGAATTTAAGCATATGTTGCTAAAAACTAATCACCAAATGAGATACCAATACCTCGTGCTGATTTCATTAAATAATTAGATTCTTCTACAGTGTTATATTGACTAATGGCCTCCTTAAGCGGAACAGAAATGATATCGGGATGACGATATGAAACCATATGTCCGTATTCTTCACTTAATACCATCTCAAAGGCCTTAGAGCCATATTGTGTAGCCAAAACACGGTCATAAGCCACGGGTATGCCTCCACGTTGCAAGTGACCTAAAACAGTTTCCCGAATATCGTGCGGGCAACCTGCCTCTTTTAGTTGCTCTTTGAGTGCAGAAGCCACACCACCATATTTTTTATTGGCATAACCAACCTCATCGGTTTCTTTTTGGCTGGTGGTACCACCCTTTGGTTTTGCACCTTCAGCAATTACAATAATCGCAAAGCCACGGTCTTTGGTAAAGCGCTCCTCAACTTTTTCGAGAACTTTGTCTACATCGTATGGAATTTCAGGAAGCAGGCAAATGTCTGCTCCTCCGGCAACAGCTGCATGAAGTCCAATCCAACCTGCATCACGCCCCATAACCTCAAGAATAAGAATCCGGTTGTGACTTGCTGCTGTAGTAACCAATTTATCTACAGCCTCGGTAGCGACTTGCACAGCGGTTTGAAAACCGAAAGTTGCATCCGTGGCAGAAAGGTCATTATCGATAGTTTTCGGTACACCGATAACATTGAGACCTTTTTCGTAAAGCTTTTGTGAAATTTGCTGAGATCCATCTCCTCCGATATTAATTACAGCATTAATACCAAGATAGTTTATTTTACGAATCATTTCCTCGGAGCGGTCAACACTGGTCCAGCTTCCATCAGGATTTTGTACAGGCCACTCAAAAGGACCTCCTTTATTGGTGGTTTCCAGAATGGTACCACCACGGTAGTGAATACCTGCAACTGACTCCTCGTCTAATACTTTAATTTCTGTGGGTTCCCACAAAATTCCGTTGAATGCCTGAATACTTCCTACCACTTCCCAGGCCTTCTCTTGTGAAGCTCTCTTTACTATAGCTCTAATTACTGCATTCAATCCAGGACAATCTCCTCCTCCGGTAATGACTAATACTCTCTTCATCTGTCAATTAATTTTATTGTATTATCAATTTACTGTTATCTGTTTTAAAAATCCGCGCAAGATAAAAAAGCTGTATTGGGTGCATGTTAAATTAACCTTATCATTTAAACACATACCTGACCATTAACATATCTCGGGTATATTTGGAAAGCCCATCCAGATGGCAATGATAATGCGCCTTATGCTTTAAAAAGCACGAATTTTGGCAACGTAAAGGTACACAATTATAATGAAAATGATTAAAAAATTGGCATTAAAAAACGCCAAAAACTACGCAAACGTTTGAATGAGCAGAGGAATTATTACAGCAATGCATCAAGCTGAACAAGCACTTCACCGGCTTTGCCTTTAAGGGTAATATCAGAAATATTGTAGGTAAAAGTTGTGGGTTGTGGATTCACTTCAATAATTGTAGCACCATTACGTTTGGCCATCCAGGGGATATTTGATGCCGGAACCACTTCACCTGTGGAGCCTACGATCAACATTACATCGCACTCCTGCGCATGTTTTTCCGACTTAATAAAGGCTTCCCGGGGAATGGCCTCGCCAAAAAAAATAAAAGACGGTTTTGTAAGATGATTGCATTGGGGACAATGTGGATAATCCCTGTCAAAATCGACCTCGTTTACCGATACAACATGCGATGCATTATGCGTACAAATGAAAGTTTTTGAGTTACCATGAAACTCTGCAACATCGGTACTACCAGCTTCCTGATGCAAATTATCAATATTCTGGGTTATGATGCCTTTGAGCAATCCTTTCTGCTCCATTGAGGCCAGTGCTATATGTGCATTGTTGGGTTTTGCCGTGCCAAAATATTTAAAAAATAATTCGCGGATTACAGGCCAAACTGTTTCAGGTTTCTCAAGGTAGGTAGAGAGCTCCAGTATGGCAGGGTCATATTTACTCCAGATTCCATCATCGCCACGAAATGGCGGGATACCACTCTCTACAGAAATACCTGCACCAGTAAAAGCTACCATGTAACTGGCATTTTTTATTATATCAGCTGCTTTGTCCAGGTTATTCGACATATTATTGCTCCAATCTTGCTAACTCCTGCTTACTGAATAATGTTGGATAATCTTCGTCGTAGTGCTGTAAAATAGTTTTAAACAATGCCTCTCTTATAATTTGACTCTGATTTCTTACTTTATACCGCTCACAATATTGTTCAAAGGCGCTAATTTCCTTATCGGTCAACAAAATAGACTTACGGTATTTTCGCTTATAACGGCGATCATCTCTTGCTTTCATGCATTAAAGAATTTATTTGAACATGATAACTCGAGTCAAAATTACATCCATTTATCAACACCTGCTAACAGGATGTGCACATTTAATTAACATTTTCTGCACAAGTTATTAACATGAAAAGCCATTTTTTGGTTGGTTAATCCAGGTCTGATTGCCAAAGAATTTCTGACTGTGGGCGTTTGGGCACATGATGTACATCATGCTCATCGCGCCAATATTTATAATCTGGACTGGTCATTTCTTCAAGCACTACTTTTTCTGCTGGTTTACCAATTGTCAACACATCTAAAATGTCGAGATAATCGGGAAGCCTGAATGTTGAGCGAAGTTTATCACGATCGACAGATGCGATAATACAACAACCAAATCCTGCTTCTGCTGCAGCCAATGTAATACTTTGCATTGCTATTCCCTCATCGCAAAAATGAGATTTAGCTATTCTATTGTCGTGTAAAACAACAATGTAGGCAGCAGGACGCTCGCCTTCACCGGGGCCGTTCCAATCTATCAGGTAACCTGCCCAACGTAGCAATGGAAAAATCTTTTGATTCTTTTCAGTATCATTGACCAATAAAAACTTCAAACTTTGCTGATTTCTAGCACTTGCGCTTAGTCTGGCATGTTCTACAAAATTTTGCAAAAGCTCCTGATCAATTTTCACCGATTCATCAAAACGGCGAATACTTCTGTTTCTTCGGATTAAATCAATTAACTCCATAAAAAAAGCTTTTTCTTGCAAAATAAGAAAAAGCTTTAATTTGATTATTTAAAAAGTCTACCTTTTATTCAATATTAGACTCAAAATTTTCTACAAATTTATCAAATGGTTTTTGCTCGCGGTACAATTCCCTCTCAATATAGGTAATCATAGGCTCAAACTGCTTTGGTTTAATGTATCCGGGTTGTACGTGGATTATTTGTTGTTTCTCATCCATAAACACATATGTTGGATAAGATAATTTACCCTGAGTCAAAGCAATTGCCAAATCGTGAGGGGATCTGCTACCCCTGTTTTGGTTCTCGAAATTATGTCCCTGAAAACTTACAGGCTCTGTACTTTCGGCATTAAATTTTACGGCATAATAGTTTTCATTGATATATTTGGCTATAACCGGATGCGCAAATGTATTTTTATCCATAACCTTGCACCATTTACACCAATCGGTATACAAGTCAATAATAATTTTCCTGGGGTTCTCTTTTGATTTTTCAATGGCGTCTTCAAAAGACAACCACTTAATTTCCTGAGCCTGAACATTGAATGAAAACAATGCAATAACAAGCAAGGTAATTGCTTTAGCGATTTGCGTGGACTTTAAATTCATAATTATGCTATTTATTTAAATATTTCAATATTTGAATAACTTAAAAACAAATATTGTGCAAAAAATATTAATATCCTAAAGTCCGCAAATTTTTATGAACTGTTTAAGTAATTTTCCTCCTGTTTGATCAGGCTCGAGGCGCATTAGTAATTCATAGGGATCAAGGCCTTCAGTGGTAAGATGTAATGCATTTTGGTTGATATACTCGGCAACAATTTCATGGTTAAATTCCGGATGAAATTGACATGACCACATATGTGAATTGTACCTAATGGTCTGCACAGGATCAATACTATTTGTTGCCAGAAGCGTTGTTCCCTGGGGGATTTCTATAACAGATTGCGAGTGATACTGGTAAACTGAGCATTTATCGTACAATATGCTAAAAAGCTCATCATTATAAGCCTCTGCTTCAAATTTTACTTTTACATATCCTACTTCGGGCCCCCAGTCTCTGTAATCGACCACACCACCAAAAGCTTCTGCCATAGCCTGATGCCCAAAACAGATACCAAGTGTTGGTGTATCTGTATCGGTAATGGTATTAATCCATTCTTTAAGATCCTGCATCCAATCATCATTAAATGTCAGCATGTCATGCGAACCTGTAATGATAATGCCTGCATATTTGTCAGGCAAAGGAAAAGTTAAAGATTCATCCCTGGCATCAAAAATATCAAATTTCTCTTTTGTTATCCCTGAGGCAGCAATGATCATATCTTCAAAATCCCCATGATTCTTTTTAATAGAATCATAAGTTGATCCTGTTTTAACAATCAACAACTTTTTCATAAAGTGATACCTAAATAAATTCCCTATTCTATCCTTTACAAATATAGAAATAAATTATTAAGCACAATAAATTTCCAGTTTTTTAGCATAAAAGATGTTGATACTAACAAAACTTAGAAGCTATATTTGAATCTTAAATAGCCAATTTGACCAATTTTTCCGAACTCAGTATCGCGCTGACCAAAAAAGAGCTGCCCGATGCCTGACAATTGAAAATTATCTGAAATAGATACATCTATGGAAGGGCTGACGAATGCAGACAAATCCTGTGGGTTCATTATGGTGCTAACGCCTCCTTTCACAAGTGGAGTAATGTTATAAGTAATCTGTCCAAACAAATTTACCTTGCCCCTGCTTAACGTTTTTGGGGACAGCTCTCCGGTAGTAAAGACACCAATTCCACCAGCCTTACCAGATTTACCATTGCTGTTAAACAAAAAACCTCCGTGCAAATAAAGATTGTTTTCAAAGGTATAATCGCTTGACAAAGATGCAACAACAATACTGGTAGTATCTGCAATGCTTTTCCGTGGTTGAAACCAGGTCATTTCTCCACGAAATGCTGCGCCCCCAATATGCCCTGAATATCCAAAACCTGCCAGGTAATCATTTCCCATAAATCCACCAAGGAACTGAAAATCGTAGCCCCACTTATTAAACCGATAAAGCCCTGCCATGGCCATTTTCTCAATGCTATCACCAGCCTGATAAACCAGTTCGGCACTACTTGTTAAAGATCCGTAATATTTTATACGCGCAGCGTCGGTACCGGGACGTTCTTCGTACTCAAAATCAAAATAAGAAAATGTATTGAATACATCATTCGGGTTCCAGACCAGGTTCATTCCCCAGTTTATGCGCTGACGTCCAAGTGTCAGTTCCCACTTACCTTTAATAAATTGAGCATTCAATCTGTCGATCTCGGATATCCCTACAGCAGATTCATTTTCGAACCATACCCAGTCAAGGTCGGCATAGTAATCCTGATTAAGGGCATATTGTGTATAATCCGGGAAAAGCTTTACAAAATCGCCATAAATAAAACGGTTTCGGGCCTGAATATCAAGCGTCAGCCAACTTGTTGGGTAGTAGGTAAACTTCAATCGGTTATGTATAGCATTATCGCTCAACCAATTTTCCTTCATATCTTCGGGTACAAAAACTGTTTGCACATCTTTCACATATCCGGAAAACTCGTAGGGTGGTAAAGCATAATTATTCTGGGCCTGTAACTGTAATCCACTTATAAAGAGTACCAAAATACCGAAAAAAACGCTTTTCATATCAATATGATTTTCAAAATTTATTCACTCTGTTTTTTGGTCTCATCTTTTATAACTTTTCCATCCTCCACTGTAATTACTCTATGAGCTTTTTTCACAACGCGTGCATCGTGCGTTGAGAATATAAAGGTGATTTTTTCTTCCTTATTTAAGCGCTCCATAATCTCCAGCAAATTTTCTGTAGATTTTGAGTCAAGGTTTGCGGTGGGTTCATCGGCGAGTATAAACTTGGGCTTTGGTGCCAGGGCCCTTGCCACAGCTACGCGCTGCTGTTGCCCTCCCGATAATTTATTGGGTCTGTTATTTGCCCTTTCTGCCAATCCTACAGCACTCAACAACTCATGAGCTCTTAACGCTCGTTCTTTGGCTGGTTTACCTTGCAATTCCATTATAAACTCTACGTTTTCGCGGGCTGTAAGCACAGGTATGAGGTTATATGCCTGGAAAACGAAACCTATATTCATCAGCCTAAAATTAATAAGCTTAGAACCCTTCAGATTGTTAACAAGGGTACCATCAACTGTTATATGGCCTTCGGTTACGCTGTCGAGACCGCCCAACATATTCAGCAAGGTTGTTTTACCCGATCCGGAAGGTCCTACTATTGCGGCAAATTCGCCTTTTTCGAATGCGAGGTTTACTCCATTTACAGCGTTTACAGGCACTTCGCTGTCGTTGTATATTTTCTTTACGTTTTTAAGATCTATAATTGCCATCTTTTTAGGATTTTTGAGTTAATAACTTTTTACATATCTGTTCTAACTGCTTCTGCCGGATTTAGCTTCAAAGCCTTACGAGCAGGCACTAAGGAAGCAACCACACCGGTTAGTAACACCATTAAAGTAATGTTTATGACCATTGGAAAATCAATATCAGGAAATATAACGGGGTCATAGCCATAATTCCTTAATCCCTCGCCATATAGTCCGGTCAGATCAATACCACTAACTGAGGTGAACTTTGCTGTACCATAACCTATTACGACACCAATTATCCCGGCAAACCCGGACAGGTAAACACTTTCAAGTAAAATCATAGTAAATACACGAAGCTTATTCATTCCAACACTCATTAGCATACCTATTTCTTTTGTGCGTTCCAGCACAACCATGAGCATTGTATTTATAATACTAAAAAGCAGTGCTAGCAATATAATACCAATAAAAATATAGGTCATAAGTTCCATACTTTTAGTCAGGACCCGCATCTCAGGAGACAAATCTGTCCAGGATTGCACATCCAGGGATGGAAAAGCTTTCGCAAAATTTATTTTTGTTGAGTCAACCGCCTTGTTATCTTCCATTAATACAGCTATTTCATGACAGGTACTTTGAGGCATTTCAAGTGCTTTAGCCAACTCATCATACCTAACAAAAGCATGTGTTTCATCATAAGTGGAATTTACAGTTTCGAATATTCCGGCCACTTTAAATCCTTCATATACCAGAGTGTCGTCAAGTGCCTGAAAAGTTAGTACTACTTTTGATTTTACCTTAACTTTTAATTTCTCAGCCAGTTTCTTTCCTATTACAATTCGTTTTACTTTTCCTGCTTCAAAGTAGTCTCCGGCTATAATCTGTTCATGTAAATTTGTGACCTTTTTTTCTTTAGTTGGGTTGATGCCACTCAATTGAACTCCTGAACCGGTTTCTGCCGAACTGACCATGCTGCTAATAATGATACGTTCTGAATGAGCCTCAACTCCTTGCGCAGAATCAATCACAGCGATCTTTTCAGGCAAATTCTCCATATACTTTTCAGGCTCTTTTAGCTTTAAGAAATCAGGATGGTGAAACTGAATATGGGACAACTCTGTATTGATAACATTCTCGACCCGCTGTTCCATCATTCCCCTCATTAATGCTGATGCAAAAGTTCCTGCAAAAATTCCTATTATAATAGCGATCATAATTATGAGACTCCTGGTACGGTTTCTCCATATATTTCGCCATGCTATAAACCAAATCATTATTTAAAGTTTTTAGGGTTCAACATTTAGTTAACCACGAATGGCCTCAATCGTATTCAATCTCCGAACCAATTGGTATGGATATGCAGATATACCAAAAGTTATTAAGAAAACTATCAGTGCCTGATTTAAGAACACACTGGCGGAGAGTTTAAAATAAAGCAATGGCTCCATTCCAAACTGCTCATAGGCTGCACCATATTCTCCGGTAATGGGAATAGGGTTTGCACTAAACCAACCTACCAGAGGTAAACTAAAAACAAAACCTGCGATAACGCCAATAAAACCAATCATCATGGTTTCGTACCAAATAATTTTGCCAAGGCGGTATTTTTGCATACCTACAGCAACCATAACGCCCATTTCCCTGCGTCTTTCAGCCATCATCATCATTATGGTGCCCAATATGCCAAACCCAATTACGAGATATAGAATGGCTTTCATAAGCACACCACTAGCCTTATCGGAATTAATAAACTGTACTAATTCAGGAGACAGCTCTTTCCATGACAAATAGTTGTATCGATCATCGAATACATCATACAATTCTTTTTCTATTGTGGGTACATCTTCATAATCATCTGCCAACAAGGCAATCTCGGTCATTTTCTCATATGCATAAAAGAACTGCCGTGTGGTTTCCAAATCCAGGTACACGCCCATGCTGTTGAGCTCCGGTGTCGGAAACTCAAGAATTCCACGCACAGGATAAAGCCCGGCAGCACTGGCTCCATGGTATCCCTGACTCATTAAAATAATGGTATCGCCCAATTCAGCTTCGAGATGTTTTGCGAGGTTTTTTGCTATTAATAATCCCTGATCACTTTTCTGCAAATATGAGCCTTTCACAACCCACTGTTTAAGTCCGGTAAGGTTATTTTCTTTTTCAGGATCAATGCCTATTAGCATCCCTCCCCTGGTTTTATCTCCATTAGAAATAAGGGTATAACTTTTAAGCCTGGGAACTGCAGCCTTAACATGAGCAATATTCAAAACAGAATCAAGCAATCCGTCGGTTTGGTCAATGGTATTATTAATACTTTTATGTGCATTGTAATCCTTATGCTGAATTTGTACGTGACCCGAATAGGTTTTTACAACATTGTCAATCATGCTGCCATATATGCCTTCCTGCATAGAGCCCATCATGGTACTTAAAACAACCCCAAAAAATATTGACATTACGGTTATTAATGTACGGCGCTTGTTACGCCACAAATTTCGCCATGCCATTTTCAAATCCTTCATAATTTTAAGATTTTATCCTGCAAATGCAGGTTGGATTAACGAATTCGTTTCATATTCTGTTGCGAGAAAAACTGATCACTCAGCTTTATATTAAAATCAATTTGATCAATGATCACAATTGTTTTTTTATTTGGAGTATCGGCGGGTTGCACAATAGTTTTTGTAGGGATATCCCGGTTATCCATATGTTTTATCTCTGAATTTAAGTGACTTTTTACAAGCTCACCATCTTCACTAAAATACTGAACTTTAAGCGGAAAATACTTTTCTTTGGCTATATGACTTATTATTTTCCCCCAAACCACTGCAGCATCTTCTTTAGGAGTCATTTCAATCACCCAACATTCATATCCTTCATAATTTTCTACATTCACAACAGTATGATTATAATCCTTCACGATGCTTGATTCTTTCAGGATATCATCGTTTGTGTAATCAGATCCCATCCATCCTTGTGATAGCATGGAGGGAGGCAATTTAATGAGTCTGTTAATTTTTGGATTCCATGTCCACATCTCATTACCACGCTTCAAGAAGCTCTGTCCTTTCTCTGCGGCCGGGGCTTTAATATAGGTCATGGCCAGATCGCGGTCTTTACCCCAGCTTTTAAAAACAATTGTGCGATCCCAGGTGGGTCGAACGATTTTCATGGTCATTGTGCTTATGTAGGAATCTCCCTGCATCAGCTGATCTGATTTTCGGACAATCTCAGTAGCATGGTCGGGCTGGCCAAAAATTGGGTTTATAATTGCGGCCAGCATAACCATTGTAACGGTGCGAGTTAATAATTTAAAAATCATAAATTTGGTTTTAAGGGTTAAACGAAATCTTTGATTATTTTTTGTAAAACTTTTTTAATCGGAAATCCTTCCGGGTCAAGCAAATAATGCATACCTACGCCATCCAATGTAGCAACGAAATAACGCATTTGTGCTTCAGGCTCATCACAGCCTGATTCAGTAAAATAGGCTGTAAGCTCCTCCATCATTGGGCCTATTATTTTAATGGTCTGATCTTTCACGAGTTCTTGCATCCCAGGCTGCATTACTACAGTAAAAAAGAGGATCCAATAATCGCGCTCGCGTTGCATCTTATAAAAAATATCATGTAAATAATATATCAATTCCTCGCGCGTAAGCACGCCGTCACGGTTTGGGTCAAAATTTTCAGTGAGTTTTTCGGCACCAATGTCGAAAATATGCTTAAGTAAATCTTCTTTACTATCGAAGTAATTGTACATTAAACCTTTTGACACCCCTGCAGCTTCAGCGATCTTGCTAATTGATGTGTTATGAAATCCCTTCTCAGCAAATAACTGAATAGCTGTATCAATAATATTTTCTTTTTTTGTTTTCATCTGCAAACACATTGACTGAACGTTCGGTCAAATATAATACAGTTGCTTAAAATGACCAAACGTTCAGTCATATATTTTTAAAAATTATACAAATTTATTTTTAAGTCCCTATAAATAAGCTATCCACAAAACAAATCGTTAAAAATTCAATACGACGCTGATTGAACGAACGGTCATACTTAATATAAAACAACAAAAATCCATGTAATTAAAATTTTGTAAATTGCCTTTAAAATCTCATGACATGAAAAAATCATTACATCTATTTATAAGTCTCACCTTAGTATTTGGTGCACTGAATATAACCTATGCTCAGTTTGATTATTTCAATGAAACTCCGGACTTTCTTTTTTCAGAAGAAGGAAAATACGGAACGGGCCTGGGCATAGCCGACATGAACAATGATGGTTGGAAAGATATAGTGGTAGCAAATGGTAACGATATCATAAGAGATAAGGTTCAAATCTATTATAATCTGGGTGACGGTACATTCTCAAACACTCCCGACTGGCAATCAACGGATAACGATTACCATGCACACCTCTGCGTTGGAGACTTAGATAAAAACGGCTGGAACGACATTGTAGTAAGCGTTTATCTTGGAGATTCGGGGTTTGGCTCTCCGGGTAAAATCAAGGTATATTACAATTATGCCAGTGGAATTGACAATTCACCATCTTATATATCCGAATCATTTTACACATTCAGTTGTGCGCTGGGCGATGCCGATAGCGATGGAGATCTGGATATAGCTGCCACGGGAGGAGAATCATATTATAGCGTTTTTGATCAGGGACGCATTTTCATTAACAATAATGGCACTTTTACAGATACTGCAAATTGGAAAACCAATGATACGGCCTGTAGTTATGATGTGGATTTTGCTGATTTCAATTATGACGGATTCATGGATATTGTATACGGAAGCAATGGATTTACGAGCAAAATCTACCTGACCGACTCCACTGGTGTTATCAATAAAATACACGCCTGGGAAAGTAGTGAAAATAATTTACTGGTTAATTCCCTGGATGTTGGATTTATAGATGAAAATATTTATCCGGATGTTGTGTTCACCAATAACAACCAGGAAGGTGGAGATGGCAAAATGAAATCTTATCTTTTTGGTGACGGCACACTTCCATTAAGCAGTATGGCAAATTGGGAGTCAGACCAATGGAATTACCAATCAGGTGTCTATTTATACGATATCAACAATGATAATCAGCTTGACCTCATATCCGGAGGATGGTGGGAATCGCTAAGAATATACTGTGGAATGGACGCTGGTTTTAGTTCCGCACCTGATTATACATTCACGAGTGAGTCCGTTGTTGAAGCCATATCATTAGCCGATTTGGGAAAAGAACAAAACATGCAGATTACAGATACCATTGTAGTGTCGCAGGATTCTGCCTCGGTTTTCTACATGAGCAAGAAACCGGCTGAACGACTTATAACTGTCCAGCACAACTCTACTTTTTTAGAATATAATGATTACTGCTTTGTGCCCGGCAAAAACTGGATAAGCACAAAACCCAATATTCTTCAAAATGACACTATTATTATACATTTTACCTACAGTCCGTATGCCGACATGGTTGTCTCTAACTGGGATGTGGAAAATTTCATTTTCTACAATCAAATGGAAGATACCGTAAGTATTTCGAAGCAAACTTCTAAACTTCACATTTCCATTTACCCCAACCCGGCTGGAAACTATACAAGAATAGAGTTACCAACAAATATTAATACTGCTCTGGTCGAAATTTTTGACTATGCAGGAAGAAAGATTAGAGAGTGGCCAAATCTTAGGCCTGGCGAGCATAGGCTGAGCTTATCAAACATTTCATTGGGACTATATGTTGTCAGGATCTCCAGCAGTGAGATGACTTATAGTAAAAAACTGGTAATAAAATAGACCTGGCTATTGAACCTTTTTACCAAACAGTTTCAGTACAAAATATAAAACCGTAATGCCTATTGGATAAGTAATCCATGGAGAAACATTCCAGATAAGAGGAACCAGACCGATAAATAATGCCACTGAACCAACAGTTAGTGCATAAGGCATTTGAGTTTTGACATGGCTGATATGATCGCAATTACTGGCCAGCGAGCTTAATATTGTAGTATCACTAATTGGGCTACAATGATCGCCTAATACGGCACCTGCAAGAATCCCCGAAACCATTTGAGCTAGTAAAAGGTTAATCTCAGGAAGTGGCATTCCGGCCATCTCTCCGATATGCCAGGTCACAGGCATTAGCAGAGGATATAAAATAGCCATAGTTCCCCACGATGATCCTGTTGAAAATGCAACCAAGGCCCCTAACACAAAAGTAATTGCAGGCAGCAAACCAGGCAATGATTTCAAAGCAGACAAAAATCCGGCTAAAAACTGGGCTGTATGTAACTCCTGAGTTATAGAGGCAAGTGACCATGCCAGGATCAAGATCACAATTGCACTCAACATTGAGCGGAAACCATCTATTATAGCATCTGAAGTTTGCCTTAGGGTTAGTAGTTTTTGGGACACACTCATGACAAATGCAGCAACAACAGCCGTCATTGATGACCAAAGTAAAGCTTTAAAAGCATCAGAATTACCTATAGTAATACTAAGCTTCCTGATAAAAGAATAATCCTCTGTTTGCCAAACGGCAATATCATATCCTGTTACAATTAAGCCTGCAAAAGTACCAAATACAATTATGCCTACAGGAACAATGGCATTTAACCAATGGGACGATTTTGGTTTGTCCTCCTGAGAATTTTGATCTTCAGCATCGTTGAACCTTAACTTACCAGTCTCAATCTCTGCTTTATACATGGGACCGAAATCGCGTCGTTGGTATATCATGAATAAAATGAATATCAAAGCCAGGAATGGATAAAACCTGTAGGGCAGCGATTGCAAAAAGAGCTGATATGGACTAATATCAGTACTCAGCTGGTTCAAACCCTCCTGAATGTAACTAAGCTCGACCCCTATCCATGTGGTTACAAAAGCTAAACAGGCAACAGGAGCTGCGGTGGAATCGACTATATATGCAAGCTTCTCTCGAGATATTTTTAAACGGTCTGTGATCGGGCGCACTGTGTTACCTACTACCAGGGTATTGGCATAATCGTCGAAAAAAATTAACACACCCATTAACCAGGTAAAAAACATACCTTTTCGCTGTGTACTAACCTTACGAGCCAAACGTTGCACCAACCCATGCATTCCTCCATTATTTCTGATTATTTGGACAACCGCTCCAATCATTAATGAAAAGACGATAACCGATGCATGCCCCGAATCTGCAATTGTATGAATTATTCTATTGTCAATAATATCGAAGAAACCCGTAATAAATGCTGTTCCAAAATGGCTGTCGCCGGAGTACCAGGCTATAGCAACTGTGCCACTTAATAAGCCTATCAGCAAGGCAGTAAGCACCTCTTTAAAAAGCATAGCAAACAGAATTGCAATTAAAGGTGGTAAAATTGAGTACCACAAAGGCATTACGCGAACGTGGGTTGTATAAGTTTCAGGGCCTAAGCGAACCTCATAATATCCCGTGCTATTAAAAGTTACTTTATAATTACCTTTACTACCAACAATTTCTTGCCACTCACCCGTCGGAAATTTTATAGATATTGTATCATGGGCAAACTTAGATTCAACTTTTAAATTAGCAGGTATCTCCTGAATAATAAACCCGGGCCATTCTATTTCAGCTTTATTTTTGTTTTTTAGCTCGTTTAACTCACATTGCCCTGCCACCCAATTGGCAAAAAAGAAAAAAATAAGTGTAGTTAAAAATAGCCGGGTCATTATATTTATTTTATTAAATTGACTTTCAGCATTTCAAAAGATTATGAAAATCATTTTTTAAGGTTTAACAGCATCAAAATTTTTTCTTTAAAAGTTGTTTTGCCGTTTTCATCATCCTCATGGTATTCTTCTCCGTAACCATAGCCATAACCATAACCGTAACCGTAACCATAGCCATAGCCGTAACCATAGCCATAGCCGTAAGTGCCGTAGTAGCCTTTCAATTTGACATCGTTTACAAGAATACTCATATTTTGAAGACGATTATTTTTGTGTAAGTCATTAATAAGTTCCAGGGCATTTTTGGTGGAGTAATTCTGGCGGATAACAAAAACATTGGCATCAGCGTATTTAGCCAGCACAATTGCATCGCTAACCATAGCAGCCGGGGGCGTATCAAAAACAATAAAATCGTATCGTTCTCTGATGGTTTTTATGAACTGCTGAAAACGATCTGTTTCAAGCAGTTTTGCCGGATTAACCGGGGTTGGACCGGAGGGTACAATGGAGAGATTTTCTGTAGTTGTTTCAATTAAAATATCATCGATCTCGTGTTTCCCGATCAAATATGT
>Ga0102938_10000471_pt1 | contig 29548 bp, 24 predicted proteins | sample SalPonR2_B_D2_MG_FD_84516 | JGI IMG/M metagenome (GOLD analysis project Ga0102938, IMG submission 84516) | Salt pond soil microbial communities from South San Francisco under conditions of wetland restoration - Salt Pond MetaG R2_B_D2_MG | ecosystem: Environmental > Aquatic > Marine >... | reverse complement strand
GGTGATCGAGCGAATGGTTGCCCCGCCCTTGCCGATGATGTCGCGGATCTTGTCTGAGTCGACTTTCACGGTCACCATGCTGGGCGCGTTCTCGGACGTCACCTGACGCGGCTCCGCCAGCACCTGGTTCATCTGCCCAAGAATATGCAGGCGCGCCTGCTGGGCCTGTTCCAGCGCCACCTCCATTATCTGCTCGTTGATACCCTCGATCTTGATATCCATTTGCAGCGCAGTGACGCCTTCGGCTGTACCGGCTACTTTAAAATCCATATCGCCGAGGTGATCTTCATCGCCCAGAATGTCCGTGAGTACCGCAAACTGGTTGCCTTCCTTCACCAGGCCCATGGCAATCCCCGCCACCGACGACTTCAACGGTACGCCCGCCGCCATCAGTGCCAGCGACGCCACACAAACCGAGGCCATGGAGCTGGACCCATTGGATTCTGTAATCTCCGAAACCACCCTGACGGTGTAGGGAAACTCCTCTTCACCCGGCAGCACCGCGGCCAGACCACGACGCGCCAGGCGGCCATGGCCTACTTCGCGACGCCCGGTAAAACCGACGCGCCCGGCCTCGCCCACGGAATAGGGAGGAAAGTTGTAATGCAGCATGAAAGGATCGCGACGCTCACCCTCCAATGCATCGATGATCTGTGCATCCCGGGTAGAACCCAGCGTCACCGCGCCAATCGCCTGGGTTTCGCCACGCGTGAACAGCGCGCTGCCGTGCGCCTTCGCCAGTACGTCGATCTCACAGGCAACAGGGCGCACGGTGCGATTGTCCCGCCCGTCGATCCGCGTCTCACCAGCGAGAATACGCTTGCGCACCAGGTTTTTTTCGATGCTCTTGAAAACTTCTTTGACCGCGTCGGCGGAAGGGCCGTCTGCTGTTGCCAGTGCGGCTATCGCTGCATCGCGGATTTCGCCTACACGCTGGTAACGCGCGGCCTTTTCTGTGATGCGGTAGGCTTCTCCGAGGTCAGCTTTCACCTGGTCCTCTACTGCCGCCACCAGTGATTCATCGGGAGCCGGCGCCTGCCAATCCCAACGTGGCTTACCGGCTTCCGCTGCCAGCTCGTTAATAGCCTGAATGACCGCCTGCATTTCCTGATGAGCAAAGAGCACCGCGCCGAGCATCTGGTCTTCCGACAATTCCTTCGCTTCGGACTCCACCATCAGAACGGCGTCAGCGGTACCCGCGACAATCATGTTCAGCTTGCTGTGCGTGAGTTGCTCGTAGGTGGGGTTGAGGAAATAGCCACTCTCTTCACTGAAACCCACGCGGGCGCCGCCAATCGGCCCATTGAAGGGACATCCGGAAATGGCCAGTGCGGCGGAGGTGCCGATCATCGCGGGGATATCCGGATCGATATGCTTGTCAGCCGACATAACGGTACAGATAACCTGCACTTCATTCATGAAACCGTTTGGAAACAGCGGACGGATGGGCCGGTCGATCAGGCGCGATGTCAGTGTTTCCTTCTCGCTCGGGCGACCCTCGCGCTTGAAAAAGCCTCCTGGAATTTTACCGACGGCGTATGTTTTCTCTGTGTAGTGCACTGCCAGGGGGAAAAAGTCGCGGCCTTCCCGCGCAGTTTTCTCGGCAACCACAGTACACAAAACTGACGTATTATCGACGGTGACCATTACAGCGCCGCTCGCCTGTCGGGCGATGCGGCCGGTTTCCAGCGTGACGGTCTGGCCGCCATACTGGAAAGATTTGGTTACTGGATTCACAATAATTCTCCAATTCTTCTACGATCGCAGGCTCGGCCTGCGCGGCCGGCGGGCGCACAACCCCATGTCATGCACCTTCTGGCAGTTGCGGGGTAAAGCCTATCGACGCAGACCAAGACGTTTGATCAGATTCGCGTAACGCTCAGTATCCTTACGCCGGAGATAGTCCAGCAGTTTGCGACGCTGGTTCACCATGCGGATCAGGCCGCGGCGTGAGTGATGATCCTGGCTATGTGATTTGAAGTGCCCCTGCAGCTGCTCTATGTTCGCTGTGAGCAACGCTACCTGTACTTCCGGGGATCCCGTATCACCGTCTCCTTGACGATATTCCTTTACAATTTCAGCCTTACGTTCGGCATTTAAAGCCATGTCAATTACCTCTTGATGAATCTGCTCTGGATAGCCCGACGAGTCGGGCCACCCCCTGTTATTACACGAGCCTGTCCGTGCAGATTTACAGACAGGTTCCCGTCACCTTGCGGTGACCATCAGGCGACGCGGCGCCACGCGCCCGTCGTCCAATATTTCTCCAACGCCCAGGAATTCACCGCTCTCCAGGGCGACGCGCACCATACCATTCCCGGGCGCGTTTGGCACCTGCACCGGCTGCCCCCGACGCAGGTAGAAACCACCTGACTCCGTGAGCCTCACCAGCGGCAGGCTGCCCAGAGCGGATTCCGCCGGCAGCAGCAGGGCGTCCAGCTCGGCAGGCCCGGCCTGGTATCGCAACGCCTCCAGCGTCGGCAGCGAGATGCTGTCGCGGATGTCAAACGGGCCGGACCGGGTGCGTCGAAGAGCGCTCACGTGCGCGCCGCAGCCAAGCGCCGCACCCAGGTCTTCGGCGATCGAGCGCACGTAGGTACCTTTACTGCACTCGAGGTAAATGTCTGCCTCGGGCTTCGCACCCGGCCGGAAGGCGCACAGTTCCAGGCGCTGGGTGAAGGCCCGGCGCGGCTCCCGTTCGACCTCGATGCCCTGCCTCGCCAGTTTGTAAAGCGGTTGGCCATCGCGCTTGATGGCAGAATACATTGGCGGAATCTGTTCAATTTCACCGCGAAAGCTGTGCAGCGCATCTTCCACCCTGGCCGCGTCAATATTCGAGGCATCGCAACTCGTGATGACTTCTCCTTCCGCATCCCCCGTTGCCGTGGCGACACCGAAGACGAAAGTACTCTCGTAGGCTTTATCGGCGTCCAGCAGGTACTGGGAAAACTTGGTGGCCTCCCCGAAACACAGGGGAAGCACTCCCGACGCCAGTGGGTCGAGGCTTCCGGTATGTCCGGCCTTCGCCGCGGAAAATAGATGACGCGCGGACTGCAGCGCCCGGTTGGAACTTACACCGACAGGCTTGTCGAGCACCAGAATCCCGTTGATCGGGCGGCCTCGGCGCTGCCTGCCCACGCTTACTCCTGCTCTCCGGAATCATCTGCACGTAATCCCAGTGCGCGGTCTGCATCCGCTGCGCGCCGGATAAGCTCTTCCATCTCGCGTCCACGACCCACGCTATTGTCAAAGGCGAAGCGCAGCTGCGGAACGCTGCGCATACTGCTGTCACGAGACAACTGGCTGCGGAGAAACCCTGCCGCATTGTTCAGTACCCCGGTGCATTCTTGCGCCTCGTCACTGGAGTCTGCATCAAGAACCGTGTAGAACACGCGCGCATGCGCAAGATCGCGACTCACATCGACGCCGGTGATGCTGACCATCCCCAGGCGCGGGTCGCGCACCTCCCGCTGAATCAGGTTTGCCAGTTCACGCTGCAGGTAATCTGCAACGCGCTGGGTTCGAGCGTATTCCTTGGCCATCTTTCCGGCAACCGTTTACCGCTTACAAAGAGCGGGCGAATTCCTTGACCTCAAACACTTCGATCAGGTCACCCACCTTCACATCGGTATAGTTTTTCACGCCGATGCCGCACTCGGTACCGTTACGCACCTCGTTAACATCGTCTTTGTGGCGGCGCAGAGACTCGAGTTCGCCCTCGTAAATCACCACGTTGTCACGCAATACGCGGATGGGCCTGGAACGCAATACCGACCCCTCCGTGACGACACAACCGGCAATCAGCCCGAACTTGGGCGAGCGGAATACTTCTTTTACTTCCGCGATGCCAAGAATCTCCTCGCGCAGTTCGGGTGCCAACATACCCGACAATGCCAGCTTCACGTCATCAATCAGGTTGTAGATCACGTTGTAGTAACGAAGGTCCACTCCCTCGCTCTCGACCAACGCGCGCGCCGCGGTGTCTGCCCGCACGTTGAAGCCGAACACTACGGCACCTGAGGTGATAGCCAGGTTTACATCCGTCTCGGTAATACCACCCACACCGCTGGACACGACATTGACCTGCACTTCTTCATTGCCCGCCTCGACCAGGGCTGTCTGGATCGCCTCGAGCGAACCGCGCACATCGGCCTTGACCACAATGTTGAGAGTACTCTTCTCACCCGCCGTCATGCTCTCAAACATGTTGTCGAGCTTGGCCGCCTGCTGGCGTTGCAGCTTGTTGTCGCGGCTCTTGCTCTGGCGGAAATCCGCCACTTCGCGGGCGCGCTTCTCATTCTCGACTACCGCGAACAGGTCTCCGGCACCGGGCGTGCCATCAAGGCCCAGAATTTCCACCGGTATACTCGGACCGGCAACGGCGATGGAGTTTCCGTTTTCATCCAGCATGGCTCGCACACGACCGAACTGGAGCCCGGCCAACACGATATCGCCCTGTTTCAACGTACCACTCTGCACCAGCAGTGATGCCACCGGGCCACGGCCCTTGTCGAGTCGCGACTCGATAACCAGGCCCTGCGCAGGCACATCCTGTGGCGCACGCAACTCCAGCAGCTCGGCCTGTAACAAGACAGCATCGAGTAGTTCATGAATGCCCTCGCCTGTGTGAGCCGAAACGTTGATAAACTGTGTATCGCCGCCCCACTCCTCGGGGATGACTTCCTTTGCGGACAACTCGTTCTTGACCCGCTCCGGATCGACACCTTCTTTATCAATCTTGTTAACCGCCACAATAAGAGGCACCTGCGCAGCCTTCGCGTGCTGGATTGCCTCTTCCGTCTGCGGCATCACGCCATCATCTGCAGCCACCACCAGGATCACGATATCCGTACTCTTGGCACCGCGCGCGCGCATCGCGGTAAATGCTGCGTGGCCGGGCGTATCCAGGAAGGTGATCATGCCGTGGCCGGTTTCCACGTGATAGGCGCCGATATGCTGGGTGATGCCCCCCGCTTCACCGGAGGCCACACGACTCTCGCGAATGTAATCCAGCAAGGAGGTTTTGCCGTGATCCACGTGACCCATCACCGTTACCACGGGAGCCCGCGGCTCATCAGTGCCCTCGTGCTGCGCCAGCGTTTCCTCCAGCTTTTCTTCAAGCACGTCCGCATTCACCAGCCTGACCCTGTGACCGAACTCCTCAACCACCAGAATCGCGGTATCCTGGTCAATCATCTGGTTGATGGTGGCCATCACGCCCAGCTTCATCAGCTCCTTGATGACTTCACCCGATTTCACCGCCATCTGCTGGGCGAGACCGGCCACGGAGATCATGTCGGCAATTTCTACGTCGTATACGATTCTTTCCGTCGGCTGTTCGAAACCATGCTTGCCGTGCTCAGCATGGGATGGCTTCATCTTCTTGCGCCCACCGCGACGTCTGCCCGCACCCGACTCAGATTCGAGGTCCGCCAGCGACAAATTGTGTCCACGCTGCTTGCCGCGTCCGCCTGGCGAAGTCCGCGCCAGCCGACTGCGCGGACGACGCTCACGGTCTTCTGAAGGAGCCGCCGCGGGCGCCTCGTGCAACCGCTTCGGTTTCCGGGTGGCATCACCGGTCTTGGCCTTGGCTTCGGTCGCGGCGCGTTCTGCCTCTTCGGCGGCTTTACGGGCTTCTACTGCCGCCTGCCGCGCGGCAGCTTCGTCTGCCTCCTGTTTTTTGCGGCGCTCTGCTGCCCGCTGGCGCAGTACCTCGGGGTCCATGTCAGCCGCATCTTCCGGCTCGGGCTCGGGCTCGGGCCGGGCCTCGACGACGGTCTCGGGCTCCGCTGCAGGTTCGGCCGGCTCCGCGGGGGCGACTGCCTCGGGCGTTGCCACCTGCTCAATTTCTTCCTCAACCAGAGGCTGTTCGATATCGCCATCCTGGGGGGCTTCGCGCTTCACATAGGTACGCTTTTTGCGTACTTCCACATTCACCGTTTTCTTGCCCTGTGACCCGGAGGTACGCAGCGTGCTCAAGGTTTTGCGTTTCAGCGTGATCCTTTTGGGAGCCTCGGTCGGCTCACCATGGCTGCGCTTCAGGTATTGAAGCAGAGTTTGCTTGTCCTCATCAGACACGGCCTCTTCCGCCGCGCTGTGGGGCAGCCCCGCCTCTTTCATCTGCATAAGCAGACGTTCAGACGATGCCCCTACTACTTCCGCGAGCTGCTGTACCGTCACCTGCGCCATTCAATAATCTCCTTCATACCCTGTCTCAATACTTTCACATGTGCAGTGCCGGCTTAATCTTCTGCCTCGGCAAACCAGGGCGCTCTTGCGGTCATAATCAATTCTCCCGCACGTTCTTTCGTCATATCCGGGATGTCCAGGAGGTCATCCACTCCCTGCTCGGCCAGGTCTTCCATCGTGACAATCGCACGACTGGCAAGCAGGTAGGCCAGGTGGCGATCCATACCATCCATCGTCAGCAGGTCTTCCGCCGGCTCGTTCGCACCGAGCTGCTCTTCCGAGGCAATGGCCTGCGTCAGCAGCGCATCCTTGGCACGGGCACGCAACTCTTCAGCGATATCCTCGTCAAAGCCTTCAATGGTCATCATCTCTTCCAGCGGCACGTAGGCGACCTCTTCCAGCGTGGTGAACCCTTCGTCCACCAGTATCTCTGCGACGTCTTCGTCCACATCCAGGTTTTCCATGAACACGGCAATCACCTGGCCCGCCTCTGCCTCGTGCTTGTCAGCCGCCTCTTCAACACTCATGACGTTGATTGTCCAACCGGTCAGTTCCGAGGCAAGCCGCACGTTCTGGCCCGATCGACCGATTGCCTGTGCGAGGTTGTCCTCGGACACTGCAACATCCATTGTGCCGCTGTCTTCATCGACGACAATGGACTCAACTTCGGCCGGCGCCATTGCATTGATCACCAGTTGAGCCGGGTTATCGTCCCAGGGCACGATGTCTACACGCTCGTTGTCCAGCTCATTCGAGACTGCCTGCACGCGTGAACCGCGCATACCGACGCAGGCGCCAACCGGGTCAATGCGTTGGTCATTGGTTTTTACTGCGATCTTCGCGCGCAAACCGGGATCCCTCGCGGCGGCGCGGATCTGGATAACTTCCTCGGCGATTTCGGGCACTTCAATCTTGAACAGCTCTATCAACATCTCGGGACAGGAACGACTGAGTATGAGTTGCGGTCCACGCGATTCGGTGCTGATCTCACGCAGGATTGCGCGCACCCGGTCATTGACGCGAAAGGTTTCCCGGCCTACGAGGTGCTCGCGAGGCAACAGGCCCTCGGCGTTGTTGCCGAGGTCGACGATAACGTTATCGCGCGTTACCTTCTTCACTGTTCCCGCCACCAGCTCGCCAACCCGGGAGGTGTATTGCTCCACCACCTGTGCCCGTTCGGCCTCGCGTACTCGCTGCACGATCACCTGCTTTGCAGTCTGCGCCGCGATGCGGCCAAACTCGACGTTCTCCACCTGCTCTTCGTGAAAATCGCCGGGCTTGAGTGCCGCGTCCTGCTCGATGGCTTCCTCGGTCGTGAACTGGGTGCCCAGCAACGCCAACTCGTCATCCGGCACAACAAGCCAGCGCCGCACGGTGAGATAGTCACCGGTTTTGCGGTCGATAGTGACTTGAATGTCGGCGTCCTCGTCGTACCGCTTCTTGGTTGCCGTTGCGAGCGCCAGCTCCATCGCCTCGAAGATAATGTCCTGGGACACTCCCTTCTCGTTCGACACGGCTTCCGCTATATCCAGAATCTCCTTTGACATTTCCAGCCTCGCCAGTTGACTTGCCGCATCTACATGCGGGGTTGTACACGCGCCTTTTCAATTGTGCTGTGCGGCAACAGGTACTCGTGATCTTCTACCTGGACTACCACATCATCGCCTTCCAGGCCCTTTAAAACTCCCTTGAACCTGCGACGCCCCTCAAAAGGGCTGCGCAAGCGCAAATCCACCGTCTCGCCCAGATAGTCCGCGAACTGATCGAGACAAAACAGCAATCGGTCTACACCGGGGGAGGACACCTCCAGGGTGTACTCGCCACTGACCGGTTCTTCTACATCCAGCACACTGCCCACCTGGGCACTCACTGTGGCGCAATCATCGACCGTGATGCCTTCGGGCCCGTCAATGTAGACGCGTACTACGCTGTGCCTGCCCTGTGACAGGTACTCCACGCCCCACAACTCAAAACCCAGGGCTGCGATCGTCGCCCGCAACAGGTCGGCAATCTGCTGATCTTTACTCGCCATTTATGGCTTTTTCTCCACCTACGAAAAAGCCCCTGAAAAGGGGCTTCTCACGATAGCGCTGCAGGTACTGGGAGCAGACAACGCTTGTTTGGTAGCGGGGGCCGGATTTGAACCGACGACCTTCGGGTTATGAGCCCGACGAGCTACCAGGCTGCTCCACCCCGCATCAATACCTTTCTCTCATGTGACTGCCCCTTGGCGCGTCACAATGGCCTGTTTCCGTCAGCCCATTCGAGAGGGACGCATTATAGGGAGCGCCCCTACCCCGGTCAACCGGGCGAACGCGCAAATTTAGGCTAATTAGGTCCGATGTCGGATTGTACGCAGCGATCGTTGGCAAGGATGGTGCCGAAGGCGGGACTTAACGTGCCCGGCCAGGGGCGCCCGGCCAGGGCCGCACGAGCACTCCGCCACGGCGGAGCGATCGTTGCGAAGATGGTGCCGAAGGCGGGACTTGAACCCGCACGAGCATAGCTCACTACCCCCTCAAGATAGCGTGTCTACCAATTCCACCACTTCGGCAAAACTCTGGGTTAATCCAGGCTGGGAAGGTCCCCTCCTGTGTCGTCTGTCATCGCCGGCTCTTGCTCATCCACTACCGGCAATTCTTCTTCAGCAGCAGGTGCTGCCTCCTGCACGGCAGCCGGCAGCATCAGGTCGAGTTCATCGACCATTTCCGATTTCTGGGTCGCGAGGATCGCGAGACCGAAACTGGTGCTGAAAAACAGCACTACCAGCCAGGTTGTTGCACGCGTCAGCGCATTGCCGCTACCATCAGACCCGAAAACCGTCTGCGATGCGCCCGCGCCGAAGGAAGCGCCCATATCCGCCCCCTTTCCCTGTTGCAGCATAATGAGCCCGACAATCGCCAGTGCTGTCAGCAGGTGCACTACTAGAATAATCTGTTCCATATCGTTTACGTCCCTCCGCGGGACATCGTATCACGCCACTTCAGACAGCGGCCGCTGCCGCGATGGCTATAAATTCTTCAGCAATCAGCGATGCGCCCCCTACCAGCGCTCCATCTATGTCCGGCTCGGCAAACAAGCGCGCGGCATTGGCGGTCTTGACGCTGCCCCCATACAGGACCCGCACCGACTGCGGATCCATCCCACCCATGCGACCCAGTTGCGCACGAATACACTCGTGCATTGCCTGGGCCTGCTCCGGCGTGGCCGTGAGGCCAGTACCGATGGCCCATACCGGCTCATAGGCGATCACCAAACCGCGAAGATCCGGCTGCGAAGCCAGGGCACCATCAAGCTGTGCCGCAACCACCTTCTCTGCAACTCCGGACTCACGTTGCTCCAGGGTCTCACCAACGCAGACTATCGGCGCCAGGCCGGCCGCCACCGCTGCGCTCACCTTGGCGGCAACCAGCGCATCTGATTCGCCATGCTGCTGGCGGCGTTCCGAGTGGCCGAGAATCACCCAACGACATCCGGCATCTGCCAGCATCCCGGCTGCAATCTCACCGGTGTAGGCTCCCTTGTTTGCGTGACTGCAATCCTGTCCGCCGACAGCGATCTGCGACCCCTCGCAAACAGAGACCGCCTGGGCCAGATGCACGTAGGCGGGGCAAACTGCCACCTCTACCGTGGTGGCAAGCGGGCCGGACTTCAGCGCGCTGAGCAGAGCCGCAACACTGTCCCGGGACCCATGCATCTTCCAATTAGCGACAACCAACGCTTGACGCATTTGGCCCTCCGGGCAAAAAAGCGGCGGCAATGGTAACCAAGTTGCCCAACCCTGACAAGGCGCCCGCGAGCTTCACTGACGGTATTTGCAACTCATGCCAACGCCAGCTCCACGGTATCCGCCAACCCCCGGCACAGCGAAGCGACTTTGCCTGCATCTTCTCCCTCGACCATCACGCGGACCTTGGGTTCAGTACCGGAAGTGCGCAGCAACACCCTGCCCCGGCTGCCCAGTTCTCGCTCCACGGCCTCAACAGAAGACGCAATCGCCGGAAAAGTCGCGAGGTCTACCCGCTCTTTAATGTGCACATTGATCATGGTCTGCGGCAGCATGTTGATGCCGGAGCGCAGGCCGGCCAGGTCGCCCCTGGCGGCCCGAAGCGCCATCAGAACCTGCAGTGAGGCAACGATGCCGTCGCCCGTGGTGGTGACATCAGAGCAGATGATATGGCCGGAGGATTCGCCACCCAGCACCCAGCCGTTGGCCTCCATGCGCGCTTTGACGTGTCGATCGCCCACCTGGGCACGGTCGAACTGCAGACCTTCCTCCCTGAGCGCCAATTCCAAACCGAGATTGGACATCTGCGTACCCACAACGCCCGCATCTGACTTTCCCAACGCGAGACGGTGCATGGCAATGATATACAATAATTCGTCGCCATCGATCAGCCCGCCCTGGTCGTCCACCATCAGCACGCGATCACCGTCACCATCATAGGCAATGCCCAGGTGGGCGCCTTTTTTGCGCACCAGCTTCGAGAGTGCGTCAATATCGGTCGAACCGACCCCCTGGTTGATATTGAAACCGTCCGGCTGTACGCCCATGGCAAACACTTCCGCACCCAACTCCTCCAGCACATTGGGCGCAATGTGATAGGTCGCGCCGTGCGCACAGTCCAGTGCAATGCGCAGACCACGCAAATTAAATCCTTCCGGTACCGTGGACTTACAAAACTCGGTATAGCGGCCCGCCGCGTCGTCTACGCGCACCACCTTACCGATATCGCGCGAGCGGACCGTGGCGATGTCGAGCTCCAGTTCCGCCTCAATAGCGTGTTCCGTGGCGTCCGGCAGCTTGGAGCCGTCGGCGCCGAAAAACTTGATGCCATTGTCGTAAAACGGGTTGTGCGATGCGCTGATGACAATACCGGCATCCGCACTCTGTTTGCGCGTCATCAATGCGACCGCGGGCGTGGGCATCGGCCCCAGCAGCTTGACGTCGACTCCCGCCGCAACCAGGCCGGCCTCAAGAGCGGACTCGAACATATAGCCCGACACGCGGGTGTCTTTACCGATGATAACCGTGCAACGACCCTGCCCGGCCGCTGAACGAGCAAATACCCTGCCACTCGCCCAGCCCAGCTTGAGCATGAAATCCGGCGTAATCGGGCCGTCACCCACCGAACCCCGAATGCCGTCAGTGCCGAAATAGCGTTTGTTCATGTGCCATCCTTTTCATGCAACGCCGCGCACATCGCCAAGGCATCCAGCGTGGCTGCGACGTCGTGCGTTCTTATAATTGCCGCACCGCGCTCAACAGCCAGAACGGCCAGCGCGATACTCGCGGGCAGGCGTTCATCTACCTCGCGCCCCAGTAGTTTGCCAATCATGGACTTGCGGGAAAGACCCACCAGCAACGGCAAGCCATGCGCGCCGAGGGTTGGCAGCCCTCGCAGCAGCGCCATATTGTGCGCCACCGATTTGCCAAAGCCAAACCCCGGATCCAGTAACAACCGTTGCCGCGCTATACCGGCGCTCTCACAGGCCGCAACCCGCTGCATGAGATAGCCGGCCACCTCGGCGACAATGTCCTGGTATTGGGGGTTCAACTGCATGGAGCCGGGCTCGCCCTGCATGTGCATCAGGCATACCGGCAGACCTGAGGCTGCTGCTGCAGCCAGTGCGCCCTCTCGCGACAGCGCGCGCACATCGTTGAGCATGCCTGCGCCCGCCTCCGCGGCCGCCGCCATCACCTCGGGAGTACTGGTATCCACGGATATCACTGCATCGAACTCGGCAGCCAGGCGTTCAACCACCGGCAGAACGCGCTCCATCTCTTCCTGCGCGGGGACCGCAGCCGCCCCGGGTCGCGTGGATTCGCCTCCAATATCGAGAATCGCTGCGCCCTCGCGCAACATGCTCTCGGCGCGCGCAAGGGTAAGACCGAGGTCAGGTCTGCCGCCGCTGAACAGCGTGCCGCCATCGGAAAAGGAATCGGGCGTTACGTTAATCACCCCCATCACAAGAGGGCGTGAGAGATCCAGCTCGCGGCCGGCGCATTCAAGCACCGGCCGCGGACGGGAAACGGGGCGCTGCGACAAGTCGGGCTCCGCGGTTAGTGCTCGCCCGCAGGGTCACCTATCGGGCCGTCTTTGGAACCGCCTTGCTCAACGCCCGACTCTGGCTGCGGGGTAGCGCCCTGATCAGGAGGCCCGCCCCAATCCTTGGGCTCGCGCGCTTCCCGTCCAGCCATGATGTCGCCTATCTGTTCCGCGTCGATCGTCTCGTAGAGCATCAGCGCCTGCGCCATCGCGTGGAGTTTCTCGACATTCTCCTCGAGAATACGCTGGGAAGTGAGGTAGCACTCGTCGATGATGCGCCGCACTTCGTGATCGATCTGTGTCGCTGTGTCATCTGACACTGCCTGGTGTTGCTGGCCGGCGCTGCGCCCGAGGAATACTTCCTCACCACCCTCGTCGTACATCAACGGCCCCATCTTCTCCGAGAGGCCCCACTGGGTCACCATCTTGCGAGCAATCTCTGTTGCGCGTTTTATGTCGTTCGAAGCACCGGTGGTAATTCCATCCTTGCCAAGGGTCATCTCCTCGGCTATGCGCCCGCCAAACAAACTGCAAATCTGGCTGATGATGTGCCGGCGGCTGTGGCTGTAGCGGTCTTCCTCGGGCAGGAACATGGTCACACCCAGTGCCCGGCCACGCGGAATAATGCTCACCTTGTACACGGGGTCGTGTTCGGGCATCAGGCGTCCAACAATCGCATGCCCCGCCTCGTGGTAAGCCGTATTGCGCTTTTCGGCCTCGGACATCACCATCGACTTGCGCTCGGCGCCCATCATGATTTTATCCTTGGCCAACTCAAACTGCTGCATACCCACAGTGCGCACGCCGGCGCGTGCCGCAAACAGGGCCGCCTCGTTCACAAGATTGGCCAGGTCGGCACCGGAAAACCCCGGCGTGCCGCGTGCAATTTTCGAGGGTTCGACATCCTCGGACAAGGGCACTTTGCGCATGTGCACCTTGAGAATCTGCTCGCGCCCCCGGATATCCGGCAGCCCTACCACTACCTGGCGGTCAAAACGGCCCGGGCGGAGCAGCGCCGGATCCAGCACATCGGGGCGGTTAGTGGCGGCTATGACAATCACGCCGTCATTCACCTCGAAGCCGTCCATTTCAACCAACAGCTGGTTGAGAGTCTGCTCGCGCTCGTCGTGACCACCACCGAGACCCGCGCCGCGATGGCGGCCTACCGCGTCGATCTCGTCGATAAAGATGATGCAGGGCGCCTGTTTTTTCGCCTGCTCGAACATATCGCGCACACGTGACGCGCCCACACCGACAAACATTTCCACAAAATCGGAGCCGGATATGGAAAAGAAAGGAACTTTCGCTTCGCCCGCAATCGCCTTGGCGAGCAACGTCTTGCCCGTTCCGGGCTGCCCGACCATGAGCACCCCGCGCGGAATGCGCCCGCCAAGCTTCTGGAAACGACCGGGGTCACGCAGGAACTCTACCAGTTCCTGCACATCTTCCTTGGCCTCGTCCACCCCGGCGACATCCGCAAAGGTCGTCGTGATCTGGTCTTCACCCAGCAGCCTGGCTTTACTTTTACCGAAGCTCATGGGTCCGCCGCGCCCTCCGGCACCGCCTTGCATCTGGCGCATGAAAAACATGAACACGGCAATAATGATCAGGATCGGGAAACTGGCTACCAGCAACTGCGTCCAGACGCTCTGCTGCTCCGGCTTCTTGCCGACCACCTCGACGCGGTGCTCCAGCAGGTCGTCTATCAGCTTGGGATCCTCGACCATAGGTCGAATGGTCTCGAAGCTTGAGCCGTCATAGCGCTCTCCGGAGATGGTGAGGCCATCGACAACGACCTTCTCCACCCTGTCTTGCTGGATTTCCTTGATAAAATCGGAATAGCCGACCTGCTCCGGGGCGCCCTGCATGTTGAAATTGTTGAACACCGACAGCAGTACGGCCACGATGACCAGCCAGAGTAGTAGATTTTTTACCATATCATTCAAAGCCGTTACCTCACCCGGAGCACGATGCTCCGCCATGCGATGCGTCCACCTGTGACCGCTCGCGCGTATCCTCTACCCGCCAATTATAACCAGAATACAGTGCGATCGAGGGACTAAAAGTTGTAAAAACCGCGACCAATGGTCGACGAATCCGGCGGGCGGGTTGCGCGGCCCAATTTACTACAGTTGGGGCGATCTCTCCACGTTTCAACCGCAAGTCAACCGGCCTGTCGGCCACGAAACCCGGTACCCACCAGATAGACTTCGCGCGAGCGCGAGCGCGACGCCCCGGGCTTGCGCGCGGCCGCACGCTCGAAAACCTGCTTCACCTCGCCGAACACCGCGTCGAATCCCTCCCCGTGAAACACCTTGCTGACAAACGTCCCACCCGGTGCCAACACCCGCTGCGCCATATCCAGTGCCAGCTCCACCAGGTACATAGACCGCGGCTGGTCCACTGCGTTCACACCACTCATGTTGGGCGCCATATCGGATATCAACGCATCCACAGTGCGGCCCCCGAGCAATGCAAGGATCTCATCGAATACAGCATCCTCGGTGAAATCCCCCTGAACAAACTCAACGCCCGCGATAGCATCCATCAACAGGATATCGGACGCTATCACCCTGCCCTGGTCGCCAACCGCACTGGCAGCCACCTGCGACCAGCCCCCGGGCGCGGCACCCAGATCCAGCACCGTCATACCACCCCGCAGGAACCTGTCTTTTTCCAATAATTCCAGCAACTTGTAGCTCGCTCGAGAGCGGTAGCCATCGCGCTGCGCTCGCTGCACATACGGATCATCGCGATGTTCCTTCAACCAGGCCTTACTGGAAGAGCGTTTCTTCGCCAAGCATTTCCCCTGAATACGGTATCCCGCCCGGAGCCCCTTGTGTAGACTACGGGCTTCCAATCAGTCGGTATTGTACCCTCTAAGCTCCCATGCAAAAGAACTCTTCCGCAGCAGCCCGGCAACTACGTGCCCTCGGGCACAAATTGAAGCCAGTGGTTATCGTCGCCGGCAGCGGCCTCTCGGACAACGTCATAGCCGAGGTCGACGGCGCACTCTCGCGACACGAACTCATCAAGGTAAAGCTGGCAGTGGGCGACCGTCGAAAGAAACAGGCTGTGGCCGAGGAGTTATGCGAGCGCACCGGGGCGGAGATCGTGCAAAGCATCGGCAATATCATCCTGGTATTGCGTCGCACAGCCAAACCCGATCCCAGACTCTCCAACCTGTTGCGCCTGAAGTAACGGACGCTGAGCCGCGCAGCGAAAGATCGAAAGCCACCCCCAGGGTACCGCTCCGACAAGGATCGATTGCCGCCGCACAGTCACTTCGCTAACATGTCCGGCAAGCATCCGGAGACAGCTATGCATGGGTGATGTGCTTGAATTCCCATCGCAGCAGGCACAGGGACTGGCTTATCTCGAGCGTCAGCTCGGTCAGCTATTGCGCAGCAAGGGAGCCGACGAACAACTGGTCGCGTTCGCCGCTTCCCAGCTCAGCGACATTTACGTGCGCGTGAGCGAATCCGAACAGTACTGTTTCAGTATCAATTTGCCCGATGGCCTCAGTGCGACCCAGCGCGATGCGCTCGAAACGTCAATCAACAGCGGACTGCAAAGTATTCACCAGGAAAATCACGCGCTACTGCTCGAGCTCGTGGCACAACTTCTGCTGGCCAGGGTTCGGCTGTTTCAGCAACAGCGACCAAACTAAACCGTTCAGACGAACAGTGCCGTGAAATGGTAAACGCCAAGTGCAGCGAGGTAGGCAAACAGAAAGTAAGCGCAAAACATCTTGATCGCCAGCCCGCGCGACTCGCTCTCCTTGGTCAGTATCGCAAGCGTCGACACACACTGCAGGGCGATAGCGAAGAACACCAGCAACGCCAGGCCGGAACCGAGCGCCATACCGCTGGCCTGAATATGCTCTACCAGCGGCACCATGTTTTCTTCAGCGCCCTCAATGCCAAAGATCGTACCCAGCGTGCCCACGAACACCTCACGCGCAAGGAATGAGGTAAAGATGGCGACACCATAGCGCCAGTCAAGGCCGAGGGGGCTGAACAGGGGCTCGATCCAGTGACCGAGCTGACCCAGCCACGACTGCCCGAGATCGGCACCGAAATTGGGGAAATAACCCAACACCCAGACCGCCACCGTCACGACAAAGATAATCCTGCCCGCCTTGGTGACAAAATGTTTGCTGCGGTTGAACGCGTTGCGCACCAGTGGCATGAGCCCCGGAAGCCTGTAGGGAGGCAACTCGAGTACAAAAGGCAGATCGGTGAAACGATCGTGGCTCATGCGCGAGACGATGCCCGTAATGAGGAGGCCGCAGAACATACCGAAGAAGTAGATGCCGAACATGGCGAGACCCTGCCACCCCACGAGGCCGCCAAGTGTGGTAGTTGAGGGCACGAACGCGGCGATCAGCAGGGTATAAACCGGCAAACGCGCGGAGCAGGGCATGAGTGGAATTGCCATGTAGGTCAGCAATCGCTTGCGGGGGGAGTCAACTGCACGCGCGGCATAAATCGCGGGAATGGCGCAAGCCACACCCGACAGCATGGGAATAAAACTCTTGCCCGTGAGCCCGAACATCCGCAATGGCTTATGGCATATCAGCGCGGCCCGCGCCATATACCCCGAGTCTTCAAGCAAACCGATAATGAAAGTGAGCACAAAAATCTGTGGCACGAAAACCAGGAATGCGCCGATTCCACTGAATAGCGCATCTGCCGTGAAATCGCGCAGCAAATCAACGCCGATGAGTGGCAAGATGAGCGCCGCCAGCCATGCCAGGGAACTTTCCACGGCGTCCATGGCTGGTGCGGACCAGGTGAAAATAGACTGGAACAGGAGATACATGATCAAAAAGAAGGCCGCGCCGCCCGTGAGGGAGCCCAGGAAAAACTGATCCAGACGCGCCTGACTCTGGACCAGTACATCACCCTTGGGACCATAGCGTCGCGCCAGCTGGTGTGCTGTGCCGCGCAGGAGCGCGTCGGGGCTGTCCGCAAAGGCGCCGCCAGACGCTGGTTCACGCGCCTCGCGATTGTGCAGCAGTTGACTGACTACCGCGTCCACGCCCTTGCCGGAGCGGGCCGAAATCGGCAGTACCGGCGTTTTCAGCGCGTCCGAAAGGCCCTCGGCATCAAAGGCAAGCGAGTGCCGGTCGAGCACGTCGATCATGTTTGCAAGCACGGTCACAGGCTTGCCGAACCGGGCGCAATCGCGAATCACCTGCAGCGTGAAATACAGGCTTTTCTCGAGCCGGGTCGAATCGATGAGGCAAAGCACCTGCTCCACCTCGGGGTCTTCGAGCGCACGCTCAAACTCCGCCACCGCGACTCGCTCCTCCGCCGAGATCGGCTGCAGCGAATACGTACCGGGAAAGTCGACCAGCCGGGTTTCCGGCAGGCCACGCAAATTGCCCACGCCCACGTCGACCGTGATACCGGGATAGTTCGCGACCTTGTGCGCCATGCCGGTAAGACGGTTGAACAGCAGGCTCTTACCGGAGTTCGGGCTCCCGATCAGCAGGACCCTAGACATCGAGGCTCACGCGCACATGGGCGGCGACCTCGTCATCCAGTGAATATACCGTGTTGCTCACGCGGAATACCTTCGGTGCGCCGAAGGCCGGGGCGTGCAGGCAGACCACCCGCTCGTCAGGGTGAAAGCCGAGCTCCATCAGGCGAATGCGATAAGGTTCCGCGAGGCTATCGTCAAAACCCAGGATCTGGCAGGCCTGGCCAGCCCGCAAGGACCACAGGGATAAGGTCGCGTCCATTGATGTCCACCCGCTAAAGTGGCGGCACCATAACATTAATGAGAATTATTTGCATCAATGGACCGCTTGCGCTGCGGCCAGCGGGCTATCCGCTAGATATGGCGCACCTGGTCAATTTCGTATTCGATATCGCCGCCGGGAGCCTTGACAACCACCGCGTCGCCCTCCTCCTTGCCGATCAGCGCGCGCGCAATCGGGGACCCGATAGAGATCAGATTGCTCTTAACGTCGGCCTCGTCCTCACCCACGATGCGGTAGGTGACGGTCGCATCGGTATCAATGTTGATCAGGTCCACCGTGGTGCCAAAAATAACCTTGCCGGTTTTCGCAATTTTGCTCACGTCAATCACCTGGGCGTTGGCCAGCTTGCCCTCGATCTCCTGGATGCGTCCCTCGGCAAAGCTCTGTTGTTCGCGCGCGGCGTGGTATTCCGCATTTTCTTTCAGGTCGCCGTGTTCACGCGCATCGGCGATAGCCTGCGATATGCGCGGCCGGTCCACTTTTTTCAAGCGCTCCAGCTCGCTGCGCAAAGCCGCTTCGCCGGCAATCGTCATGGGAAACTTGTTCATCTGTTCAACCTCCGGTGCAAGTCCTGCAGCCGCCGAACCGTCCGGTCTTCACGGTGCTTCAGCGACAGGCATATCGCCTGTGCCGCAGTCAGCGTAGTGGTATAGAAAACACGATGTGCCTCGGCGCTCGCGCGGATCGACGCGGAATCCTCAATGGCGCGGCGCCCTTCCGTGGTGTTGACAATAATATCGGCTTCGTCGTTCAGGATCATGTCGACGATATGTGGCCGCCCCTCGGTGACCTTGTTCACCCGCCGAACCTGCAGCCCCGCTGTCTCCAGTGCTTTGGCCGTCCCGCCGGTGGCAACCAGATCGAAACCCAACTCTACCAGATCGCGCGCCACTCCCAGGATGCCGGGCTTGTCTACATCGCGCACGCTGAGCAGGGCGGTACCGCTGGCGGGCGGACCACTGCCCGCACCCAGCTGCGCCTTGGCAAACGCTCCCGCGAAGGTATCGCCGGTACCCATGACTTCGCCTGTGGACTTCATTTCGGGCCCGAGGATGGGATCGACGCCCGGGAACTTGTTGAACGGCAACACGGCTTCTTTCACGCTGAAATAATCCGGCACCACCTCCCGCGTGAAACCCTGCTCCGCCAGGCTGGTACCGGCCATACAGCGAGCCGCTATCTTGGCGAGCGATGCGCCAATGCACTTGGAGACAAACGGCACGGTGCGCGAAGCGCGCGGGTTTACCTCAATCACATAAACGGTGTCGTCCTGCCAGGCAAGTTGCACATTCATCAACCCACAGACGCCCAGTTCCAGCGCCATCTGCTTTACCTGTTCGCGCATGAGATCCTGCACGGCGCTATCCAGGCTGTACGGTGGCAGTGAGCAGGCGGAATCACCGGAGTGCACACCCGCTTGCTCAATGTGCTGCATAATCGCGCCTATCACCACCTCCTTGCCATCGGAAACCGCGTCAATATCCACCTCGATCGCCGCCGACAGGAAAGAATCCAGCAACACGGGGGCGTCATCCGAGGCCTTGACCGCACTGTGCATGTAGCGCAGCAGGTCTTCTTCGCGATAGACGATTTCCATCGCGCGCCCACCCAGCACATAAGAGGGGCGAACCACCAGCGGGTAGCCGATGTCCTGCGCGGCGGCTACCGCCTCTTCAGTACTGCGAACCGTCGTGTTGGCGGGCTGGCGCAGACCCAGCTTCTGGATCATGTGCTGAAAACGCTCACGGTCCTCTGCCCGGTCGATGGCATCCGGTGTCGTACCAATAATCGGCACACCAGCCGCCTCCAGCGCACGGGCGAGCTTCAGCGGCGTCTGTCCGCCAAACTGCACAATAACCCCTTTTGGCTGCTCAACGCGCACGATCTCCAGCACATCCTCCAGCGTGACCGGCTCAAAATAGAGACGGTCCGAGGTGTCATAGTCAGTGGAGACTGTCTCGGGATTACAGTTGACCATAATGGTCTCGTAGCCATCCTCGCGCATCGCCAGAACAGCGTGCACACAGCAGTAATCGAACTCGATGCCCTGCCCGATGCGATTGGGACCGCCCCCCAGAACCAGGATTTTGTCCCGCTCACTGGGCGCTGCCTCGCACTCCTCTTCATAGGTGGAATACATGTAGGCAGTGGACGTGGCAAATTCCGCGGCACAGGTATCAACCCGCTTGTATACCGGCCTGATGCCGAGTTGGTGGCGATGCGCACGCACCTCGGCCTCTGTTGCCGCCAGCAGCACCGCGAGCCTTTCGTCCGAGAAACCCTTGCGTTTCAGGGCGAACATCTGGCGGCCGTCTATTTCCGCGAGCTGCACGGTTTTCAGGCTGTTTTCGGTATCGACAATGTCTTTGATCTGCACCAGGAACCAGGCATCGACACCCGATAACCTGGAGATCTCCTCGAGCTCCATACCGGCGCGGAAGGCATCGGCGAGATACCAGATACGGTCGGGGCCGGGATTGGTCAACTCCAGCACGAGCTCATCCCGCAACTCCGGGTCATCCACATCGATGCGGTGCTCAAAACCGGCCGATTCAACCTCCAGGCCGCGCAGCGCCTTCTGCAGTGACTCCTGGAAAGTCCGCCCGATGGCCATCACCTCGCCCACGGACTTCATCTGGGTGGTGAGGCGCTGGGAAGCACCCGGGAACTTTTCAAAGGCAAACCGGGGAATCTTGGTGACTACATAGTCAATAGAAGGCTCGAACGATGCGGGCGTGGCGCCACCGGTAATATCGTTCTGCAATTCATCCAGGGTGTAGCCAACCGCCAGCTTCGCCGCCACCCTGGCAATGGGAAAACCCGTCGCCTTGGAGGCGAGCGCCGATGAGCGCGAAACGCGCGGATTCATCTCGATGATGACCATGCGCCCGGTTTCAGGGTCCTGGCCAAACTGCACGTTGGAACCACCCGTCTCTACGCCGATCTCACGCAATACCGCCAGCGAGGCATTGCGCATGATCTGGTATTCCTTGTCCGTGAGGGTCTGCGCCGGCGCCACGGTGATGGAATCGCCAGTGTGCACACCCATGGCGTCGAAATTTTCGATGGAGCACACGATGATGCAGTTGTCCTTCTTGTCGCGCACCACCTCCATCTCAAACTCTTTCCAGCCGATCAGGGATTCATCGATCAGCAATTCGTTCGTCGGTGACAGGTCCAGCCCGCGCCGACAGATTTCCTCAAATTCGCCACGGTTATACGCGATACCGCCGCCGCTGCCACCCATGGTAAACGATGGCCTGATAATGCAGGGAAAACCGATCGAATCGAGAACCTGAAAGGCTTCCTCGAGGCTGTGCGCAAGCGCGGCCCGGGGCGTCTCCAGACCGATGCGCTTCATCGCCTCATCGAACAGCTGGCGGTCTTCGGCTTTGTCGATCGCCTCTTTGTTGGCGCCGATCATTTCCACGCCAAACTGCTCCAGGACGCCCTCGCGCGCCAGATCCAGAGCACAGTTAAGTGCCGTCTGGCCACCCATTGTGGGCAGCAGTGCATCGGGCTTCTCCTGCTCGATAATGCGCGCGACCGTCTGCCACTTGATAGGCTCAATGTAGGTGGCATCCGCCATGGCCGGGTCAGTCATGATGGTGGCCGGGTTGGAATTCACCAGGATTACCCGGTAACCCTCCTCGCGCAGGGCCTTGCAAGCCTGTGCGCCGGAGTAATCAAACTCGCAGGCCTGGCCAATAACGATAGGGCCGGCCCCCAGGATCAGTACGCTTTGAATGTCGGTACGCTTGGGCATGGCTCAGTTCTTCTCTGCGCGAGCCGCCATGAGCTCGATGAAGTGATCGAACAGGGGGGCCGCGTCGTGCGGCCCCGGACTCGCCTCCGGATGACCTTGAAAACTGAAGGCATCGCGATCGGTACGGTGTATACCCTGCAGACTGCCGTCGAACAGCGATGTATGGGTGATGCGTAAATTGTCCGGCAGGCTGCCCTCATCCACTGCGAAGCCGTGGTTCTGGCTCGTAATCAGGACGCTGCCATCGTCGAGATTCTGCACAGGGTGGTTGGCGCCGTGGTGACCGAACTTCATTTTTGTCGTGGCGGCGCCGGAAGCCAGGCCGAGCAGCTGGTGCCCGAGGCAAATGCCGAACAGGGGAATTTCTGTGGCCAGGAGTTCGCGGATGGCATCGATGGCGTAGGTGCAGGGCTCGGGATCGCCGGGCCCGTTGGACAGGAAGATGCCATCGGGGGCCAGCGCCAGTACCTCGCCGGCTGGCGTCTGTGCCGGCACCACTGTCAGCCGGCAGCCTCGATCCACCAGCATTCGCAGAATGTTGCGCTTGACGCCGTAGTCGTAGGCCACAACATGCCAGGGCAATTCAGCCGCCGACCGCTCGCTGTGGCCCTCGTCCCAGCGCCAACTGCCCTGCGTCCAGGCGTAAGGCTCGGCAACTGACACCTCCTTTGCCAGATCCATACCTTTAAGCCCGGGAAACTGTTTCGCCCGGACCAGCGCGGTATGCTCATCGGCATCTTCGCCCGCCATTATGCAACCGCCCTGGGCGCCCTTGTCGCGCAGGATACGGGTCAGCCTGCGAGTATCGATTTCCGCGATCGCAACAATATTGCGCTCGCGCAGGTACTCGTCCAGCGACTGTTGATTACGGTAGTTGCTCGCCAGCATCGGCAAGTCGCGAATGATGAGGCCGGCCGCCCAGACGGCCCCGGATTCCTCGTCTTCTGTGTTGACGCCGGTATTGCCGATGTGCGGATAGGTCAGCGTCACCAGCTGGCGCGCGTAGGAGGGATCAGTAAGAATTTCCTGGTAACCACTCATGGCGGTGTTGAAGACCACCTCACCCACCGCAGAGCCGTCGGCACCCACTGCAACGCCGGTGAAAACGCTGCCATCCTCGAGGGCCAAAATGGCTGGAACTGACAAACAAACCTCCCGTGACCAGTGGCCTGACGCAGGTACCCGGCGTGCTCCGGTGACTGACCTTTCGGTCGGGCGCCCACAAAAAGGCGAGATGGTTGACCGCATCTCGCCTGACGCTGTGGGTGCTGCTCTGGTTGCTGCCGGAACACACTACACCCGGCGGGCCGACCGAGCGTGTGAAAACAGGCGGGAGTTTAGGGGATAGCCCAGACAGTGTCCAGACTACCGGCCGCGTTTAGCCCCTTCGAGCGTTCCGGCCGCCCCTCTGCCGGCCATATAAAGCAATTGCTTTAACGGCGAAAGCGCCTATGATGGGAGCCCGATTCAGCAGGACAGGGCGCAAGCACTCATGGCGTATACAGAAGGCAAAATCGCTGTCATTACCGGGGCAGGATCCGGGATCGGCCGCGCACTCGCTCACCAGCTCAACCAGTCGGGTTGTCGGCTACATCTCAGCGACATCAACTCCGAGACCCTGGCAGAGACAGTCGCCGGCCTGCCTCGCAAGGACGTTGCCGTGCACTCGCGCATCGTTGATGTCGCCCAGCGCGGCGACATGCACGCCTGGGCCGACGAGGTCGCGGCGCAGGACGGCCACATAGACATCGTGATCAACAACGCCGGGGTAGCCTTGATGTCGCTGGTGGAGGATTGCGATTACGAAAATCTCGACTGGCTGATGGGCATCAATTTCTGGGGCGTGGTTCACGGTACACAAGCCTTCCTGCCTCTACTGCGGAAGTCACGGCAGGGGCATGTGATCAACATGTCCTCCGTATTCGGCATCATCGGCGTACCGACCCAGTCGGCCTACAACGCCGCAAAATTTGCCGTGCGCGGCTACACCGAGGCGATGCGCCAGGAGATGGAAGGCACCAACATTCACGTGTGCTGCGTCCATCCCGGCGGCATTCGCACCAACATTGCGAAAATGGCCCGCGGGGGCGATCCCAATCAATCACCCGACGAGCGCGGCAAGCAGTTCGAAAAAGCCGCGCGCACCACCCCTGAGGACGCTGCGGCGCAGATCATTAGCGCCATCGAGAAGCACAAAAGGCGCCTGCTGATAGGCAATGATGCGCGCTTCATCTCACTGCTCGCGCGGCTGTTCCCCGTTAGCTATACGCGCTTTATGCCGTCTCTCGCGCGCGTACGGGAAGCCGCTTCGACATGAGCGCAAGTGCGCCACAGCTTGATGATGGCCTGGACACCCGGGAGCGCTTGCTACATACCGCGTTGCGGCTGTACGCCAATGAGGGCCTGCATGCCGTCTCGCTGCGGCGCATCAGCGCGGAGGCCGGGTCCAGAAACTCGGCTGCCATGCACTACCACTTCCGCAACAGGCTGGGCGTGGTAGAAGCACTCATGACAATGATCAGGAATGAAATTCAGCGCATCACACTCCGCCTGCGCGACGAACGCCCGGCACCGCGCACACTGCGCGGTGCCTGTCGCGATATCCTCCTGCCGCTGGTACTGCTGCGCCGCGAGCAAGCGTGGGGCGACGATGCACTGCGTTTTGTGTCACGGCTGGTGAGCGAAACAGACGCCGACATAGCGGCCACGGTGAACGCGGTGCACGCACCGTTCTGGCAACGCCTCGATCACGCGCTCGCCCAGGCACTGCCCGAGTTGCCCGCACCGGTACGCCGGCTGCGCCTGATGTTCATCGCCACCAATGTGGTCCACGGCATGGCAGAAGTAGCCTGGCTGATGCGCTCGCCGCTCGGGGACCTCAGCCACTTTGATGAAGACAGCTTGCTCGATCACCTGGTCGACTACCTTATCGGCGGTCTCGAAGCGCCGAGCCTGGTCAGCCACTAACTACGAAATCGCCCCCTTTCAATTTACGGAGAGTAAACACCATGTCCAATGCTGAAGACGATCTGCTGTTCGACCTGACCCTGACAGATGAACAGCGTATGAACCGCGAGACCATGCAGCGGTTCGCCGCACAGGAAATGCGCGAGCTCGGTAAGCAGGTCGACGCCGGCGAGCAGCCCGCAAATGCCTGTTATCAGCAGACGGCGGAACTGGGCATCGCGCTGCTGTCGATTCCCGAGGCGCTGGGCGGGGCGGGCATGCCACGCTCGCCGCTGTCCAACGCGATCATCCTGGAAGATCTTGCGCACGGCGATATGGCGCTCGCACTGGGCGCGACTGCGCCGCTCGGGATGGTGAACGCCCTGCTCGATCAGGGCTCTGACGCGCAACGTGAAAAATACCTGCCACGTTTCTGCAGCGGCGAATTCGTAGCAGCCACCACCGCTTTACTGGAGCCCCGCGCCACCTTCGACCCGAGCGCGCCGCAGACAACAGCCACCAGTAATAACGATGGCTTCACCCTGCAAGGCAAAAAGGTCATGGTGCCACTGGGCGTCGACGCCGAACTCACGCTGGTGATCGCGATGCTGGACAGCAAGCAACCCGCCGCGTTCATTGTAGAGGGCACCCCCGAAGGCATGACCCGCAGTATCGAGGAGAACATGGGGCTTGCCGGCGCGCAGCTGGCCACACTCAGCTTTGACAATGTCCAGCTGCCGATAGATGCCCTGCTCGGCGAGGGCAGCTTCGATATGCAACGCTTCATCGATCTGTCACGCCTGGGCATCTGCGCGCTCGCGGTGGGCACCTGTCAGGCTGTGCTCGATTACGTGGTGCCCTACTGCAATGAGCGCGTGGCCTTCGGCGAGCCCATTTCCAACCGCCAGGCGGTCGCTTTCATGGTGGCGGATATCGCCATCGAACTCGAAGCCATGCGGCTGATGACGTGGCGGGCCGCCGCGCTGGCGGATCGCGGCGAAGACTTTCATGAGCAGGCGTACCTGGCAAAAGTGTTCTGCGCAGAGCACGCGATGAAAATCGGTACCGACGGTGTGCAACTTCTTGGCGGTCATGGCTTTACCCGGGAACACCCGGTAGAACTCTGGTACCGCAACCTGCGCGCGATTGACACGCTGGAGGGTGTGGTTTGCGCCTGAAACCGACGCAGCAACCCGCCCCCTTTTCCGTAACCTTTATCAGGATTTTTTCCCATGATTAATCTCGAACTGGCAAAGAAGCATAGTGAAACACTGGAGCAGACCATGATGCTCGCCGAGCACATGATGCGTCCCTACTCGCGCAAGTACGACAAGGAAGAGCACACCTACCCGAAAGAAATGGAGCAGGTTGCCGAACTCATCGGCGGCGCCCGCTCCAACGCGACCGCCAGCCCGAAAGAAAAGCCCGCCCCGGGTACCGTGGTGAATGGCGGCAACATGGGCGCGGTTGTGGGCCTGTTTGGGCTTTGCTGGGGCGACGTGGGTCTGTTCCTGGGCATGCCCGGCTCCGGCCTCGGCAACGCGGCGATCTCCGCCGTGGGCACGCCCGAGCAGGTCAAAAAGTACGGTGGGCGCTACGCGGCCATGTGTATCACCGAACCGGGCACGGGCTCGGATTCGGCCAATATCAGTACCACAGCGGTACTGGATGGCGACGAATGGATAATAAACGGCGAAAAAATCTACGTCACCGACGGGGATCGCGCAGACACCCTGGTCGTCTGGGCCACGCTCGACAAATCGCTGGGCAAGGCGGCCATAAAATCCTTTATCGTCGAAAAGGGCACACCGGGCTGCGAGGTGACACGCCTGGAGCACAAGCTCGGTATACGCGCATCGGATACCGCCGCAATTTCATTCAGCGACTGCCGTATTCCCAAAGACAACATTCTCGGCAGTGCGGAAGTGGCTACGGATGCAGAGGGCCGCAAGAAGGCCTTCGGCGGCGTGATGCAAACCTTCGACAATACGCGGCCGCCGGTGGCCGCCATGGCGATCGGCGTATCGCGCGCGGCGCTGGATATGAGCCGTGAAATCCTGCTCGGGGAAGGCGTGGAATTGAGCTTTGAGCGCAAGCCCATCAACCTGAGCGCCGTGGAGGCCGAACTCGCGCGCATGGAAGCGGAGTGGCATGCCGCCCGTCTGCTGGTACTCAAGGCAGCCTGGATGGCCGACAACAAACAACCCAATTCCATGGAAGCCTCGATGTGCAAGGCGAAAGCGGGACGCGTGGGCAACGACATCACGCTGCGCTGCGTGGCGCTCTGCCAGAGCCAGGGCTACAGCGAACAGCACCTGTTGGAAAAGTTCGCACGGGATTCCAAGATACTCGACATCTTCGAGGGTACACAGCAGATACAGCAACTCATCGTGGCGCGCCGCATTCTGGGAAAATCCTCATCCGAACTGAAGTAGACGGCAACCCCCGGTTCGCGAGCGCGCTGATGCGACCTGTATGGTACAACTGACACGCCGGCAACTCACGGTACTCATTCTCGGGCTGATGGCCACGGGGATCGGCCAGTCGCTGGTGTTCGCGATTCTCGCGCCGCTCGGACGCGAAGTGCATCTCACCGAGGTGCAGATCACCTCGATCATTGCCGTGTCTGCGCTGGTCTACGGCCTGGCCTCCCCCCACTGGGGCCGTTTCAGTGACCGCGTGGGTCGCAAGCCGGTCATTATCACCGGCCTGATCGGCTACGCGGTGGGTACGCTGCTGTTCACCAGCACCTTCTACGCGGGCATGGCCGGGTTACTCAGCGGCTCCTTGTTCTACGCCACCGTGCTCGGTACGCGCGTGTGTCAGGCACTGGTGATGTCGGCTACCAACCCGGCCAGCACCGCCTACGCCGCGGACAATACTGAACGCGGCCAGCGCACACGTACCATGGCGCGGCTGGGTACCGCCAGCAGCATGGGGACCATTCTCGGCCCCGCAGTCAGCGGCGCACTCGCCACCCTGGGCCTGCTGGCGCCGCTGTATTTTGCGGCCGCGCTGGCCACCGTGGCGGCTTTCATGGTGTGGCGATTTTTGCCATTGACACCACCGCAGGATCGACACGGCTACAAGACGGCGGCTCGCCTGCGCTACACCGACCGACGCATCTCCCTGTTGTTGCTGTGCGCCGTGGGGCTGTTCATCGGCTTCTCCGGAATACAGCAAACGCTTGGCTTTCAGCTACAGGACAAACTGCACTTAAGTGGCATTCAAACCGCCCAGTTGACCGGCGCCGCCCTGATGGTGTCGGCGGTTTTCACCTTTCTCATCCAGATGACGGTGATGCAGCGCGTACAGCTCAAGACGACCCAGTTCATCCGTATCGGCCTGATGGCGCTGCTCATCGGCGCCGGCGTGATCTCCACCTTTGAAACCTTCCCCGTGCTCGCCGTGGGCATGGCATTCCTCGGCAGCGGCACCGCGCTGTGCATGCCCGCCATCTCCGCCGGTGCCTCACTGGCGGTTGAATCCTCGGAACAGGGCGCCGCTGCGGGTCTGGTGGCCTCCTGCCCGGCTATCGGGTTCTCTGTGGGGCCGGTGTGCGCCGGCGCGCTGTACCAGATCGACCCCATTCTGGCTCCGCTGTTCAGCGCCGCGGTGTTTGCCGTGGTTTTACTGATTATCACCTTTCGGGATCGCCGGTGAGGATTTCAACATTGTCGGGGACGCCAATGTTGCTCCGCGCGCCGGCGCGCGGCTACCGGCGAAACACCATCGCAGCACTCACTGACCGCTCCCGCCGCGGCTGAGCCGCCCGCAGCGACCCATCCATTCCACCCGTGGCCGCATCGGATGTGGCATTACCTCCAATTCTTGCACAAGCTGAAGCTCGTTCCTCTGCTCCGCCAACGCCGCGGTGCCCGGCAGCCGCTTTCACGGATTGAAGGCCAACGAACACGGAAACAGGCAAATGGACAACGGGCTTCTCGCGCTGGCACTGGCAGCGCAGCTGCATCATGTGCCAGTCGACGCGGCCAGGCTGGCCCACGAATTCGGTTCGGAGGCTGCACCCTGCGGCGCAGACGATCTGCTGCGCGCCGCCATTTGGCTCGGCTTTAAAGCAAGAAAAATCCAGATGGATCACGCCGACCTGGACAATCGCCTGCTCCCGGCGCTTGGCGTGACACACGCAGGGGCGTTCTTTGTCCTCGCCAAAAGCTCAAAAAAAGCCGATGGCAGCCCAGTGTATCTGGTTCAACAGCCGGGCGAAGCCAAACCCGTCACACTGGAAAGCGCGGCCCTTGAAGAACTCTGGTCAGGTGAACTCCTGCTGCTGCTGCGCCGGCATCAATCCGCGCTGCTCGAGAAAGCGGAGCGCTTCAATCTGCGCTGGTTTCTCCCCGCGCTCGCGCGCTACCGGCACCTGTTCGCGCAGGTCCTGGTCGCTTCTTTCTTTCTACAGTTGTTCGCGCTGGTTACGCCACTTTTTTTCCAGGTGGTCATGGATAAAGTACTGGTGCACCGGGGTTTCAGCACGCTGAACGTGCTGGCTGCGGGTTTTCTGGTGATTGTTGTCTTCGAAGCGCTCATCGGCGGGCTGCGCAACTACCTCTTCAGCCACACCAGCAACCGCGTGGATGTGGAACTCGGGGCGCGCCTGTTCCACCATCTCGCGCGCCTGCCGCTCGCCTACTTCGAAGCGCGCCAGGTCGGGCATACCGTCGCCCGGGTGCGGGAGCTGGAGAACCTGCGCAACTTTATCACCGGCACAGCCCTGACTCTCCTGATCGATGTCTCTTTCAGTTTCGTCTTCCTGGCGGTGCTGTGGTACTACAGCCCGACGCTCACCTGGATCGTACTCGGCTCACT
>Ga0102938_10000468_pt1 | contig 29619 bp, 25 predicted proteins | sample SalPonR2_B_D2_MG_FD_84516 | JGI IMG/M metagenome (GOLD analysis project Ga0102938, IMG submission 84516) | Salt pond soil microbial communities from South San Francisco under conditions of wetland restoration - Salt Pond MetaG R2_B_D2_MG | ecosystem: Environmental > Aquatic > Marine >... | reverse complement strand
CGGCCGCTGATCAAGATGACGGGTGAAACCGGGTTTAACGAGGTGATCTTCGAGAATCTCGAGGTAGACGACGGCTTCCGCCTGGACGAGACCGGGCGCGGCTGGCAGGTGGCCATGACCACGCTGGCGCATGAACGCGGGGCGGGAGAAAAAGTCACGCCCAGGGCGGGCGGTCTGAAGAGCCGCTCCACCCACTCGACCAACACGGCGAACCTGATAGAGCTGGCGCGTGCGAGCCGGCGAAACGGCAGTTCGGCGGCCGCCGACCCACTGCTGCGTGACCGGATCATGCAGCAGGTTATCCGCGAGGAGGGCCTGAACCAGAACCAGCGTCGTGCGCGGGTGACAGCGCTGCAGGACCACCCGGCGCGCCTGCCGCTGCAAAACAAGCTGTTGGCCAGCGAAATAGCGCAGGATACGGCGGCACTTGCCCTGGAAGTGGCCGGCCCGAGTGCGTCCCTGTACCTGGCCGATGAGAACGCCCCCGCGGGTGGACAGTGGCCGCTGGCGTACATGAATTCCTACGGCATGACCATCGCCGCGGGCACCAGCGAGGTGCAGCGCAATATCCTGGGCGAGCGCGTGCTCGGCCTGGCCAAATCCAAGTAGGGGAAGCATATGTCACAGCCGGATAATTTTGGTTTTGAGGAGGAGGCTGCGCTGCTCAAGGCTTCCGCGCGTAAATTCCTGGGCGAACACTTCCCCGCGGGGAAACTGCACGCCATGGTGGCGGGCGACCCCGACCCGGAACGCATCTCAGATGCGCCTTTCGAGCGTTCACTCTGGCAGCAAATGGTGGATCTCGGCTGGGCATCGCTGGCCGTGCCGGAGGACAATGGCGGGGTGGGCATGCCGCTGGTTGCCGTGGCGGGCCTCGTCGAGGAAGTGGGCCGCGCTGCGTTTCCCTGCCCGTTGCTCGCGACCCTGAATGTGACCTACGTGTTGCGGGCGTGCGGCGCGGGCGCTGCCGATGCGCTGGCTGATATAGCGCAGGGCAGGGCGGCTACACTGGCAGTTGCCGGTGCCGACGGTAGCTGGGATGCCGCGTCAGCGGAAGTCATGTGCGAAAACGGCAAGCTATCGGGGCGTGCATGGTTTGTGCAGGACGCGCGCAAGGCGGAGCGACTGCTCGTCAGCGCGCGCAGCGGGAGTGGAAGCGCCCTGTACTGGGTCGCCACGGATGCACCGGGTGTCACCGTGAACGCTGACGCCATCGTCGATCTCACCCGGGACCAGGCACATGTGAGTTTTGACGGCGCAGCCGCGCAGCCTGTTTGTGACGACGCCGCCGCCGCGCTCGACCAGGCCATGCCCGCCATCTACACGCTACTCGCCGCCGATATCGCCGGTGCGGCGGAATGGCAGCTACAGACCACGGTCGAGTACGTGGGTACCCGGCAGCAGTTCGATCATCCGCTGGGATTTTTCCAGGCGGTGAAACACCCGCTGGTGGACGTGATGATCCAGATCGACGAGACCCGGTCCCTGCTGTACAACGCGGCCTGCGCCTGGGATACCGAGCCGGAGCGTGCAGCGCGTTATGCGCACATGGCCCAGGCCTCGGCCAGTGAGACCGCGGCGTTCGCCTCCGGCCGCTCGGTGCAGTATCACGGCGGCATCGGCTTTACCTGGGAGTGTTATCTGCATCTGTACTTCAAGCGTCAGAAACACAGCCAGATGTTGTGGGGCGATGCCGCCTGGCACCGCGCACGTCTTGCCGAACTGCTGATTGACCCCGCGGCCTGAATGCCGCGTTGTCCGCAACCGCCATGCATGGGAGCCCATCGCGCATGAACTGGAAAATTGCGAGCGCCATCCTGCTCACCTTCCTGGTGGGCCTGGGGGTATTGTTTTCCATCGCCACGCGCACGCCCGCGCCCCCGGCGCACCAGGTGTTTATCAACGGCAACGTGCTGACCATGGATGCTGAGAACCGCATCGTCGAGGCGATCTCGGTCCGCGATACGCTGATAGAGTCCGTCGGCAGCACGCAAGAGGTCATGGCGTTGGTCGATGATGACACCGTGATAGTAGACCTGCGCGGGCAAACGCTGTTGCCGGGTTTTGTGGATGCGCACAGTCATTTTCCGGGCTCGGGTATCAAGGCCATCGCCGCCGACCTCAACAGCCCGCCCATTGGCGACAAAACCAGCATGGCAGAGGTGCTGGAGGCATTGCGCGCGGAGGCGGCCCGACGCGATCCCGGCGAGTGGGTCAGTGGCTTCGGCTATGACGACACGCTGCTTGAGGAGAATCGTCACCCGACCCGCGCCGAGCTGGACCAGGTATCGAGCGAGCATCCCGTGGTGGCGATGCACGTGTCCGGGCACATGCTGGTTGCCAACAGCATGGCGCTGCAACTGGCGGGTATCAGCGCCGCCACCCCCGATCCGGAGGGCGGGGTCATCGGTCGGCGTGCCGGCTCATCGGAGCCGAACGGGCTGCTGGAAGAGACAGCGCGTATGGGGGTGATCCTGCTGATGCAGGATATGGGCCTGCTCGACACGTGGCGCCTGTTCAAAACCGCCGCGGTGGATTACCTGCGCCAGGGGGTCACCACGGCGCAATCCGGGGGCGTGACGCCGGAGCTGGCGAAAGGGCTCTCCCTGTTCAGCCGGTTCGGCGTCGTCCCGCAGCGGCTGGTGGTGCTGCCCTTCGAGACGGCATTTTCCGAGGCACTCGCCAGCGGCGACTACGATCCCGCCGAGTACGCCTCGGAGCGGGTCTACATGGGCCCGATAAAGCTGGTTGCCGACGGCAGTATCCAGGGCTATACCGGCTACCTCAGCGAACCCTATCACACCCCGTACCACGGCGATGCCACGTATGTCGGTTACCCGACGATTCCACGAGAGGCCCTGTTCCGCCAGGTGGCGGCGCTGCACGGCGCGGGCCACCAGCTCGCCATTCACGGCAATGGCGATGCCTCCATCGAGGACATCCTGGACGCGTTCGAGGCCGCGCAGCAGGCGCACCCGGTGGAGGACCCGCGGATGCTGCTCATCCACAGCCAGATGGCGCGTGAAGATCAGATCGCGCGTATGGGAGAATTGGGTGTTACCCCGAGTTTTTTCAGTGCGCATACCTGGTACTGGGGGGATCGGCATCGGGATATTTTCATCGGCCCGGAACGGGCCGCCGTTATCAGCCCCACCGGCTGGGCGCTGGATTACGGGGTTCGTTTCAGTTCGCACCTGGATACGCCGGTGGTGCCCATGCAGCCCTTGCAGGCTGTGTGGAGCCAGGTGCATCGCATCACACACGGTGGCGACACGCTGGGCGGGGAGCAGCGTATCGGCGTGATGCAAGCCCTGCGGGCCGTGACTATCGACGCCGCGTGGCAGGTGTTCCTGGAGGAGCGTGTAGGATCTCTGGAGGCGGGCAAGTACGCCGACCTGGTGGTCTTGTCGGGTAACCCGCTGGAGCAGCCCATGGCGATGCGTGAACTGGAGGTCAGACGCACCGTTATCGGTGGTGCCACCGTGTACCAAAAGCAGTAATTTCGGGTAGATTCGGGCGCTGATTGACCCATGCGTGGCATGTAGCATGAGACTTTTGGCCTGCTGGCGTTTACAGTGAGGGGTCATTCCGATATAAATACACAAACGGCCTAAGTGATTTGTGGCTTATGCTGTTTTCAGGCGGTTTGGGGCAACAGGCTGGAAACTATGTATCGCTACAGTGTCGATAATGCCGTAACGTATCTACCCAGTGACATCACTCTTTTCAGGGAATCTCCCTTCGCGGCCTGGATGGAGCGCCTCGCGCTCGAGAACCCCGATCACGGGATTCCTCCGGACGCCAACAGCCAACCTCCGTGTGACGTCGCAGAACGCCAGGACGACCTGGTGGACACCCTGCGTGCCGAGGGCAGGGACGTCGTGCTGGTCGACTGGGAACTCGATGAATCCGAGCGGCGGGCTGACACCCTGGATGCCATGCGCTCCGGCGCCGATTTTATTGTCAATGGCGTGCTGGCCCTGGGCGCGCTCAGCGGCAACGTCAACATGCTGATGCGCACCAGCGGGTTCTCCGAAATGGGCGATTTTCTTTATATCCCCTGCGATACCCAGGGCGGCAGGGGCCTCGATGCAGGGTTTCGCCTCGCCTTTTTTGCCGACCTGTTGCAAAGCCTGCAGGGGCAGTTACCGCCCCAGCTCCTGGTGATCTACCCGGACGCGGAGGTGGTACCGCTGCAGACGGAAGATCACATTCATTACTACCGCGCGGTCAAACAGCGTTTTGTTGAAGCCATGGACAGCTTCCGCAAGCACCGCATGCCCGACCCCGCAGAATCTTCACACTTCGGTCGTTGGTCGGAGTGCGCCGCGGAAGTGCTCAAGCAGCGCGCACAGAGTGCGGGACACCAGCGGGATGCCGAGGAAACGGCCGCTGCGCACGACAGTGCGCCGGGTGCAGCGCCGTTGCATGACGAAACGGCGCAGGCAGGTGAACAGCCAGATGAGAAAACTGCCTACGCGGTGGCGGAAATGCCCGTGGCGGCAGTGGCCGGTGAAGCGCCCCTGCGCGATGTGGGCCGCCCCGTGTTGCAGCGCGAAACGGGTACGGCGACGGTCGCCCTGGACGGGCAAACGCGAAGGTCCAGAGGTGGCTTGACACTGGTCGAGCAGGCACGCTCCCTGTCCCCGGACGCCTACCGCTCACGCAAGATGCCCGGCAGAACGCCCAACCTCGCGCATTTCCCGGTGCAGGATGTCGCGTCCAGTGCACCAGCCGCATCCACGACTGCACCCGCGGCTGCACCCGCAGCGAAACACGACGCGGGAGAGGTGCTGGAGAACCTGGAATTTATCGGCAGCAGTCAACCGGCACCTCTGTACGACTCGAGGCCTGTGCGCCCGGCAGCCTCGCGTTCGCAGCCCGCTGAAGAGGCGCCGCGACGCACCGATGTCGATGTGTCAGCCGCCGACGAAACAACGGAAAGCGCGGAAGCGAGGTTTGACGCGGTGCCGGCGCCTTCGCCCAGTTTGCGGGAGATACCGGTGCCCGAGCCGATGATCGAAGGCTACGAGGTTGAATTGATCGACCTGGAGACCTATCAGCAACGCGCGCCCGAGCCGCTGTTGCTGCCCCCGGATTACGACACCGGGAACGGGCGCGCGGACGCCTGGTTCGAGGCGTTGTCTGAAACACAGCAGGAGCGAAAATCAGTTGTCGACATGGACAGCCCCCAGCATAGCGAGCGCAAACCGGCAAGCGATCGGGAGCGCACACCCGGAGCGTGGTACCACGAGGCGAATGAAGAGGAATCGGGCCCCCCGTTTGGTAGTGGCCTGATCACCAACAAACATTTCGACCGCGACGACTAGGCAAGTGCGGGCCAGGGCCGGGTCGCCCTGGCCATGGCACAGGGCGATCCGCGGTTTACCTCAGGGTTCTGAAACAGGCCCGCAGTTCGTCAATAAACAGTTTAGGTTGTTCAAATGCGGCAAAGTGCCCGCCGCGATCAAGTTCATTCCAGTAAACCAGGTTGCTGAAGCGCTGTTCCGCCCAGCGGCGGCTGCTACGGAAAATCTCCTTGGGAAATATCGAACAGCCGACGGGAATACTGATGGGCTCCATGCCGGGATTGTTGAAGCTTTCCCAGTACAGGCGCGCTGAGCTGGCGCCGGCATTGTTCAGCCAGTAGAACATCACGTTGTCCAGCAGTTCGTCCTTGCTCAGCACATTCTCCGGATGCTTGCTGCCATCCAGCTCGCAGTCTGTCCAGTTGTAGAACTTTTCGACAATCCAGGCCATTTGTCCTACCGGCGAATCCGCCAAGGCGTAGCCGAGTGTCTGGGGGTAGGTGGATTGCTGCTTGGAATAGCCGGAGCCTTTGTCACCGTATGCTCCCATGTCGGTGAGTGCCGCCTGCTCGCGCTCGGTCAGGTTGTCCATGGTGTCCGGGTCGGGCGCCACGATGGGCATGTTTACGTGGATACCCGCGCAGTGCCTGGTTTCCGTCATGCCGATGCTCAGCGTGATCATGCTGCCCCAGTCACCGCCCTGGGCAACGTAGCGGTCGTAGCCGAGCCGCCGCATGAGTTCGCCCCACATGCTCGCGATCTTCTCCACCGAGGTGCCGGCCTCGGAGGGTTTGCCGGAAAAGCCGTAGCCCGGCAGGCAGGGCACGATGACATGGAAGGCATCAGCCGGATCGCCGCCATAACCGGCGGGGTCGGCCAGCTCGTCTATCACTTTGTGAAATTCGATCGCGGAGCCCGGCCAGCCGTGTGACATGACCAGCGGTAAAGCGTCTTCGCGCGGGCTGCGCACGTGAATAAAATGTATGTCCACGCCGTCAATATTTGTGGTGAATTGCGGCCAGCCGTTGAGTTTGCTCTCACAGCGGCGCCAGTTATAGTCGGACGCCCAGTAGGTGGCGAGTTCGCGTGTGTAGTCGAGCGGCATGCCCTGGTCCCAGCCGCGACAGGTTTCGCGGTCCGGCCAGCGAACATTCTCCAGGCGTCGCTTCAATTCCTGCAGGTCTGCGTCAGGTATGGCAACCTTGTACGGTGTAATGTCGCTGCTCACGTGTGCACTCCCAAATGGCGGACTGCATAAACTAGCTAGCGCTTTGTGATGTTGCAAGCCCCGTGACGATGAATCTTCGCTCAGTCGTCAATCCACACCTGTCGCAATGGTTCGCCAAAGTCATCGTAGATCATTTTGCGCCGTCTCTGGGGTGTGCGTCGGGCTGCGCGCTGTGATTTGCGGCTGCGTTTTTCCAGTCGTCGTGCTTCAATGGCAGCCACCACTTCCGGTACGAGAGTGCGCGATTCTCGCGGTTCCACAAACAGCCGGCGATTCAGATAGAGTGGCGGGTCGTCGGGGTTCTTGCCGGACTCGCCAACAGGGATTTCCTTGACCTCGCCACCTTTGCGGAGAAAGCGCTCGGTTTCCTCTTCCAGCTTTTCCCGGACTTCCGCTTTCGAGACGCTCTTTTTCAATGGTCTCACCATCGCCGCGCGAGGTTGAACAATATTCCAGTATACCGCTGTGACCGGGGAATTACAGAGTGTCGGGCCGGGCGATCTCCGCCCTCAGCCGTGCGCCCGGCCCGTTGTCCTGGAGCACGACCTGGCCCGAAATCACGCTCACCCCGAGGCTGGCCAGTAGCGAGCTGGTATCGGGCATGCTCGTCGTTGCCCGCAGGCGGTCATAGAGCGGCTGGAATACGAAGACCTGGTTGAGAGCGTCCAGTTTCGCGACCATTTCGGGCACCGACAATCGCGTGTGTGCGCAGCACTTGTTCAGCTTTTGCAGGGCGTCATCCAGGGTCAGCCTGCCCGAGGACTGCTGTCGTAGCCGGGCATCCGCCTTGAGGAAATACCAGGCCCCGCTCCAGTACACGCGCATGAAGCCGCCCCTCTCGTGCATGGCATTGCTGACGGAGTGCAGCGCCTGTCCGTCGAATGCGTCATCCCCTGCGCCACGTTCAAAGCCATCGACAAAGGCTTGCCACATGGCCTGCTCGTCCAGCACACCGGCACGTCGCCGCAGCAGGTTCTGGTAATAGGTCGCCAGCCCCTCGCTGAACCAGAAGTCACCCCAGCCACGGTAGGGAATCAGCAGGTGCGCCAGCTCGTGGTAGCCTGTCCACTCCTGGCGCAGACGCCGGGCGGTTGTTCCGGGGGCGACAAAAAACTCCACGCGGTCGAGCGATTCCCGGTGCACCTGCGCCCAGGGTATCGGGTCCGCACCTGCGGCTGAGGCCGGCGACACGGTTATTCGCCAGCGGCGAGTGGGCCAGTGGCCATACACCTGTTCAAGCGATGTACTGATAAATTTCACCCATGCGGCGAGTTCGGCGCGGTCTTCGGCCGAGAATTCTTCGCTGATATCGAGTTCCAGGATACGCGCCTGACGCATCAGCAGGGTTGTATCTGAGAGGCTTGTCGAGGGCACTGTCGCCAGTAGTAAAGAGCCCAGAAAAATACACATCCTCAAGGACATCGAGTCAACCGGGCGCATGAGTCGCACAAGCGCCCGGGCACGCGCGATCGGTGTTGGAGCCGGCCCTGCTCCGGCCCCGGTAACAACGCTCTCGGGGTCGGCGCACGCTGCCAACGCAGCGTCGCGTTGAGCAGCGCTGCTTGCGCACGGGATGTCTGTGTACGCCTTCTCGCATCAAGTAATAATAACGCCTATTGTCGCGCCGCACACGCTGCAGCACCCGGTTGCAGCTATGCGGTTGCGCGCCCAGGGGGGCGCCGGATTAAATTGTTCCGGGGTTTGCCTGTATTCCTCTCGTTCTGCTTTAATGCATGCACGCCGCACCCGCCGTGTGAGAGTAACCCTGGTATCTGTACACACTGGCCGGGCAGGTTCTGTGGGCCTGGAAGAAGCGCCAATGAAGGCGCCGGGAGAAAAGTTTGGTTGTTCCGCAAGAAAGACGAGCAACGAAGAGTAGCGCTTTTTCTGGTTCTACCCGACGGGAATACAATGAAGGCAGGCCCGGTGCAGATTGTGTGAGCGGGCTCTAGCATGAATGCCTTTCGCTCAGCCCTGGTGTTTCTCTGGATGGTCGTGACCGTGATCCCGTTGGGTCTTTCCCTCGTTGCGTTGTCACCGGTACTCCGGGATGACAAATTGTGGTGGTGGTTTGCTGTCCCCTGGCTCAAGGGCTGCGTCATGGCCGCGCGGGTGATCGGCGGCGTCCGCTATCGCATTGAGGGAGAGCATAACCTGCCCGGTGTCGATAACATGCGGCGCACGATTTTGTGCTCCAAGCACCAGTCCACATGGGAAACCTTTTTCTTTCCCAGCATGACCTCGCACCCGCTCGCCTATGTATTCAAGAAAGAACTGCTGCGTATACCGATCTTCGGCTGGTGCATCGGACTGCTCGGTATGATCCACATCGACCGGTCGAAACGTGCCGAGGCCTGGAGCAAGGTGGCGGAGCAGGGGCGCCAACTGATGGACCGTGGCAAGTGGATCATTATGTTTCCCGAGGGGACGCGCACCGAACGCGGCTCACAGGGCGCATACAAGACCGGGGCTGCGCGCCTCGCCGTCACGACCGGCGCGGATGTGATCCCGATCGCCCTGACGTCGGGCCGTTGCTGGCCGCGACGGTCTTTCTCCTTCATTCCCGGGGTCATCAACGTGTCGATTGGCCCGCCCATCGCCTCCGAGGGACGCGAACCCGAGGAAATGATGTCCGAGGTGGAACGCTGGATCGAGAGTGAGATGCGGCGTCTCGATCCCGAGGCCTATCCTTGAAGTTATATTCGAATTTTCACCCGCTGGAGACCAGAGCATGTCCACTACAAAAATTGTAATGCTGATTATTTATGCGGTACTCGGAGGCCTTGCCCTGGGCATGGGGGACGCAGCCGTGGGTGTCTGGTCGCTGCGCATTTTGCTCATCCTGGCGGCGGTACACGCGGTGGAGGCTGCCATATTTTTTGGTCTCTGCAGGCGTGCCGGCGATTCTTTGCCGGTTCACCTGCTGCAGGTGTTTCTGTTTGGTGTAGTGCATGTACAGGAGCTGAAGGCTCGCGGCGTAAAATGATCGTGCGGCGCAAGGCCTGAGCGGAGCCTCCAGAGCGGGCCTGTTCAGGGTATCAACACGCCGGCACCGCTGAAGTTCCCCTCCCGCAGATCTTCCAGCGCCTCGTTGGCACGCTCCAGCGCATAGCAGGTCACGTGCGTTTGTATCGGTATGCTGGCGGCCAACGGCAGAAACTCCTCGCCGTCACGACGCGTGAGATTGGCCACACTGCGCAACTGCCGCTCACCCCACAAGCTTGCGTAGGGAAACGCGGGTATTTCAGACATGTGAATACCGGCACACACCACACAGGCGCCCTTGCGTACGGAGCGCAGCGCCTGCGGCACGAGTTCTCCCGCAGGGGCGAAGATGATGGCGCCGTCCAGGGGCTCGGGGGGAGCTTGCGAGGAATCGCCCGCCCAGGCGGCACCCAGACTGCGGGCAAATTGCTGCCCCGTTTCGTCGCCCGCGCGCGTAAAGGCCAGCACTTCCTGTGCCCGGTGCGATGCCACCTGGATGAGAATGTGTGCGGCGGCGCCGAAGCCGTAGAAGCCTATTCTCTGACAGTCGCCAAGCATGCGATAGGCGCGATAGCCGATCAGCCCTGCACACAGCAGGGGTGCGGCCTGTTCGTCACTGTAGTCGCTCGGCAAGGGAAAGCAGTAGTCGGCATTGGCGACGGTGTACTCGGCGAACCCGCCGTCAATCTGGTAGCCCGTGTAGCGCGCGTTGTCGCAGAGATTCTCGCGCTGGGCCTTGCAGTAGTCGCAGTTTCCGCAGCTCCCTCCGAGCCAGGGCACACCCACGCGCTGGCCGGGCGCAAACGTTGGTGTGTCGGGCCCCGCTGCGCAGACCCGCCCGACGATCTGGTGCCCGGGGATCAGGGGCAGTGTTGGCTCGTTGAGGTCGCCGTCCAGAACATGCAGGTCGGTGCGGCAGATACCACAGGCGTGCACTTTGATCAGTAACTGTCCGGGTCCCGGCTCGGGAATCGGCAACTCTCTCGGTACCAGGGGTTCGCCCGGATTTTCCAGCACCATCGCTCGCATGCGTTTACTCAAGGGCTCCCTCCAATGCCTCGCAGCAGGCGCCCAGGATCTGGATGCGAGCAGTTTTCTTGTCATTACCTGCAACCAGTGTCCAGGGCGCGCTTTCAGTGCTGGTGCGGTCGACCATGTCCTCGACGGCGGCGGCATAGTCGGCCCATTTTTTCCGGTTGCGCCAGTCTTCGTCCGTGATTTTGTGGCGTTTATGTGGCGTTGCCGCGCGGGCTTCGAAGCGCGCCAGTTGTTCTTCGGGGCTTATATGCAGCCAGAACTTCACCAGGACACAACCGTGCCCGACAAGTTGCGCCTCGAAATGCCGAATTTCCTCGTAGGCCCGCAACCACTGTGGCTCAGTGGCAAACTCCTCGACGCGCTCGACCAACACGCGCCCATACCAGGAGCGATCAAACAACGTGACCCGGCCATCGCGCTGCAGTTGCCGCCAGAAACGCCAGAGATAGTGCCGGGCCTTTTCTTCATCCGTGGGCGCCCCCACCTGCTCCAGGTGAAACAGGCGAGGGTCGATGGCGCGGGTGACCCTGCGGATAGCAGAGCCCTTGCCCGCGGCGTCCCAGCCCTCAAACACCGCGATCATGGAGCGCTTGGCGCGGTAAGCTTTCCAGGCCAGGTCCTGCAGGCGCGCCTGGCTGTCAGCCAATCTCTCGCGGTACTCATCTTTGGGCATTGAGGCATCAAGATCGACGCGGTCTAGCATCGTCGGCGCGTTAAAGTCCTGTGTTCGCGTCAGTATTATCGACGGGCCAGGAGCTTCCTGTAGCGCCTGCTCCATTGCGTGCAGAATAATTTCGCCTGCGCCGATGTCGCGGTAGCGACGGTCTTCGGCATCCAGCAAGTGCCACCGACAGTCCTCGGCGTCGGTCAAGTTGATCAGCCGCTGTGCAACCTGCAGGGTTTTCTCGTAGTTGCCGCTCAGTTCATAGGGTTGGTCCGTTACCCGCGGGTTCTGCTGTTTCCCGGCATCCTCGTGCAACTGGTCACGTTGCGCCTGTTCGCTCACATGTAGCCACAGTTTGACGATCACGGCACCGTCGTCAGCCAACAGGCGCTCGAACGCCACGATATTCCCTGCCTCTGCCTCCAGTTGATGCTCGTCAAGTGCGCCCGCCACCGTGGCCTGGGCGGGGTAGGTGTACCAGGAACCGAGGAAGATGCCGATTCGGCCGCGCCGCGGCAGCTTGCGCCAGAACCGCCAGAAAAAGGGCCGCGATTCCTCTTCGTCCGAGGACTCCCAGAACGTGTTGGTGTCGATGCCGCGGGGATCCATCCATTCGTTGAGACGGTGAATCAATGCGCCCTTGCCTGCACCGTCGACACCGCCGACGATGATGATTACCGGGTGGTCGCGTTTTGCGAGCGTCATTTGCGCGCCGAGCAGGCGCTGACGCAAGGGCATTTCCGCCTCGTCGAACTCGTCTCCGCTCAGTTTGTTGCCTGCGTTCAGCGTTTCAAACATGCAGTTACCCCATCAGCAAACCCGCCCAGTCACTTCGCAAACAGTATAACGCGATCGTGGGACTACAATACGCCTGTTGCGAGTGCCGCGTTCAGGGAGCCACGGGCAGTATGTGTAACTCCACACGCCGGTTACGTGCCCGTCCTTCGGCGGTCGCGTTGTCTGCGACAGGTTGGGCGAAGCCCACGCCCTCCACGAACATGCGCGAGCGCGCAACGTTCGCGGTTGCCAGGTAGTCGGCCACTGCCTGCGCGCGCTTTTCGGAGAGCGTCATGTTATAAGCGCGTGAGCCGGTGTTGTCGGTATGGCCGCTGACGCGCATGCGGGTATCGGTGTATTTCGCCAGTACCAGCGCAACCGAGTCCAGTACCGGGTAGAAATCGGCCCTTAGGTTGTAAGCGTCAGTCTCGAAGGTGATATTCCCGGGCATGATCAGCCGGATGTTGTCACCCTCGCGCACTATCTGTACCCCTGTGCCCTGTAACTGCGCGCGCAGTTTCTGTTCCTGTACGTCCATGTACGCGCCCACCCCGGCACCGACGACGCCGCAGCCGAGAGCGGCCTTGGCTGCCTTCTCTCGTGAATCCAGCGCGCCGAGGATGCCGCAGACGGCCGCCGCGCCGCCGCCGTACTTGGCCGCCTTGCTCGCCTGTTGCTCGCCGGTGTAAGGGTTGGTGGTGCAGGCAGTCAGCAAAATGAGTGAGGCACTGAGTAAGAGTGGTGTTGGTCGCATAGTGGGTCTCCGGATAATGTCTGGCTGCGCTGGAAGAGGGTTTTATTCTGTCGCAGCTTTGACTCGCTGAAAGCCTGCGGGTTCACCGCCACAGTTTATATAAAACCCGGCGCCAGGTGGTGGCCGGAAAATGATTCGGGTACATTTGCGTCAACCCTGTGGGAGCAGACCGGTATGAGGCACGAGACTTTTCAACCATTCTTCAAGCGTATCGGGTAGCTTATGGACCCGCTGACACAGGGCGCGCTGGGGGCCGTGTTGCCGCAGTCGGCCGCGCGGGGCCGGCAAGCGGCGAGCGCGGGGCTGCTCGGCTTTCTGGCGGGCATGGCGGCCGATCTCGACGTGCTGATTCGCTCCAGCACGGACCCTTTGCTGTTTCTGGAGTACCACCGGCAGTTTACCCACGCGCTGATTTTCATCCCTGTCGGTGGCTTGATCTGTGCGCTGGTGTTGCATGCTTTGCTGGGACGCAGGCGGGGCCTGCTGTTTCGCCAGAGCTGGGCTTTCTGCACACTCGGCTACGCGACGCACGCCCTGCTGGATGCCTGTACCACCTACGGGACCATGCTGTTCTGGCCATTCAGCGATGCGCGTATCGCCTGGAATACCATCTCCATTATCGACCCGCTGTTCAGCGTGCCGCTGCTCGCGGGTATTGTTCTGAGTGCGACGCGGCAGCGGTCTCACTACGCGCGCCTGGCATTGCTCTGGGCGTGCTGTTACATGGCCCTGGGCCTGGTGCAACGCAATAACGCCCAGGAGATGGGTTATGCGCTGGCTGCCCAGCGCGGCCACACGCCTCAGCGGCTCGAGGCCAAGCCCAGTTTCGCCAACATCCTGGTGTGGAAGATCGTCTATGCCACGCCGGAGCGATTCTATGTTGACGCGGTGCGCGCCGGCCTGGCGCCGCGGGTTTTTCCAGGTGCCTCGGTGGCGAAGTTTGAGGTTGAGCGCGACATGCCCTGGCTGGATCAGGCTTCACAACAGGCGCGCGACATCGAGCGATTCCGCTGGTTCAGTAATGGTTACATAGCACGCGACCCGGTTAACGCGAATCGCGTGATTGATATCCGCTACTCCATGGTGCCCAACGAGGTCGCTCCGCTGTGGAGCCTTGAATTGCGCCCTGGCGCAAATCCTGAAGCGCACGCGGCGTATCGCGTGCACCGCGATGCGGACCGGGCGGGCGCCAGTCGAATCTGGCAGATGCTGACAGGGCGCGACTAGGCGCCAGCATAGACAGCGCGGGCAGCCTGCATGGCCAGGCCGCGGCCGACCTCCGCGCCCTGGTCTGCGAGCGTCGCCTCCAATGCGTTCAGGCAGCGCAAAACGTTGCACTCGCTGCTGGCGTGGCCCATCAGGCCAATACGCCAGGTTGTGCCTGCCAGTTCGCCCAGCCCCGCGCCAATCTCGAGATCGAAGTCTGCAAGCAACGCACCGCGCACGGCGGCGTCGTCGACGCCGGGGGGTATGCGTACGGAATTGAGCTGTGGCAAGCGGTAGTCGGCAGCAACCGCCATTGCCAGCCCCATCGCCTCGAGTCCGGCTGACAGCGCCAGATGATTGCGATGGTGCCGCGCCCAGGAATCCTCCAGGCCTTCCTCCTGCAGCATCAGGAGGGCCTCATGCAGTGCGTAGAGATTGTTGACCGGGGCCGTGTGGTGATAGGCCCGCTTGCTGCTGCCGCCCCAGTACCCCATGATCAGTTGCATATCGAGGAACCAGCTCTGCACGGGCCGTGAACGCTTCTGGATGCGCTCCACCGCGCGCGGACTGAAGGTCACCGGCGAGATACCGGGAATGCACGACAGGCATTTCTGCGTGCCGGAGTAGACCGCGTCCGCTCCCCATTCATCAACATTCACCGGTATACCGCCGAGCGACGTTACCGTGTCGACGATCGACAGCGCATCGTTCGCGGTGGCGAGCGCGCACAGCGCGGCGGCATCGCTGGCCGCGCCGGTCGAGGTTTCCGCGTGCACGAACGCCAGCAGGTTGGCCTCGGGGTTGGCAGCAAAGGCGGCGGCGACTTTGTCCGGGCATACCGGGTCACCCCAGGCGTCCTGCACCATGATCGCGGTGGCGCCACAGCGCTCGACGTTCTCGCGCATGCGGCCGCCAAATACGCCGTTCTGGCACACGATGACCGTGTCGCCAGGGGATACGAGATTGACAAAACACGCCTCCATGCCGGCCGACCCCGGAGCAGAAATCGGCAGCGTGAGTGTATTTTCGGTGCGGAAAGCGAACTGTAGCAGGGCCTTGATCTCATCCATCAAGTGCACGAACTGCGGATCGAGGTGACCGATCGTGGGCCGCCCGAGCGCGCCCAGTACGCGCGGCGATACATCCGAGGGGCCGGGGCCCATCAAGGTGCGTCGAGGGGGATAGAAACTGCTGGTCATGGGGTCGCTCCGCTGGAAAGGGAGCGCAACGGTAGCAGATTTCCGCGCTACAATTAACGTGGCGGGCGCAATAGTGCCTATTTGCAGTACTGATCCCGCTGGCGGTGGCTACTCCTGGTTGAGCTCCAGTGGGGTGGGCGAAAACAGCACCAGCAGCGTCATGTCTTCCTCAATTTCGAAAAATGAGTGCTCTGTGGTGGCGCTCACATACAGCAGGGAACCGGGCCCGACATCGCGTTCTTCGTCATCAAGACGCATCCTGGCACGACCGCTGAGTACCAGGTAGACCTCGTCGTCATCGTGGTGCGCCTGCATGTCCGTGCTGCCGGCAGTCAGAAAGTACAGCCCGCAGTTGAGCGACGGCACATTGAGAAACTCCAGGTACTCCACGGGTTCGCCACGCAGTTTCCCCTTGATTTCATCGAGGTCGAAGACCTGCCACATATTGTTATCACCCATTACTCTGATACTGTCCCGAATGCACCTGCCAATCTCTTATTCTACGTAGTTTTGCCCGTCGATAATATCCCCGCGCATGGCGGCCGCCGGCGCGCTGCGTGAAGCTGTGCTGATGCCGGTGCGGACCTGTGCGCGTTTGCCTTCCCCGGTGTTAATCGTTTGTGTCGAAGCCGACCGATGCCTGGGCCGCGGCAATGCGTGCAACAGGGATACGGAACGGACTGCAGGACACGTAGTGGAGCCCGAGATCGTGGAAAAACCGTATGGAGCGCGGGTCCCCACCGTGCTCGCCGCAGACGCCGTACTTGATGCCCTTTTTCACTGCGCGGCTTTCGCGCACGGCTATTTCCATCAAGCGGCCCACGGCCCGGCGGTCGAGTGAGACGAAGGGATCGACGTCGATGAGTTTTTCCCCGAGGTATTTGGGAATGAAACGGGCGGCGTCGTCGCGTGAAAAGCCGTAGGTCATCTGGGTCAGATCGTTGGTACCAAAACTCATGAATTCCACTTCCGGCGCCAGCCGGCTGGCGCCGAGCGTCGCGCGGGGTGTCTCCATCATGGTGCCGACCCGATAGGGCACCGAGATATTGCGCGCTTGCGTCAGTTCGCGCACGCACTTGTCTATAATTTTGGTGATCAGCCGGATTTCCCGCACGTTCACCACCAGGGGAATCATGATTTCCGGGAAAGGCCGGAAGCCGGCATCCGCGGCATCGGCCGCGGCATTGATAATCGCCTTGACCTGCATCGCGGTAATCTCCGGGTACACCACGGAGAGCCTGCAGCCACGGAAGCCGAGCATCGGGTTGGTTTCTGACAGGCTTTCTGTCAGCGTCCTGACCTGGGAAGCACTCTTGCCAATGCGTTCAGCAAGCGACTCGATATCTTCCGGCGTATGCGGCAAAAACTCGTGAAGGGGAGGGTCCAGGAGCCTCACGGTCACCGGCAGGCCGTCCATGACCTGAAAGATCTCCAGCAGGTCCGTGTGTTGGAAAACCTGCAGGGCGTCCAGGTGTTGCTGGCGCTCCTCGCGTGTTTGCGCCAGGATCATGGCGCGCATGACATCGATGCGTTCGGCATCGAAAAACATGTGTTCGGTGCGGCACAGCCCGATCCCTTCAGCGCCCAGCTCCCGGGCCCGTGCAGCGTCATCGGGTGTTTCAGCATTCGCGCGCACCTTCAGGCGGCGAAATTTGTCTGCCCAGCCGAGCAGTGCCTGGAAATCATCGCTGGAGCTGGCCTCCGTTTTGGCGATATCGCCCAGCATTACTTCACCTGAAGTGCCATCCAGGGTGATGGTGTCGCCGCGTCGTAGCTCGACCCCGGCATTGGTGGTGGCGACCCCCTGTTCAGAGTTCACGCTCAAATCGGTGCAGCCGGTAATCGCACACACGCCCATGCCGCGGGCCACCACTGCCGCGTGAGAGGTCATTCCTCCCAGCTCAGTCAGGATCCCCGCCGCGACTTTCATGCCGTGGATATCCTCGGGCGTGGTTTCCCGGCGCACCAGGATAACCGGTACTCCGAGAGCGGACTGCTCCTCGGCTTCCTCGGCGCAAAAGACAATCTGTCCGGTGGCACCACCCGGGCTGGCGGGTAGACCCTGCGCCACGATATCGGTCTTCGCCGCCGGGTCTACCATTGGGTGCAGAAAGGCTTCCACGTGTTCCGGCGAGACACGCATGAGCGCTTCACGTTCACTGATCAGGCCTTCGCGAACCATCTCCACGGCAATTTTCACCGATGCGCGACCGGTGCGTTTACCGCTGCGCGTCTGCAACATGTAAAAGCGACCTTCCTGCACGGTGAACTCGATGTCCTGCATATCGCGATAATGCTTTTCCAGCAGCGCCTGCGTGCTATACAACTCGTCGTAGACCTGTGGCAGTTTCTCCTGCAAGGCCTCTATCGGGAGCGGCGTGCGAGTGCCGGCTACCACGTCTTCACCCGCCGCGTTGAAGAGAAACTCACCGAAAAATCGTCGCTCGCCGGTGGACGGGTTACGCGTAAAAGCGACGCCGGAACCGGAATCGTCGCCGAAGTTCCCGAATACCATGGCCTGTACGTTGACGGCTGTGCCCTGGCTGTCGGAGATATTGTTCATTTCCCGGTAAACAACGGCGCGCGGTGTGTGCCATGAAAGGAATACCGCCTGGACGGCCATTTTCAGCTGCTCAAATGGATCATCGGGGAACTCGACCAGGCGCTTGTAGCACTCTACGATCTCGCGCCAGTCGTCGGCCTGCATGTCGGCGTCCTGCGACTTGCCGTGCTCCGCCTTGTAGCGTTCCAACTCTTTTTCAAAGCACGCAGCATCCACGGCCAGCACGACGTCGGCGAACATCTGGATGAAACGGCGATAGCTGTCGTAGGCAAAGCGCGCGTTGCCGGTCTTTTTCGCGAGACCTTCGGCGATATCGTCGTTCAAGCCGAGGTTGAGGATAGTGTTCATCATGCCTGGCATGGATACGGGCGCGCCGGAGCGAACGGAAAACAGCAGCGGGTTTTCCGGGTCGCCGAAACGCGCGCCCATTTTCTTTTCTACCAGGTCGAGCGCTACGCGATACTCCTGCTCAAGTAGCGACGGCAATTTGTTGCCAGCTTCAAAAAATTCGCGACACGTGTCCGTGGTGATAATGAAGCCGAAAGGGACCGGTAATCCCAGGCGCGTCATTTCGCACAGATTCGCGCCCTTGCCGCCGAGCAGGTCCCGGTCGTCCCGGGCGCCCTCGTTGAACAGATATACTCGCTTTGCCATAGTTGTTATCCGCGCCGGTCAACTGCGAAAGCAGCGAGTATACCGGCTAGCAAGTGCCCGGGGGAGGTTTGCGGAATAATCTGCGAACTTGCGCACGCGGCCACCTGTCAAGGTCGCCGCGCCTGCTAGCGGCGTTCGAGTATGTCGGCAAAAGCCTCCACTTCGCGAATTTCCGCTGTCGCCGGCACCACGAAAAGCTCTTCACAGCCGGCCGCCTGTGCGTTGTCGAGTGCTGCGCGTACAGTGTCGGGCGTACTTCGGTGCACGGATTTCGCCATCATGCTGGCGATTTCCGGCCCGGCGATCGCCAGGTAATCGTAGACATAGTCATAGAGCTTGCGCTGGCCATCTTCGGCGAGCGTGTACCAGAAGCCGCCCAGGCGATACGGCGCCTTTTCCCGCCCGGCGTCTTCCCAGGCCACCTCGGCCAGGTTGAAGGCGTTTGCAAGTTCGTGCGTTTCCCCGTTGCCCGACCAGGCATAGAGGCCGTCCGCCCATTTTGCGCAGCGCGCTATACTCTTCGGCCCAAGGACCCCGGCGAGCAGCATCGGGCCGTCAGGGTCCTGCAATGCCGGGCCGATAGGACCCGCGCCCGCTATGATTTCCTCGCCGCGCCAGATCTTTTTCATATCTTCCACCTGCTGATCCATGCGCCCGTAACGGCCCTTGAAGGGGGCGCCCACTGCAGCGTAGTCAAGATCGCGTCCGCCATAGCCGACCGCCACTTTCTTTACACGACCCCCCGAGAGAATATCCAGTGAGGCGATTTCTTTGGCCACGCGTGCGGCGCTGTGCATCGGCAGGACATAGAGTGTTGGTGTAATTTCCACCCGCTCGGTAACAGCGGCGGCGGCTGACAGTATCACGCGCATGTCAAATGTAGGTCCGTGCACGCGCTCACCGCAGGAAACGCTGTGAAACGGAGCACTCTCCACGGCACGAAACCAGTTGAGAAAATCCTCACGGCCGAGGCCGGCTTTCATATATGGAAGACAAATGCCGATTTTCATACGTGACCCCTGCTGGGTGAAAAGTGAGAACTGAGAACTAAAAGTGCCGCCCATGGTATCGCAATTTGATATGTCGGCCGTTCAGAAAGCTGAACTGCCGAGGCTCGAGGAGTGCGCGGCGCTTCCGAATATTGGCCGCCAGTGGCCGCTGGTGTACCGTGTGCGATCAGTTGGATCTCCAGTACCCGTCAAGGGTCTGTCACGTGAGCAATGAGAATGAAAATAGACGGTCCTTTTTATGCGCAACTCGCAGGCGCCGTGGACGAAGCCCGGCGCCTGGCGGAGATAGGCTACGATGGCGTGTATACACTGGAGGGTAGCTGGGATCCGTTCTACCCGCTCGTGCTCGCTGCCGAGCACGCACCGCATCTCGATATAGCCACCGGCATCGCGGTGGCGTTTCCGCGCAACCCGATGCACCTGGCCTACCAGGCGTGGGACCTGCAGCGCTTCAGTAATGGCAAGTTCCTGCTGGGTATCGGCTCACAGATAAAAACGCACATAGAGAAGCGCTTTGGTGTGCCTTTCAGCCCGCCGGCCGCGCGCATGCGCGATTATATTCTGGCACTGAAGGCAATTTTTGACTGCTGGCAGAACGGCGCCCCGATGGACTACCGGGGCGAGTACTACCAGCACACCCTGATGACACCGATGTTCAATGCGGGCCCGCTTGAGGTTGGCCCGCCGCCGGTGCTGCTGGGGGCCCTCGGACCGCTGATGACGGAAGTGGCGGGTGAGGTGGCCGACGGCCTGATCGTGCACCCGTTCAACAGCATGCCCTTCCTGACCGGTCATGCCCTGCCGGCGGTGGAGCGAGGCCTGGCGAAATCCGGTCGCGAGCGGTCGGCGTTTACCCTGCAGATCAACGCCATTGTGGTTACCGGTGAAGACGAGCAGGCGATGGCTGCGGCGCGCAAGTCGGTGCGCGACCTGTTGGGCTTTTACGCCTCCACGCCCGCGTACCGGCCACCCATGGAGGCCGTGGGCTACGGCGATCTGCAGCCGGAGCTCAACCGGCTGTCCAAAGCCGGGCAATGGGAGGAACTGGGCAAGCAGATTGACGACACCTTCCTGGAGGCGTTCGCCACGATCGGCGAGCCGGGCGAGATTGCCGCGAAGCTGCGTCAGCGCTACGGCGAGCACGCCGACCGGCTCGCCATTTACGCACCCTATGCCGCGCCTGATGCCATGTGGGCCGATATCATTGCCGAGCTGAAACGTACCTGAAGCGGCGGTAGCGATTTCTGCTATGCTTTATGCATGGTCACTAAAGACAGACGTGAAGAGAGCGACTCCCTGCTGGAATCGCTGATGAAGCTCACCGGCCAGGTCGCCGAGGGGACGTTCGATCTCGCGCGCAATACGGCAACCATGACCGCCATGTTCGGCGAAAACTGGCTGCGCACGGCACTGCTCAACAAGCTGGAGCCAGAGCGGCTTGAGGCAATGGCGGAGGCGGGGCACTTTCTGCGCGACGCGCGTGAAACCGCCGGTATCTCGGTGAAAGAAATGGCCGACCTACTGGGTGTTTCAGATCGCAACGTACTGGAGGAAATCGAGAGCGGCCAGACCCTCATGCCGCTGGAAATGATGCTGCGCAGTGCGTCACTGCTGGCGCGCCACGACCCGATTCCCTTTCTGATCAAGTTCATGCGTACCTACAATCCCGCGCTCGAACAGACACTGGAACAGCTGGGCGTGATGGCACTGCCGCGCCATTTCGAGCGGGAGAGACGCTTTGTAAACCTGGTGCGTCAGCACGACAAGTTGCGCACGTTGAGCGATGCCGAATACGAACGCTTTATTCAGTATATGGACGCGTCCTGCAATCTGGTGCTGGATGTCATGTTGAAAGAAAAGGCCGCCGCGTCGGATGCAGGCGTGCCTGCCGCGATGGCACCGGCGCCGCGTAAACGCTCTGCGGCGGCTGCGGGTACCAAGGCGAGAGTCAAGCCCCGGGTAAAAAGCACGGCCCGAACGACTGCCAGGAGCGCTGGCCGGCCCCCCGCCGCGCGAAAAAAATCTCCCCCGCGCAAGCGCTGAATTTCCACCGCTTCTCGTATACTGTACCCCACGTTATTTTCTGTCCTGGCCTGATAGCACCCCCTTCACCAATGCCATGAGTGCACGTATGCCCGACAACTGGTTCGCCACGTGCCCGAAGGGCGTGGAGTCGTTGCTTGCAGTGGAGCTCTCCAGTCTGGGGGCCGATACGGTACGAGAGACCGTCGCGGGTGTCCATTTCAATGCCTCCCGGGCAGTGGCATACCGGGCCTGCCTCTGGTCCCGCCTCGCAAACCGCATTCTCTGGCCCCTGGCCAGCGTGGACGCGGCCGATAGCGAGCAGTTCTATGCTGGCCTGCGCGAACTGGACTGGCCCGGGCTGTTCGACCCGGAGAGTTCCATCGCCGTGGATTTTGTCGGCACGAATGACGAGATCCGCAACACCCAGTTCGGTGCGCAGCGCTGTAAGGATGCGATTGTTGACAGCTTTGTCCAGGCCTGCGGGCGCCGGCCAGCCGTTGATCGAGCGCGCGCCGATGTGCGCATCAACGTGCGCCTGGCGAAGACGACGGCACGGGTCTCCATCGACTTTGCCGGAGGCAGTTTGCACCAGCGGGGCTATCGCCGCAGTACCGGCGCCGCCCCGTTAAAGGAAAACCTCGCAGCTGCAATCCTGCTGCGCGCGGACTGGCCTGCAGTGGCGGCGGGGGGCGGCGCCCTGATCGATCCCATGTGCGGCTCCGCCACGCTGTTGATCGAGGGCGCCATGCTGGCGGCGGATATCGCCCCCGGGCTGGGGCGCCCGAGGTACGGGTTTGAAAAGCTGCACATGCATGAACATGCCCAGTGGCGAGCGCTGCTGGCCGAGGCGACCGGGCGTGCGCAGCGGGGAAGGGCCTCGGAGCTCCCGGAGATTCGCGGCTACGACCTGGATTCCCGGGTTATACGTCGCGCGCAAGAGAATATTGCGCGCGCCGATTTGCAACAGGCCGTGAGGGTTTCGGCACGGCCGCTGTCGGCCCTGGTAAAACCCACGCATAAACCGCTCACCTCGGGGCTGCTCGTCACCAACGCTCCCTATGGCGAACGCCTGGGGGACCGCGCCGGGCTGTCGGCGCTCTACCGGCAACTGGGCGAGCGCATGGCCGCCGAATTTACCGGCTGGACGGCCGCTGTGTTCACCAGCGAGCTGGCGCTTGGCAAAAGTATTGGCTTGCGCAGTCACAAGCGTTACACCCTGTTCAATGGCGCAATCGAGACCCAGCTTCTGTTGTTTGACCTCAGCGACAACACGCTGAAGGATGCGCCGGCAACTGTCGACGCGACACCGCCGCTCAGTGATGGCGCCCGCATGTTCGCCAATCGGCTGCGCAAGAATCGCAAGCGCCTCGCGCCCTGGCTGCGGCGGGAAGGGGTGGAGTGTTACCGCCTGTACGATGCGGACATGCCGGAGTATTCCGTTGCGGTGGACATCTACGGTAGCCACGTGCATGTCGCCGAATACCAGGCGCCAGCCTCGGTGGCGGAGGAGGCCGCGCAGCGCAGGCTACAGGAAGTGGCAGACGCTCTGCCATCGGCGCTTGATGTGGCTCCGGAACGGGTGGTCTACAAACAGCGTCGACGCCAGCGCGGCGTAAGCCAATATGAGAGGCAGGCTGCGCGCGGCGAACTGCTCACGGTAAACGAGGGCGAAGCGCGCCTGCTGGTGAATCTGCACGATTATCTCGATACCGGCCTGTTCCTGGATCACCGCCCCCTGCGCCGGCGACTCGCCGTGGAGTGTCACGGCGAGGATTTCCTCAACCTGTTCTGCTACACGGGCAGTGCTACCGTGCATGCAGCGGTGGGCGGTGCGCGCAGCACCACGAGCGTCGATACCTCGAAAACGTACCTCGAGTGGCTGCGCAAGAACCTGAGTGTGAACGGCGAAGGGGATGGTCCCCACGAGATCGTTCGTGACGATTGCATGAATTTTCTCAACGGATGCCAGGCGCGTTTCGACACTGTTCTTCTTGACCCACCGTCGTTTTCCAATTCCAGGTCCCGGGAAGAGACTTTTGATGTGCAGCGGGATCACGCTGTCCTGGTGACCGCTGCAATGGGTGTGCTACGCGCACACGGGCAGCTCTATTTTTCCAATAACCGTCGCGGTTTCCAGCTTGATCCCGGGCTTGCCGACAGCTTCGACATCAGCGATATCAGCGCGCAGACGCTGGACCCGGATTTTGCCCGCAACCCCCGTATTCACCAGTGCTGGCGTGTGCGGCATCGAGGCTGACAGAGCTGCTTCGTGCCCTCAAAGGCGTGGGTGTTTTTTAGCAGGCGGGGCGCCGTTACGGGGGAGGTACAGCAGCGTGATGCGTTGTGTTACAAGGTATAGACAGTTAGCGCCTGCAAACCCTGTCGAGCGCAACTGTCCACACGCCGCAAAAACTGCTTGCTTTCGCATGGGCTATACCCATTGGGTGTGAGGTGTTCTCAGGAAATGTCTGTATGCCATTCTAATTTAAAGGAAAAAGGAAGAACCCACCGGTGCCCTCGAGGGATTGCGCCGGCGCTGGGTCCACATTGGTGCATGCACCGGAAAAGGACTGTCCCCAGTATTATCCACAGGCTGACCTGTGGATAACTATACGGGTTCGGCAAGTTTTAACAGTTGCTTGCCTTCATTGGCGCCGGTAAACAGTCGCTGCAATGTGGCGGGAATGTTCTCGAATCCTTCCTGGATATCCTCGCGCCAGGCGATCTCCCCGGCCATCACCCATTCAGTGAGCGCATCGATTGCTTCCGCGGCCCGGTCAAGGTAATCGATGACAATGAATCCCTCCATCCGCAGCCTCCGGGTGGTCAGCAGCATCAGGTTGTTCGGGCCGGGTTGTGGCGCTTCATCGTTGTAACCCGCTATAGCGCCGCACAGGACCAGGCGACCGAAATCCGCCATGTGGTTGATTGCCGCCTGCAGCGTATCGCCGCCGACGTTATCGAAAAAGACATTGACTCCCTCGGGGCACAGTTCGCCGATGCGGCTGTCCAGCGATTCTTGCTTGTAGTCGATCACCGCCTCGATGTTGCAGGCATTACGCAACCAGTCGCATTTCTCTTGCCCGCCGGCGATGCCCACGACCTTGCAGCCCTTCAGCCGGGCGATCTGGGCGACCACCGACCCGGTTGCCCCGGCGGCGCCAGACACCAGCACGGTCTCGCCTTGCCTGGGCTGCCCTACATCCAGCAGCCCGAAGTAGGCCGTGAGACTGGTGGTACCAAAAACGCTGAGTGCAAGATTTGGCGGTGTGCCCGCGGGTAAGGGCATGGGTGGCAGCTGGCTTTGGGGCGACCCGATGCTGTATTCCTGCCAGTTGCTCAGGCCTTGCACCAGCGTGCCGACAGGCAGGTCCGGGTTTTCCGAGCGGATAACCTGGCCCACCCCGCTGGCTCGCATCGGTTCGCCAATGGCCACCGGCGGCAGGTAGCTGGGGACATCCATCAACCAGCCGCGCATCGCCGGGTCAAAACCCAGCATCAATGTTTTCAACAGTACTTCGCCCGCGGCGAGGTCCGGTTCCGGCATTGGCGATTCCACCAGTTGAAAATGTTCCGGCCCAACCATCCCCAGAGGTCGCTCCTTCAGCAGCCATTGCCTGTTTACTGTTGCCATCTTGTCACTCCGTTATTCCGATGTGTTCGCCGTGCCGGCGCGGCGATTCTGCTGAAGCCTTTACCGCGTCGACCTGGCGGGTCGTCATTACAGCACCCGCCAGCTTATTTGAACAGCGCTGTACGGCTGTGTTCCAATCCCAGCCTTGCCCGGGCAGATCGATGCACACATGAAATCCCTGCTGATTGTTTATCATAGCCAGAGCGGTACTTGCGCGCAGCTCGCTTTCGCTGCCTGTCGGGGAGCGCGCGAAGTAGCGGCGGTTGCGCCAATTGTGAAGCGCGCCTGGGATACCGGGATCAAGGAACTCGCGGACGCCGACGGGGTGCTGCTGGTCGGCGCTGAGAATTCCGCAAGCCTGAATGGCGGCATGAAGGATTTTCTCGACCGGGTGTTTTACCCCGCCATCGAGCGGGGCCTCGTGTTGCCTTACGCGCTGTTGATCAGCGCCGGCAATGACGGCCGCGGCGCCCGGCGCCAGGCCCAGCGCATCCTGTCGGGTATTCCGTTTACCGAGGCCGCGGAGCCGATGATTCTGCGCGGAGAGTTCTGCGGCGAACATGCGCGAGCAGCGGGCGAGCTGGGTGAAGCGTTTGCGACAGGCCTGGAGATGGGGATTTTTTAGGGTAGTGAATGCATGAATGATGAATCCGCAGTGACTGTACCAGAGGATTTTGAACTCCTTCGCCAGGGTTTGGGCTTCGCCGATACCCTGCGACCGTTGTATCACCGCATGGGCGCGCAGGGGGCGAGCTTCGGCATTATCGTGCTGGAGCAGCACGGTAACTCAATGGGAATCTGTCACGGCGGGGTCCTCATGACGCTGGCAGATATGGCCGGGGCCTCGGGTGTGAACCTCGCGCGCGGAGAGCGTGCCGGTTGCGTCACCATCAACCTGAGCCTGGATTTTATCGCCGCGGCGCGCCAGGGTGAGTGGTTGCAGGCGGATGCGCAGCAGGTGCACATGAAGCGCCGCTTCGGCTTCTGCAACGGCATGCTGCACGCCTCGGGTCGCGCGGTTGCGCGCTTTAATGGCACCTTCTACATCCCCGACCACGACGGCATGTGGGCCGACGACAAGACCCGAGAGGACGTCTTGCGCGGTAAATAGGTCGGGCCGCGCAGGTCGGGCCGCGCAGGTCGGGCCGCGCAGGTCGGGCCGCGCAGGTCGGGCCGCGTTGTCAGGAGGCATCGGCGGCGCGTTCGCCAAAGAGGCCGAGGCTCTGCATGAAGGCGCGCGCCGCGCGCGAGAGGCTGCGTCCCTCGTGATAAATTACGCCGAGTGATCGTTGCAGGCGCGCACCGGTTACCGGCAAGGTAGCCAATGAGGCATCTGCCATGCTCCGGGGGAGGATCGTCCAGCCAAGCCCCACGGATGCCATCATGCGAATGGTTTCAAGGTAATTGGTTGTCATGGCAACGGCGAGGGGCACACCGCGCTGCGCGAAAGTGCGCTCAACGATCTGGCCGGTATAGGTGTTCAGGCCCGGCAGTACCGCGGGCACGGGACTCAGCAATGCGATATCCAGGCTGGTGTATCGCGTGAGTGGGTGTCCCGGTTGCACCATAAAGTCCAGCGGGTCCGGCCACACCTCCCGCGCCACGATGTGCGGTAGCGTCTCCGGTGCCAGGGTGACTACCGCCAGCTCGATTTCACCGCGCAGGGTCTGGTCGTAGGCCTGCTCGGAATCCATGAAATCGATATCGAGCTGCACCCCGGGGTACTGCGTGCTGAAATGGCGCAGCACGGGTGGCAGGCGATGCAGTCCGATGTGGTGGCTGGTCGCAAGTTTCAGTCTGCCAGCGACTTCCCCGGCGAGGTCGCGCACCGACTGCTCCGCGGCCAACAGGTCGCGCTGCACTGCGCGGGCGTGCGGCAACAGCGCGGCGCCGGCCTCCGTCACGCTCACGTGCCGACCTATGCGGTCAAACAGCTGGGCCTCTAGCCGCGCCTCCAACTGCGCCACGCGCTTGCTGACGGCCGGCTGGGTCAAATGCAGTTTTTCGGCGGCGAGTGAGAACGAGCCTGTTGTGGCCACCTGCAGGAAGGCAGCCAGGTTCTGGGTATCCATTTTACCTATTCCTATAAGGAATTCGAATTATGAAAATAATAAATTTGTGTAATTTGTTTCGCAACCCCATACTTCCCTGCATTCTCACGAGATTTTCTGCGAGGTAAGCGATGAGCGGACAAACCCTGTATGACAAGCTTTGGCAGAGCCACCTGGTTGATCAGCGCGAAGACGGCAGCGCGTTGATCTATATCGACCGCCACCTGATTCACGAGGTGACCTCTCCCCAGGCGTTCGAGGGGCTGCGCATTGCCGGTCGCAGGCCGTGGCGCGTGGATGCGAACCTGGCCGTGCCGGATCACAATGTACCCACCGAGTTAAAGGAGCGAAGCGGGGGGGTCGCCGGCATTCTGGACCCGATCTCGCGGCTGCAGGTCAAAACGCTGGATGACAACTGCCGGGATTTCGATATCGTCGAATTTGAGGTCAACGACGTGCGCCAGGGTATCGTTCACGTGGTGGGTCCGGAGCAGGGCGCGACTTTGCCGGGCATGACGGTGGTGTGCGGTGATTCGCATACCTCCACGCACGGCGCGCTGGGAGCCCTGGCGCACGGTATCGGCACCTCCGAAGTGGAGCACGTACTTGCCACCCAGTGCCTCGTGCAGCAGAAAATGAAGAACATGTTGGTGCGCGTGGACGGCGTACTGGGTCCGGGCATTACCGCCAAGGATGTGGTACTGGCGGTGATCGGCCAGATCGGCACTGCCGGCGGCACCGGTTACGCGATCGAATTCGGCGGTGATGTGGTGCGCAGCCTGAGCATGGAAGGGCGCATGACAATCTGCAATATGGCGATCGAGGCCGGCGCCCGTGCAGGCATGATCGCCGTGGACGATACCACCATCGATTACGTGAAGGGGCGCGTTTACGCACCCGAGGGAGAGCTCTGGGAGCAGGCGGTTGCCGCCTGGCGCGACCTGCATAGCGATGCGGATGCCGAGTTTGACCGCACTGTCGTGTTGCAGGCGGAAGACATCAAGCCCCAGGTCACCTGGGGTACATCACCGGAAATGGTGCTGCCGGTGGATGGCGTCATTCCCGATCCAGAGCAGATCGATAACCCCGCCGAGCGAACGGCTGTCGAGCGCGCCCTGAAGTATATGGGGCTGCGCCCGGGTATGGCGATCACCGACATCCGGCTCGATACGGTATTCATCGGTTCCTGCACCAACTCGAGGATCGAGGACCTGCGCGCAGCCGCAGCGGTGGTCAGGGGCCGTCGCGTCGCCGAAAACGTGAAGCGGGCGCTGGTAGTGCCGGGCTCGGGCCAGATCAAGGCACAGGCCGAAGCCGAAGGGCTCGACCAGGTGTTTACCGCGGCCGGCCTGCAGTGGCGGGAGCCGGGTTGCTCCATGTGCCTGGCAATGAATTCCGACAAGTTGGGTAACGGGGAGCACTGCGCTTCCACATCCAATCGCAATTTCGAGGGGCGGCAGGGCTTCGGTGGCAGAACACACCTGGTGAGCCCGGCGATGGCTGCTGCTGCGGCTATCAGCGGCCACTTTGTCGATGTGCGTGACTGGCAGGAGGCACCGCAATGAAAAGCTTTACGGTTTTAACGGGTATCGCGGCGCCCCTCGACAGGGCCAACGTGGATACGGACCTGATCATCCCGAAACAGTTTTTGAAGTCGATCAAGCGCTCGGGGTTCGGCCCGAACCTGTTTGATGAGCTTCGCTACCTGGACCAGGGTGAGCCCGGCCAGGATTGCAGTGACCGGCCGCTGAATGCGGACTTTCCGCTCAACCAGGCGCGCTATCAGGGCGCGTCGGTGCTGCTGGCACGAGAGAATTTTGGCTGCGGCTCCAGCCGGGAACACGCGCCCTGGGCGCTGGAAGACTACGGTTTCCGCTGTTTGATAGCGCCGAGTTTTGCCGATATCTTTTACAATAACTGTTTCAAGAACGGTATTCTGCCGATAGAGCTGGACGCGGCGGTGGTCGACCGGTTGTTTGCGGAGATGTATGCGGACGAGGGCTATACGCTGACTATCGATCTTGCAGCGCAGACTGTCACCACGCCCTCGGGTGAAGTGCTCGGCTTCGAAGTGGATGCCTTTCGCAAACACTGCCTGTACAACGGCCTGGATGATATCGGTCTGACACTCGAGAGCGCTGACGCGATCAAGTCCTTTGAATTGCGCTGGCGCGAGCAGGCGCCGTGGCTGTTTGGTACGCTGCAAAGGCCCGGCGGGAACGCAGGCTAACCAGTTCAGGAGAAAACGATGAGCAAGGAATATGATGTCGCCGTGGTCGGCGCTACAGGCGCCGTTGGCGAAGTGATGATTTCCATTCTTGAGGAGAGAGGGTTTCCTGTACGCAACCTCTATCTGCTGGCCAGCGCCCGGTCGGCGGGCAAGTCGATGATGTTCCGCGGCAAGTCACACAGAATCACCGATCTCGCCGAATTTGATTTCAGCGTGGCGCAGATTGGCCTGTTTTCCGCCGGCGGAAAACAGGCCAATCTGCGCCACGCTGAAATCAAATTCGGCGAGATCG
>Ga0102938_10000464_pt1 | contig 29743 bp, 29 predicted proteins | sample SalPonR2_B_D2_MG_FD_84516 | JGI IMG/M metagenome (GOLD analysis project Ga0102938, IMG submission 84516) | Salt pond soil microbial communities from South San Francisco under conditions of wetland restoration - Salt Pond MetaG R2_B_D2_MG | ecosystem: Environmental > Aquatic > Marine >... | reverse complement strand
GGGCACGCATGCCCGGCTCGCACCCGCATACCGCGCTTCGCATGCGCCCCTGTTCGCCTACGTGCTGAAGGCGCTGGAGGAACTGCTGACCATGAACGAGATGCAGCTGCGCGCGCGCCGCCTCGAGCTGGCCGCCTTCGTGCGCCAGCTGGAACTGGGCCAGCTCAGGGTCAACGACATGCTGAGGGTCAACCGCGCCATCCACGAGACGCCTGAGTGGTACCGGGTGTTTGAATCCGCAGGCCTGCGACTGCTCGACTCCCACGAGATCCTGTTCCGCGGCAAGCACCGGTCGGGCCAGGCTTATCGCTTCGAGCGTCCCGACAACGACTGAACGGTCCGCATGGGTCCGCAGCGGAATGCCCCGAATGACCCGCAGCGCGAAGGTCGGGATGCCCTCGCCAGGCGAGCCAGCCGGTGGCAATGCACAGCAGTGGGAGGGCCTGAACGGCCCGCTAAGCGAGCTCAGATTTCGCCGAGCGCAGCGGGCCGTTCAGGTCCTCACGCTGCGGACCCCTGCGGACCCCGGCTGACCATTCAGGCCCTCACACTGCAGGTATGAAAAAGCCCCGGCCTCGCGAACGAGACCGGGGCTTGCACTACGAGACGCCTTCCGGCCAGGAAGGCGGTGGCGTCTACCTCACTCGACGATCCGCAGCTCCACGCGGCGGTTCATCGCCCGCCCGGCTTCCGTCGCGTTGTCGGCGATCGGTTCGTTCTGGCCGTAGCCGCGGGCCACCATGCGGTCACCGTCGATGCCTCGCTCGACGAGGAACTCGACCACCGACTCTGCGCGGCGTTGCGAGAGATTCAGGTTGTAAGTCGGATTGCCCACCGAGTCGGTGTGTCCCGCGACTTCGACGCGCACGTTGGGATAGCGCTCCAGGATCGAAACAGCCTCGGCCAGCGTGCCGCGCTCGTCAGCCGTGATTTCGGCCGAGTTGAAGCCGAAGGTCACGCCCTCGAGGCTGATGACGTCCGTCAAGGCGCAGCCGCGGCTGTCCACGCGCGTGCCTGGCGGGGTACCGGGGCACTCGTCGAGATAGTCAGCCACGCCGTCCCCGTCGGTGTCCACCGGGCAACCCGCTGCATCGACCGTGACACCGCGGGGCGTGCCCGGGCACTGGTCGAGGTCGTCGGCAACGCCGTCACCGTCCGAGTCCACCACGGGCGGCGGCGGCGGGGGCGGGATGGGGGCTGCACGTGCCACGACCGGTTCCGCGTAGGGCTGGCCGAAGGGGATCTGGATACCGACCTTCAGCATCAGGTCGCGGAAGCTGCCCCTGGATCCGTCGGGGCGGTCGTTGCTGTCATGGTCGATCCGGTAACGCAGTTCGGTGCGCAGCGCGATCGATCCGTTGCTCGTCACGTCGGTCAGAAAGCCCAGCGCCAGGTTGCCGTAGATGGTGTCTTCGTCCAGGCCCGGATCGCTGTTCTTCTTGCTCCAGCCGAAGCCGACGAGCAGATAGGGCGAAACGCGCTGGTTGCGGTAGAACACCCGCGATGCGTCGGCGCCCACGCCCCAGTAATCGAGCTCCCGGCCGTTCTCCAGGGCATAGTTGAAGCCATGCAGTTCCAGGTTGACGTCATCCGTGAGGGCGCGGCCGACCGAGAGGGCGGCGCCGATGTCGTCGTCCACGAGACGCTCGTCGTCCACCCAGATCGCCGAGGCCATCGGCGTGACGTACCACTGGCCCGGTTTTTCGGCGGCCATGGCCGTGCTGCCGAGGAGCAATGCGGTGGCTGCGGCCGCCGCGACGATTTTCCGTTTCATTATCTGTGACTCCCTTGACGTAAGGCGCTGCCGGCGCCGCGAGATGTTTCGTCGCCTCCCAGGCGACGATTACCCGAATGATAGCCTAATCACGGGCTGTTTCGGGTTCGGGCCGCGCAGCTGCGGCAAGACCTGGCGCCAAGCGATCCGGCGCGCCGGGCCCACGGCGGCGCGCTTCGAGGGTAGAATCTTGCGCTGACCAGGGGAGCGCGGCTGCGATGGCTTTACGTCGATCAAACGGATCTGCATGGGGTGGCCTCGCGCTGGGCCTGCTGATGGTGGCGGCGACAGGATGCGCCGCCATCGACGATAATGCGGATTTCCAGCGCCACTCGATGAGCGATTTGCGCGAGGATCGACAGGAGCCCGGCCTGTTGGTGTTCGAGGCGAGCACCTCCTCGCTGTACCCTTCGGACAGCGACGCCGCCGAGGCGAAGCGCATGGAGTGGCTGGCGGGCTGGATGAAGCGCTCTGACTACTGCCCTGCGGGGTGGGAAATCGTCTCGCGCACGGCCATCGATCCCCGGGAAGTGCATGCCAGGCGGCACGATTTGCGCTACAAGGTAAAATGCCTCGGCATAACCGACCAACCGACGCGGTGATGAATGACGATCCAGACAGCTGAATTCGATCTCGACCTGATCAAGCGCTACGACGGCCGCGGGCCGCGCTACACCTCGTATCCGACCGCCGTGCAGTTTCACGACGGATTCGGCGAGGACGACTACAAGCGCATGGCCATCGCCAGCAACGGCGCGCAGCCGGCGTCTCAGCCGCTGTCGATCTACGTCCACGTGCCGTTTTGCCACTCGCTCTGCTATTACTGCGGTTGCCACAAGATCATCACGCGTCACCAGCACAGCGCCGACCCCTACGTGGAGCACCTGGTCGAGGAGATGCGGTTGCAGGGCGAGCTGTTCGACTCGCGTCGCCCGGTGGACCAGCTGCATTTCGGCGGCGGCACGCCGACCTTCCTGGACGAGCGCCAGTTCGCCAGGGTCATGGATGGCCTGGCACGCAACTTCGGGCTGCACCAGGGCGACAACCGCGAGTATTCCATCGAGATCGATCCGCGCAGCATCGACAGGAACACGATCCCGCGTCTCGCCGAAATGGGGTTCAACCGGCTTTCGCTCGGTATCCAGGATTTCGATCCGAGCGTGCAGCAGGCGGTCAATCGCATCCAGGACGAGGAGTGGACGCTGTTTTTGATCCGCCAGGCGCGCGAGTGCGGCTTCGGCTCGGTGTCGGTTGACCTGATCTACGGCCTGCCGAAACAGACCGCCGACAGCTTCACTCACACGCTCGAATCGGTAGTGCAGGCGAAGCCGGATCGCATCGCGGCATACAGTTATGCGCACCTGCCGCAGATGTTCCGCGCGCAGCGCCTGATTCGCGACGAGGACATGCCCTCCGGCGCAGAGAAGCTCGCCCTGCTGACGCGCACGGTCGAGTTCCTGACCGCGCGAGGCTACGAGTACATCGGCATGGATCACTTCGCCCTGCCGGAGGACGAGCTGGTGAAGTCGCTGCACAACGGTACGCTGCACCGGAATTTCCAGGGCTATTCCACCCACGCGGAGCTTGATCTCGTCGGTCTCGGCGTCAGCGCCATCGGCAAGGTCGGCCACAGCTATGCCCAGAGCATCAAGCTGCGCCACGACTATTACGACACGGTCGATTCAGGCCATATCCCGATTCTGCGGGGCGTTCAGCTGAACGACGACGACGTGCTCCGCCGGGAAGTGATCCACGCGCTGATGTGCGGCGGGCTGGCCGAGATGCGCAAGATCGAGGCGCGCCACGGCATCGATTTCGCGCAGTACTTCGCCCGCGAGCTGGAGGCGCTGGTGCCGCTGCAGGAGGATGGGCTCGTCGAGATGGATGCCGACACGATTCGCGTCACGCCCCGCGGCCGCTTCCTGCTGCGCTCGATCGCGATGCCGTTCGACGCCTATCTCGCCGCACGCGCGGCCGAGCAGCGCTTCTCCAAGGTGATCTAGCCGGGCGGCGGAAAGAGCCGGTGGAAGACCCGGTCCCCGGCCGCGATTCCCAGCGCCGCGGCGCGCCCGCAGTTGATCTCCAGCACGGCGCGCACCACGCTGCCGGACTCGATGAGGGCGGTGGAATACGGCCGGGTGCATGATTCGATTCGTGCGATCGTGCCGTCCGCGCGGATGAACAGCATGTCCAGCGACAGGGGCGTGTTCTTCATCCACATGCCCACCCTGCGGGGCGCCTCGAAATCGAACAGCATGCCGCGGTCGGGTGCGAGCTCGGTGACGTACATGAGGCCGCGCCTGCGGGTCTCGGGGGTGTCCACAAGCTGGACATCGAACTCATGGCGGGCTCCGTCGTCGGCTTCGATGGTGACGCGCTCCAGCGCTGCCGACGCCGTGTCGCCCGAAGCCAGCGTCATCGTGTGGAGCGCCAGCACGAGCGCGATCACGCAGAGGGCGGGGAACAGGTAGCGACGTATCATGGGCGCGGCCCGTCCGGTTCGTCCGGTTCGTCCGTCTCAGGCCACCACGCCATACCGGTGAACTCGAAAGGTGAGACGCGGATTTCACCCGGCCGACCAATCGCCTCGATGCCGGCGGCGCATCGTCCCTGGCCGCTGACCCGGTAGCCGTCTTCGATGCCCGGCTGGGACAGGTTCTCCGTGACGTCGACCACGCACGCATGAGCCCCGAGGGTGCCGTAAAAACGCCCCATGCCCTGGCGCACGATCGTGATGTTGGCCAGCAGTCCTTCTCCTGTCGCACCGCGCTCCAGTCCCGTGATGCCGACCAGGACCATGAGTTCGTCCGCCTCGCGGCTGAAGGCGAGACGCAGTGCGTCGCCACCCGGTCGAGGCCCTCCGTCGCACACCGTTCCGGCATTATCCCAGTCGACCTGCGCGGTGAAATCACCGCTGATCTCCAGCTGGAGGTGTCCACCACCACCGGGCAGGCAGGCGACCGGCCCGTCCGTCGCGCCTGCGGGCGCGATCGCGAGCAGCGTCGCCATGGCGAGCAGCAGGTGCCTGGTGCGGTGCGTCTTCATCGGATTGGTGCATAGCAGCAAGGGGGGGCGAGAATAGTCCTTTTGCGGGGGGTGTCAATAGTCCGACGCCTCCGAAACGCGGCCAATCCGGCCTCAATCCGGCTGATTTCCATGGCGCGTCAAAACGCAACTATCTGTTTTTTATAGGATTGGACAAGAGCAGGGCCGGAATAGCTAGGCATCTCGCGAGGATTCGGGCTATTCTTCGACTCCGCGCCACCCCTCCCTGTTCGGGCCGGGGGGACATCGATTCCAGGCAGGTCGGCCGCGGGCGCATCGGGATCAAGGGTTCGCACTCCAGGCGATAAGCGCCACCCGATTTCGCGGGTCACATCGACCCCCAGGTTGCCTTATCTCCGTGTTCCCGGAGCGCCCTGGCCGATCTGCCGCTCGTTCACCACGATGATCGTCATGCCGGCGCCGCCCGCCGGCGCGCGCGGCCCGTTTGCAAGGCTGCAGCGTAGGCGTCTTCATAAAGTGCGGCGGGATGATGCCAGCCGAAGTCCCGCGCCATCCCGTTGGCTTGCAGGCGCGCCCAAGAGGCAGGGTCCGCACGGAACAGGGCCACGGCCTCTCCGAGGGCTGCAGCCAGCGCCCCGGCGGCAGCCTCCTCGAAGAAGAAGCCCGTGGCCGAGCCCTCGGCGATGCCGGTCGGCGTCGTGCCGGTCACGCTGTCGGCGAGCCCGCCCGTGCGCCGCACGACCGGCGGCGTGCCGTAGCGCTGGCTGTACATCTGTGTGAGGCCCGACGGCTCGAAGCGCGAGGGCACGGTGAAGATGTCGGACCCTGCGATCACGAGATGGGACAGCGCCTCGTCATAGCCCACGTGCACGCCGACCATGCCGGGGTGCAGTGCCGCGAGTTCCGCGACCTGCCGCTCGACATCGTGCTCACCATTGCCGAGCAGCACGAACTGCACTTTGTCGGCCAGCAGCGCAGGAGCCGCTTCCGCCAACAGGTCCCAGCCTTTCTGCGTCGTCATGCGGCCGACCATGCCGACGACAGGTGTGTCAGGCCCCCGGGCCAGGCCGAACCGATCCTGCAGTTCGAGCTTGCAGCGTGCCTTGCCGTCGAGCGATGTGGCGGAGAATCGCGCCGGCAGCAGGGGGTCGGTCTCCGGGTTCCAGACTGCCTGGTCCACGCCGTTGAGGATTCCCGTCAGCACGTCGCGACGGTGTTGCAGGACGCCTTCCATCCCGCAACCGTATTCCTGTGTCTGTATCTGCCAGGCATAGGTCGCGCTCACCGTGCTGAGGTGATCCGCGTACCACAGGCCGGCCTTCATGAAGCTGAGCCGGCCGTAGAACTCGAGACCGTCGGGCTGGAAGGCCTGCGGCGGGATCGCGAGCGTTTCGCGCAGGCCGGGATCGAAATTGCCCTGGTAGGCCAGGTTGTGGATCGTGTACACCGTGGCGGCCGAGACGCGGGAATCGAAGCTCGCGTAGGCCGGCACCAGGCCGGTGTGCCAATCGTGCCCGTGCAGGATGTCCGGCTTCCAGCCGTCGAGTCCGCGGCCCGTGGCGAAGCGGGTCGCGACCTTGCACAGCACGGCGAAGCGCACGGCGTTGTCGGGCCAGTCCCGGCCTTGGGTATCGACGTAGGGGCCGCCCTTACGGTCGTAGAGGCCGGGGCAGTGCAGCAACCACATGGGAATGTCGTAGTCGGGCAGGGCACCCCGGATCAGTCGTGCGCGATCGATGCCGGGCAGGACCTCGAACAGTCGCCCCGCGGCCTTGCCGGCGAAGGTCTCCTCGGCCTCGCGATAGGCCGGCATCAGAATTCGCACGTCGTGGCCCCGCTCGCTCAGGGCCTGCGCCAGCGTGGGAACGACGTCTGCGAGTCCGCCCGTCTTGACCAGCGGCCAGGCCTCGGCGACGACAAAAAGAATCTTCAGCTTGGGAGGCATAGGGCCCGGAGTGCGGATCGATGTGGCAATCTATCACAGCACGGGCCGAAACCCGGCCCGGTCCATGGCGGCACTCCATCCCGCTGCTATGGTAATCGGCAAGACCCTCCGGCACTGGAGCATTCATGAAGACGGGCAAACCGGGGCGCTATGTCAGCAGCCTCACACGCGACACGGTCGCGCTGATCCTCGCCGGCGGGCGTGGCTCGCGGCTGAAGGCGCTGACGCTCTCGCGCGCCAAGCCGGCCACCCCTTTCGGCGGCAAATACCGCATCATCGATTTTCCCTTGTCCAACTGTGTCAACTCCGGGATCCGGCGCATCGCCGTGCTGACGCAGTACAAGGCGCACGACCTGATCGTCCACCTACAGCGGGCATGGGGTTATTTTCGCGGCGAGTTCAACGAGTTCGTCGAGATCCTGCCGGCCCAGCAGCAGATCGATTCATCCTGGTACAAGGGCACGGCCGACGCGGTTCACCAGAACCTCGAATACCTTGCCGGACACGAGCCGGAGTACGTGCTGATTCTTGCCGGCGACCATATCTACAAGATGGATTACGGCCTGATGCTTGCAGAGCATGCCGAGACCGGGGCCGATATCACCACCGGCACGGTGGAAGTGCCGGTGCAGCGCGGCCACGAGTTCGGCATCGTGACCATCGATGACGAAAAGCGCATCACCCGCTTCGTGGAGAAGCCGCCCGAGCCGGAGTCTATTCCCGGGCGCGAGGGAATCGCGCTCGCCTCGATGGGCATCTACGTGTTCAATGCGGATTACCTCGCGCGCGTCCTGCGTGAAGACGCCGCCGACGAGAGTTCCGACCACGACTTCGGCCGCAATATCGTGCCGCGCGCCATCGCGGCAGGTGACAAGGTGCATGCCTACGTCTTCCAGGATGCTGAGACCATGGTCCAGCTCTACTGGCGGGATGTCGGCAATGTCGATGCCTTCTACGAAGCCAACATCGAACTGACCCATGTTGCCCCGGAACTGAACCTCTACGACCAGGAGTGGCCGATCTGGACTTACCAGGCGCAGCTGCCCCCCGCCAAGTTCGTCCTCAACGATGACATGCGCCGGGGCCACGCGGTGAATTCCATGGTTTCGGGGGGCTGCATCATCTCTGGCGCGGTGGTGCGCGAATCGGTGTTGTTCAGCAATGTCCACGTCGCAGAGCATTCGCTGGTGGAGCGCTCCATCGTCCTGCCCAACGCACAGATTGGTCGTAACTGTACGGTCTGCCACGCGATCATCGACGCGGACACGACGGTCCCCGACGGTATGGTGATCGGGATGGACCAGGCCGAGGACCGGCGCCGGTTCTATGTCACGCGTGAAGGCGTGGTGCTCGTCACCCGCGAAATGCTGGAGGCTCAACAATGAAACGATTATTCATGGCGCTGCTCTTGGCTCTGTTGCTCCCGGGCGCCGGCAGCACCGCGACCACCGACACGGAATACACCGAGGCGATGGCTCGCGAGCATGCCGGGGACAGCCCGGTCGCCGGGGCCGCCAGCGGCGCCGCCGTCCGGGGCGTCAGCGGCGAGCGCATCGCATACGAGGGCTTCGAGGGTTACCTGGCGCGCCCTGCGGGACCGCCCCGCGCCGCGCTGGTGGTCATTCACGAATGGTGGGGTCTCAACGATCACATCCGCGAGATGGCCAATCGCCTGGCGGCCGCGGGCTATCTCGCGCTCGCGGTGGACGTGTACGGCGGCCAGGTGGCGGAGGCGCCTGAGCGGGCCCGCGAACTGATGTCGGCAACCATGAGCGACAGGGATCGCGTCGATGCGCATTTGCGCGCTGCCTATCGGCACCTCGAGGGACCGGAAGGCATGACGCGGATCGGCAGCATCGGCTGGTGTTTCGGCGGCGCCCTGTCGCTGCGCACGGCATTGCTGTTGCCCGAGCAGCTCGATGCGGCGGTCATCTACTACGGCCGCCTCGTGACGGACCCGGCGGAACTCGCACCGTTGCGCATGCCGATTCTCGGTATCTTTGGCGGCCAGGATCGCGGGATTCCGGTCGCGTCGGTGCGCGAGTTCGAGACCGCGCTGGAAGCGCTGGGCAACACGGTGGAGATCGTGGTGTACGAGGAGGCCGGCCATGCTTTCGCCAACCCGTCCGGCACGCGTTACCAGCCCGAGGCCGCTGCCGATGCCTGGGAACGGACCATGGATTTTCTGGACGAGCACCTGGCGCCCTGACGGCGGGCTGAAATGTAGCGACCGTTGCGACGATGCGATCCGTGCTGCGCATCACATCCCGGTCGTCGAATGCCCGTTATCGTGTCAAGCGGCCATCATCGCCTGCATGACACATTAATTATGAAAAACGCGTACCGCGCGGAAATTGACGGCCTGCGCGCCGTGGCCGTGCTGCCGGTAATGCTGTTCCACGCGGGCCTCGAGCAGTTCAGCGGCGGCTACGTCGGCGTAGACGTTTTTTTCGTCATCAGCGGATACCTGATCACCTCCATACTGCTCGCTGAGCTCGAGCAGGGACGTTTCTCCCTTCTCGGTTTCTACGAGCGCCGAGCCCGCAGAATCCTTCCGGCCCTGTTCGTTGTCATGGTGGCATGCATCCCCTTTGCGTGGGCATGGATGACGCCGGACCAGCTGCGCGACTTCGGTCGCAGTCTCGTGGCCGTCACCTTGTTCGGATCCAACCTGCTTTTCTGGATCGAGAGCGGTTATTTTGGCGCCGCGGCGGAGGTCAAACCGCTGCTGCATACCTGGAGCCTCGCGGTCGAGGAACAGTATTACGTCGTGTTCCCGCTGCTCATGATGGCCTTGTGGCGCTTCGGCAAGCGGCGACTGGTCGGAGTGATCGTCTCGATTGCGGTGCTCAGCTTTGCGCTGGCGCAGTTCGGCGGCAACCTGGCCTGGCTGCGAGGGGATCCTGACACTTCGTTTCGCTGGATGGCGGTGCCCGAGTACGCGTTCTATCTGACACCGGCCCGCGCCTGGGAATTGCTGCTCGGCGCCTTGTGCGCGTTTTTTCTTTTTCGCCGTGCGGTACCCGAGCCGGGGCTCGGCCGGGAACTGGGTGCGGCCGCAGGTATCGGGCTGATCGGCCTCTCCGTCTTCGCGTTTAACGAGAGCACGCCCTTCCCGGGAGCCTATGCGCTCGTGCCGACCATCGGCACGGCATTGATCATCCTTTTCGCCACGAGCGGCACCCGGGTCGCGAAGCTGTTGTCGACCCGCGCGCTGGTAGGGATCGGACTGATCAGCTACAGCGCGTATCTGTGGCACCAGCCGTTATTCGCTTTCGCACGATTGCGCACGTTGGGCGAGGTGCCGGTCTGGGTCTTCCTGGCGTTGACCGGTGTAGCGCTGCTCCTCGCCTACTTTAGCTGGCGCTATGTAGAGCAACCTTTCCGCACGCGACGGCGTTTCTCCAGGCAGCAGGTTTTCGCAACAGCTTCTTTCGCCAGTGCGGCGATGCTGGCTGTCGGGCTCTCCGGTCATTTCAGTGACGGCTTCGCGAGCCGCTACGATCCCGGAATGGCACAGCTGAAAAGCCCGCGTGCCGGGGACACTCTGGGCTGCAACAATGCCCGTCGGGTCGAAAGAAACGTTGATGCCGAGCTGTGCACTCTCGGTGCCGCCGATGCGCAGCGGCGGATCGCCGTGCTCGGCGACAGCCACGCTTCGAGTCTCAGCGATGCGTTGCATGCGGCGGGACTCCAATACGGAATCGCCTTTGTACCGGTGAACGATAACTGGTGCGCGCCACTGTATCGCTTCGGTACGCGTGAGCCCACCCGGAACCCTGGCTGTCGGCACCTGATGACCGCAGCGCTGGACATGGTGGCGGAGCGCGACGATATCGAGGCGGTGATCCTGGTGGCCGAATGGGCCAATTACACGACAGGAGTCCGTTGGGGGGTGCCGAAAGTCGCGTCCTATGCAAGCGGCCCGGCCGAGGCCGTGGCAGACGCGAGCAGCAATCCGGAAGCGTTCGATCGGGCCTTGCAAGCCACCCTGGCGCGCCTGGCCGAAAAGCAGGTAGTGATCGTCAAGAGCGTCCCGGAATATCACACCCGCGTCCCGGACTCGCTGGCGAAGGCTGCCTTGTTTGCCGATGGCGAATTGCCCGAAGAGATGCGCGTCTCCTGGACTGACTACGAGGAGCGCAATCGGGACGTCGAGATCGCCTGGTCCCATGTGCCGACTGGCGCGGCAGCTTTCGTTGAAACCGGAAAGTATCTGTGCCACGGCGCTTGGTGTCGTTACATGAACGAACAGGGCGCGCTCTACCTGGATGACAATCACCTGTCACGAGTGGGCGCCGACGAGTTCGTGAGATTCATGGCAAAGTCGTTGCCGGCAGTGTTTGCAGGCCGTTAGCGGTCACCTGGTCCGGCTTTCGGGCCGTCCGACTTCGGGAGATTCTCAGGGGGGACGCGGATGACATCGACGGGCATGTTCTGGCCCATGCTGGCCATGGCGGCGCTGACCGCCACCGCTTGGGTGGTGATGGGCCGCCGCAGGCAGGCGGCCATCAAGGCGCGGGAGCTATCGCTGGCCTCGTTCAGCGGCACGACGGAAGTCGCCATGACCCCGGCCGTGGCGGTCTCGACGCGGCATTTCGCGAACCACTTCGAGATCCCGCTGCTTTTCCACGTCGTGTGCCTCGCGCACCTGGCGATGCAGGTCGACGGCTGGCTCCCGCAGATTGTGGCGTGGCTGTTCGTGCTGCTTCGCGCGCTGCACATGCGCGAGCATCTCGGCCCGAATCGCATCATGCGGCGCTTCCAGTGCTTCGCAGCGAGCACGCTACTCGTCTGGCTGCTCTGGCTGCATCTCGCCGTGGCCCTGCTATTGCAGGGTTGATCCGTCGCACTCGCGGCGGCGCGCCCGCTCGACAAGCTAACGCAGCTGCGCGAGCGTGGTTGCCAGCGCCGCGTGCAACGCGGCGGTGCTGGCGGGGAACAAAGCCTGGTTGAGCTCGAGTTCGATGCCGGCGTAACGTGGCCCGAATTCTTTGCGCAGGGCGGCGGTATGCCCATCTGTCGTGCCGCGATAGGGATAGTTGCGTCGCACCCGCCAGCCGCGCCGCAGCAGCAACGACTGCCATCGCCTGCAGAACTCCCGTTCTGAGGCGCGCGCCGGATCGTAAAGCAGTCCGATATCGGCGTTGCGCCGCTCTCCGTCGAGCTCGGGTGTGAAACTGTGGATCGACAGATGACGGACGCGGTGCCCGGCAGCGATCCAGTGCTCTATCTGCTGTGCGACGTCGGCGCGCCAGGGCCGCCACCAGCAGGCGATTATCGCGTCTTTCTCCGGCGCTGAAAGCCCGCGGGTGTACTCGGAGAAGAGGCGCGGATGCGTGAGCGAGCGATTGGCGTCGATGAACAGTCGCGTGATCTCGAGCGTGAACACGGCATCGGCGAGCGCCGGGGCCAGTGCGTCGCAGGCCTGCAGCGCGCCTGCGTCCCAACCGCGATGCGAGGCAAGCACATCGTCCGCGCCCTGGAAGAGTTGCGCGTAGCCCTGCGGCACGTCGCGCCCGCCGTGCTCACAGGTGAACAGCCAGCGCTCGTTCGCGGCTTTCATGCGGCTAAGCGGAACAGCCTGTTGTCCGCGAGACATTGCGCGAGATCGGCCAGGGTGGCGGTGGCCGCCTGGCTCGTGGGCGCGGGACCGAGCGTGTTCAACAGCCGTCGCGCGAGCGGCCCGGCAGAAAGGATATGCGCGAGCACGGCCTGTACCCCGGGTTCGAAATCGTCGCGCCGGGTCTCGCACAGCTCGCGCCACACGGCGCCGGCGGTGGTCGCGCCGCTCCGGAGTCCGAGCATGCGCAGGTAATCCGCGTCATTGATTCGTGCGGCGTCGCCGTCCCGGACCACGGCCAGGAAAATATCCGCGAGCAGGTCTTCCGGCCACTGCTGTTGCACGGCACAGGGCACCGTGTCTTCCGCTACCAGCCGGCGCAGCAGCGCGACGATGGCGGCGATGACCGCGAGGTCCGCTGCCGGACATTCCTGGATGTCGATGATGCGAATCTCGATGGCATCGCGATCAAAGCGGGCGATCGCACCGCGGGAATTCAGGAAAAGTGGATTGAGCAGTCCGTCCGGGTCGTGCGGGGCGACGTCCGCGGCAATCCGATCGAACAATGACTGGTATGCCGCGCGCGAAAACATCGCTTCCGGGATGACTTTACCCGTGAGCGACGGGATTCGGGCCTGGTTGTGCCGATAGGTTTCCAGGCGCGCGTCGAGATAGCCCGTGTAGCGCCCGTCGAGAAAAGGCGAACTGGCGGCGAGTGCCGGGATCAGCGGCAGCGCCAGGCGGATCGCGGCATGCAGTCGGCCGAATTCCTCGTCGTCGGCGAACGGCAGGTTCAGGTGGGTGCTCTGCAGGTTGGACCAGCCATGCCCCGCGCAGCCGAAAATACGATCGTAGGCGGCGTAGATTTCCCCACCGCCGTGCGACCAAATGCGGGTTTCCTCGGCGGGGTCCATGAGCGGGTGCGCGCCGGTGCCGAGCAGCATCGCGCCGAGGGGACGAAGCAGGCGGTTGGCCTCGAGAACGTCGTGGTGGAAGCGCTTGTCCAGGCCGGCGAGGCGGGAGGCCGGGCCGTTGGTCTTGAGTTCGACGACATGCCGGACGATCTCGTTGGACCACGCGATCGGTCCGCGCTCGACATCTTCGACCCAGCGGTGTCCGCCGTCTGCGGCACGCAGCAACTCGTCGGCGATCGGGCGCACTGCCAGGGTCTGGCGGTCCACGATCATGAATTCCATCTCGATGCCGAAGCCTGCGAACAGGCCCAGCGGGGCGGGAGGCTTCATTTCCGTTCGCCTTCCCTGCGTGCTTCCACCCGGCGGCGCAGCGCGGCGATAATGGCGTCGTAAAGCGCCATGCCGAGCACCTGGTCCTCAACGCCGGCCTCGATGCTGGGGTTGTCGTTGATCTCGATGACCACGGGCTTGCCTTCGATCTCCTTGATATCGACACCATAAAGCCCGTTGCCCATCAGTCGGGCGGCCTTCACTGCGACCTGGACGACAGCCTGGGGTGCATCCTCGACAGCAATCGTTTCGTACTGGCCCCAGACATCGCTGCGGCGCCTGCTGCCCCAGTTGTAGATCTGCCAGTGCCCCCGCGCCATGAAATACTTGCACACGAACAGCGCCTCGCCTTCCAGGACGCCGACCCGCCAGTCGAATTCCGTCGGCGCGTACTCCTGGCCGATCACCAGGTCGGAAGCCTCCAGCATCTTGTCGGTCAGGGCGAGGTACTCCGCCTCGGTGTTCGCCTTGGCGACGCCCTGCGAAAACGAGGAGTCGGGCACTTTGAGCACGCAGGGCAATCCCAGGCGCTCGAGTGCTTCGCGGCGTTGTCCGCGCTGGATGATTTCCGTGCGTGGAATCGGGATCCGCGCGCCCTTGAGTACCTCGGCGAGGTAGACTTTATTCGCGCAACGAAGAATCGAATCGGGATCGTCGAACACTGCGAGTCCTTCCGCCTGGGCACGCCGGGAGAATCGCCAGGTGTGGTGATTCACCGAGGTCGTCTCGCGGATGAACAGCGCGTCGAATTCCGCGAGCCGCGGGTAGTCGTCGCGGCCGATGAATTCGACGCCGAAACCCTGGCGGCGCGCGGCCTGCACGAAACGGGCGAGCGCCTGCTTGTCGGACGGCGCCTCGCGTTCCTCCGGATTCACGAGGATGGCGAGGTCGTAACGCGAGTGGTCGCTGCGCTCGGGCGGGTAGCGCTTGCGCTGGAAATAGCGGCTGGCCGCCGCGTGCATGAATTCCAGGTGGCCGTCCGGGATTTCGTCCAGCGGCATGGCGCGCACGCCCCGCAGGCTCCATTTCTGTCCACGGCTGAACTTGGCGCGCAGAAAGGGCACGGGGAACAGCCGGAACAGCGCGCGCGCCAGTGCCTGGTGTTGCGCCGCGAGGTTCTCGCCGAAATAGATGGACAGCATGAAGTCGTCCGACTTCAGCCGCGCCAGGCTTTTCTGGATGAGTTCCTCGACGTCGTTGGGGATGAAGCGCACGAAGCCCGGCGCATTCAGGTCCTGAATCGTGCGCACGTCGGGAAGCACGCGATGTCCCCGGGCTTCCGCGAGCAGCGAGACGTAATAGCCCCGTGTCTGGTATCCGTAGGACCGCGCCAGGTTGAACACGCGCACGCCGCGGCCTGGCCAGGGTCGTGCCGGCGCCAGATAATCGGTCACGGCTACGACTTCGGCGTCGTCGCCGGCCAGCGCCCAGGCCCTCGGATCATCGACGACGATGAGGCGTTTCACGGCAGCGGGTCCTCCGAGACCACGAGCAGGTTGGCGTCGTAGGTCATGACGCCGAGCAGGATGGCGCGAACAAGACGTTCGACCTCGACATCATAGTAGTGGCTGTCGTCGGCGAGGGGATTGCCGATGAAAGGGTCAGCGACCCGGACGTGGCGCTCGTGACGGCCGCACAACACGACGAAATGCCCGGTCGGCTCACCGCGCAGGTCATCGTAGATGCTTCGATTGTGGCGGTTGGTATATTCCCGGCGGCTGCCGTATAGGTACGTCGCAGACAGTCCGGTGAGCACGGGTAGCCCTGCAGCGAAAGGTACGTCCAGCAGTTCGGGCGTGAGATCGTCGAAGGCGATCTCGCCGCCGAGTTCCAGGAACCGGATATAGGCCCGGCTGGCGGCCGCGAACTTCTTGCCGTGCTTGAACGCCAGCTGGGCCTCGAGCTTGCTGGCCAGCCCGGCTCGATCGGCGCCGCGCCACGAGGGGTCGAATATCTTCAGGTGGTAGCTGTACAGGCGGGCACGCAGGCCGCGGTTCAGCGCGTGTATGCCCAGCGACACGGCCAGCGTGCCGCCGTTGGGCAGGCCTGGCACCTCGGCGATGATCTGCTCGAGTGCCATCGCGCGTTCGAGATTACGGTAGACCGCCTGGAGGCAGGTGGGGCCGCAGGTCACGTCATCCGGCTGCGGCTGCATGCGGATGTCGAGGAAGGGATGAGCAGTCACGGGAAGCCTGCGAGCTGTCTGGGTGGCGCAATTCTGCGCTTTTTCCGCGGGCCGTCAATCGCCACGGCACGCTGGCGGCGGCGATGCCGCTGCAGGCAGAATCGGAGGGATGAAGCAGGATCGGGAACTCGAGCGCGCGCCGCCGCGAGACATGGCCGGCCAGTGGCGCCAGCTGGCGCTGCCGGCCCTCGGCATTCTTGTGCTGATGGCTTTTCTCGTCGCGGCCCGGCCACCTGGCGACCTGCTCTTCTGGCGGCAGCTGTTCCAGTTCGGCCACATTCCCCTGTTCGGCTTCACAGCACTGCTGATGCTGCGCATCGTGCGGATACTGCGCGCCGGCGTGGCCCCCGAAAGTCTCAACTTCCTCATCGCCCTGCTCGCCACTGCCATCCTGAGCCTGGTGTCCGAGGCAGCGCAGGTGCTGCAACCGGGCCGCTCCGTCGACATCGGCGATGCGCTGAACAACCTCACCGGCGCTTTCTGTTTCATCGGTATCGCGGCCGCATCGCGCCCTGGCCTGTGGCGGACCCTCGGCCGGGACGGTCCGATGGCGGCCCGACTGGTGTTGATAGGGGCCAGCCTGGCGCTTGCCCTGTCGGCCATTCCGCTGCTGACCATGGCCTGGAGCTACGCCATGCGCCAGGCTGCCCTGCCGGTGGTCGCGGACCTGGCCGCGTCATGGCAACAGCCGTTCCTGAGCGTGGGGCGTGCCGAGGCGATTCCCGTGCCTCGCCCAGAGGGCTGGCCGGACGAATTACCGGGTCCGGTGGTCCGTTTGACGTTTCTCGATGCGCCCTGGCCGGGGTTCACGGTGCGCGAGCCGTATCCCGACTGGACGGGCTACGAAGCCTTGCGTTTCCGGATCTGGTCGGCGCTGGAGTCTCCCGTGGAGATCGTGCTGCGCGTGGACGACACGCATCGGGGCCGATCGCACGCCGATCGCTTCAACAGCAGTTTCATCGTGTTGCCGGGCATGAACGATTTCTCTGTCCCTCTGGCGACGGTCGCGAGCGGCCCGCGGGAGCGCACGCTGGATCTCGCCGACATCAGCCAGTTCGTCCTGTTCAGTCGCCGGCCGGAGGAGCCCTTCGAGCTTTATTTCAGCCACGTCTGGCTCGAATGAGCCGCCCGGCATTGCCGCCGTGCCCGCACGGCATTAGGGTAGGCCGCAGTCGCATGCCGGCGACGCGAGGAGAGCAGCCAGTTTGAACAGCGCAGATCCCAGCGAAGTCCCCGAACGCGTTCCGGTGGCGGGTAGCCGGAAGGGGCCGGGGGCCCGCCTCATGGTGCTGTATGGCGCCATGGTGCTGTTTCTGCTGGCGTTGTTCGGGCTCAACAAGCCGCGCAACTGGCTGGAACTCACGCTCCATGAGCTGCGCGAGGTGTTTTTTTTCGGTTTTGCCGCGCTGGTGATCCTAGAACTGACGGCGTTGATCGGCCGGCGATGGATCCGCAAGCGCTCGCTCTATTACCTCGTAGCCATCACTTTGGCGGCCGGCCTGGTGCCGGTGTACGAAGTGTTCATCCCCAGCGACCCGGAAGCGCCCTTGAGGGGCCTGCAAAGCCTGGTCGCCGCCGTCGGTTTCCTCGCCCTCAGCGCCTCGATGGACCGCGGGCTGAAGCGTGAGCACAGCTGGCTGCGCGGCTGGCCGCGCCGCTCCATCGGCTTGTTCGCCACGCTGCTGATCGTGGGGGTGCTTCACCCGTTGCTCCCGGTCTTCGCTTCCTATGCGGGACGCGCAGGGGCCTTTCCGGTGGTGGTCGATCTGGCCAGTGACTGGCAGGCGCCGTTCGTCGAGGTCGAGGGGGCGGAGCTGTTCGTGGGCAAGGGCCCGGACGAATGGTCGCGACGTGCAGGCCGCAAGGTGGCGCTGCTGCTGTTCGACGGCTCGCCGGGTGGCGGTGTGATGGTGCAAGAGCCCTACAAGGACTGGACAGGGTTCGGCGCCCTCAAATTGAACATCTTCTCGACGGCTTCACGCCCGGTCCGCATGTTGTTCCGCCTCGAGGACAGCAGCCGGCGCCTGCCGCCGGAGGAACGCATCGACTACCGGCTCCACGTCGTGCCGGGCGCCAATGACTTCGTCATTCCGCTCGAAGCCTTTTCCGTGGCGCCCTCCGGGAGAGAACTGAACCTGCAGAAAGTCCGTCGCGTGGGCCTGTTTCTCGACGAGCCGGCCAAGCCGCTGCGAATCTATTTCCACCGGATGCGTCTCGTCGAGCAATGAATTACCGGCACGCTTACCATGCGGGCAACTTCGCCGATGTACTGAAGCACGCCGTCACCGCGGCCATCTTGCTCCGGATGCGCGCGCGTCCCAAGCCCATGTGTTACGCGGAAAGCCACGCCGGGGCCGGGGTTTACCGTCTCGATGCGCCCGAGGCGCGCCGGTCGCGCGAGGCGGATGGTGGCATCATGCGGATGATTCCGGTGGCACCGCAAAGCGACGCGCTGGCAGCCTACCTCGAGGTCATCGCGGCCTTGCCGGAGAACCAGGCCGCCTTGCTGGCCTATCCCGGTTCGCCCCTGCTCGCGGCGGGGTTGCTCGGCGACGAGGATCGCGTGGTGCTCACCGAGGCCGTGCCGGAGGAGGCCGACGCCTTGCGCCGGCTGTTCCGGCACGACCAGCGGGTGGCGGTGCATTGCCGGGATGGCTGGGAAGCACTGGGTGCCTTGTTGCCGCCCACACCGCGCCGCGGGCTGTTGCTGGTTGATCCGCCCTATGAGGCGGCCGACGACTTCCGCAGGGTGATCTCGGGGCTGACCCTGGCGCGCCGCCGCTGGCCGGTCGGTGTGCTCTCCGCCTGGTATCCGATCAAGGACCGCCGCACGCTCAGGCCGTTCCACCGGGCGCTGGAAGAGTCAGGGCTGGGGGGCGTGCTGCGGGTCGAGCTGTCGGTTCGCCCGGACGACAACCCGGCGTCGCTGAACGGCAGCGGTATGGTGATTGTCTCCCCGCCGTGGGGGCTCGAGCAGGATCTTCGCGAACTGGTCGATGAACTCGGCGAGTCGTTGCGCGAATCGACCCCGCCGAGGTGCCTGGTGGACTGGGTGGTGGTGCCGCCGACGGAATCACACTGAGGTTTTCCACGAGTCGCGGGCTCGCGGTAGCGAGACTCGCGTCACGGTGGCCGGATTATGACGCGCCTATTCTTCCCGAGGGATACAGGGGAAGTGGCATGAGCGATTTCAAGCCTTTGGCCGAAAGTTACTGGGTCGAACCAGGGCGCCTGCTCGCCGGGGAGCATCCCGGTCACTGGGACCAGGGCGTCGTGCGGCGTCGTCTCGTAGCGATGCTCGACTCGGGAATCCGGTTGTTCATCGATCTGAGCGCGCGGGAAGACGACGTTCATCCCTACAAGTCGCAGCTGGAAAAACTCTGTCGCGACCGCGGTACGACGTCTGAATATATCTGGCAGCCCATGCCGGAGCACGGCGTGCCGGAGCATTTCGCGGATGTCGTCTATATCCTGCGGGCCATTGCGGATGCACTGGAAGCGGGCGAACGGGTCTATGTCCACGGCCGCGACGGCGTCGGTCGCACTGCAATGATCGTCGGCTGCTGGCTCATCGAACAGGGTTTCGATCCGGAGGATGCGCTCGAGGAGCTCGCCCGCCGTTTTGCCACGATGGCCAAGGCGCGGATTCACCGTTCGGCCCCGGCGAGTGCGTTCCAGGCGGAATGGATCGAGAACTGGGAGCCGCGCCTCGCCGCGCGCGGCGAGCGCAGCGCCACGTCCTGAAAATCACGGGCTGAACGCCGCTCTCCGGACCGGAACGGCCGGGATCAGGCGCGCGCGCTGGAATCGATCTCCGGCATGGACAGGCCTTCAGGGACCTTCTCGATCGTGACACCGCGAAAACCGAGGAGCGCCGCGACGAAGGGATTCACCAGGTTCAGAAAGCACCACGGCAGATAAGCCAGCGTGGCGACTCCCAGCGTGGTGGCCATATAGGCCCCGCAGGCGTTCCACGGCACCAGCGGGGAGGTCAGCGTGCCGGCATCCTCGATGGTGCGCGAGAGGTTTCGCGCCTTGATCCGGCGGCGGCGGAACTCGGCGCGGAACATCCGTCCCGGCAGCACGATCGCGACGTACTGGTCCCCGGTGACGATGTTCGTCCCTATCGAGGTACCGATGACGGCAGCGATCAACGCGCCCGTGCTTTGTGCACCCCGGATGACACCCTGGATGATCCGCTGCAGCATGCCGGCATGCTCCAGCACGGCTCCGAGCGTCAGGGCCGAGATGACCAGCCAGATGGTGGTGAGCACGCTGCTCATGCCGCCGCGGGACAGCAGGTCGTCCACCACCGGGTTCCCGGTGTCCGCACTGTAGCCATCAAACAGGCTGATCCATGCGCCCTTCAGCAGGGCCAGGCCCTGGCCGATGTCCGCAGCGCCGCCGTAGGCCGCGACCAGCCCCGGCTGCAACAACACGGCGAACGCTGCGCCCAGCAGGGCGCCGAACAGGATGACCGGCAGCGCGGGATAGCGGGCCAGGGCCAGGCCGAGCACCACGACCAGAGGAACGAGTGTGAAGGCGCTGAGATTGAAATGCGTCGCCAGCACGTCCGGCAATTCGCCCAGGTTGAGATCGCCCGACGGCCCGGCGCCGAAAATTCCGACCAGAGTGAAGCCGGCGATTGCAATGACGAACGAAGGCCCGGTCGTATAACTCATGTGACGAATGTGGGTGAACAGTTCGGTGCCTGCGACGGCCGGGGCGAGATTCGTCGTGTCGGACAAGGGCGACATCTTGTCGCCGAAATACGCCCCGGAAATCACTGCGCCGGCCGTCACTTCCGGCGACATCCCGAGGCCCTGCGCGACCCCCATCAGTCCGATGCCGATGGTGCCCGCCGTCGTCCAGCTGGAACCCACGGACACCGAGACGAGCGCGCACACCAGGCATGCCGTCGGATAGAAGATCGATGGCGAGAGCAGCTGCACCCCGTAGTAGATCATCGCCGGCACCGTGCCCGACAGGCTCCAGGTGCCGACCAGCGCACCGATGGCGAACAGGATCAGGATCGCGCCCATCGCGGTGGAGATGCCCTTGACGATCGCGTCGAGAATGTCGGCCCAGCGCTCGCCGTTGTAGACGGCGATCGACGCCGCGAAAGCCGCGGTGATCGCGAGCGCGACCTGGTTGGCGCCTTGGGACGAGTCCGCGCCGAACAGCCAGATCGACATGGAGAGCAGTGCCACGAGCAGCGCGACGGGCGCGAGCGACTGCAGCAAAGAGGGAATGCGCACTGCGCGGTTTTCTTCTGGCTTGCTCAATCGCTGGCTCCGGACCGCTGGGCGCGAAGCCCGCAGTATACGAGCGGGCTTGCGGCAGGCAAAACGGGTGGGCTCAAATGCGGGCGAGCAGGTAGTCGCGCACTTCCACCCGCGCTCTCAGGCGCTGGCAGAGCAGAAAACTGCCGCCGAGCTTGCGGTGGAGCACCGCGGTGGACGCAGGCGGATTCCGGTATTCGCGTGAGCGGAACACGATATTGAGACCCGCCGCCGCGGCGCGCGCGGAGAGATCCGAGGCGCCGAAGTCGTAGGCCCCATCGGTCCTCAGGGGCTCGCATACCATCATGATGAGATCGACGACGAGTTGCTGATGCCGTTCGGAGTCGCTGCTGCGCATGTAACCGATCTCGGCCGCTTGCCGCGCCACGCCCGCCCGGTCGTTGTCGAGGATCGCGCGCGTGATGCGGCGGTAGCGCTCCACGAATTCCGCCGGAAATTCCACCGCCGCGCCGAGGTCCAGCAGGGCGATCCTGCCGTCGTCATGGCGGTAGAGGTAGTTGCCGAAGTTCGGGTCGGTTTGCATGAACCTGAACTCGTAGAGTTCACGGAACGTCAGGTCCTGGATCGCCACCGCGATGCCGTCGCGGATGTCCTGGTCCACGTCCTCGCGCACCAGCTGCTCGAGCGGTTCGCCCTCGATCCAGTCCATGGCAAGAACGCGTTTCGTGCTGAAGTCGCGATGCACTCGCGGGATGATGAAGCGGTCGTCATCGGCCAGCAGCTCGTGATAGCGCTCGAGGTTGGCCGCCTCGGTCAGGTAGTCGGCTTCCTGGCGCAGTTGCCGCTTGGCCTCGTCGATGATGTCCGACACGTCGAGTTCACGCGGCAGCAGGCGCGCCATGTTGAGGAACATGGCGAGGTTGTCCACGTCGCTGTCGATGCTCTTGGCCACCCCCGGATACTGGATTTTCAGCGCCATGACGCGACCGTCGCTGGCGACGGCACGATGCACCTGGCCGATCGACGCAGAAGCGGCGGGCTCGTAATCGAGCTCGGCAAAGCGCTCCTCCCAGCCCTTGCCGTATTCGCGGCCCAACAGCCGCTTGACCTGCGTCTGGGGCATCACGTCTGCGGAGGAACGCAGCACCGCAAGGGCCTCGGCGAACTCCGGCGGCAGCACCTGGCTACTTTCCATCGACAGCAGTTGCCCGAGCTTCATCGCGGCGCCGCGCATGTGAGCGAGTCGTTTGGCCAGACGCGTGGCGTTGGCGCCCGACAGCAGCACGGAAGTGGCTGTCCCCGTGGCCTTGCCGGTGGCCCGCCGGAAGCCTTCGGCGAGCCCGCCCATCGCCATGCCGCCCGCCGTCACGCCCATGCGGAACAGCCGTCCCGTACGCGTTGCGGGAACGCGGGACTGACGGCGGTTGGAGGGCGGTTTGGGCTTGTCGCTCACGGACGTGAGATTAGCACGACCGGTACATGCAAAACCCCGGCTCAAGTCCGTTTCAGGACTCCCGGCCGGGCCATGCGCTGGCATCGACGACGTCGCGATAGGCATGCCATGTCGCATGGCCGAGCCAGGGAAAAAGCAACGCGAGGCCGACGAAGGCCGTGGCGAAACCGATGCCGGTGAGAATGACGATGACGGCCAGCCACACCGCCATCGCGGGTTTGTTGCGCAGCGAGGCATTGATGCTCGTGACGACCGCGGTGACGGTGTCGGTCTTGCGATCCATCATCATCGGGATCGAGAACGCGCTCGCCGCGAACGTGATGGCGGCGAAGATCGAACCGACAGCCGAGCCGATGGCGAGAAAGCGCAACAGCTGGCCGGCGTCGGGCTGCGATTCGACCGGAAAAAAGACGTGCACCATCGAGCCGGCTCGCGCCCACACCAGGAAAACGACCAGCAATATGAGCGCGAATACCATGCTGTCGCCGATCGTCGCGCGCGCGACGTCGAGGCTGCGATCGAAGGTCGGCACCCGGCCGCGTTCGAGTTGCCAGCTGATGGCATAGAGCGCGATGGCGAGCAGTGGGCCGACGAAGACGAAGCCGGACAGCATCGACAGCAGCATCAGCCAGCTGCCCAGCCAGAGCGCCAGCATGCTGACGGTCCATGACAGGCCGAGCACGACGAGGCCCCAGCCCAGACTCTGTCCGGGTGCCGCTCTCAGGTCGCGCCAGCCGGCCGCCAGCCAGCGGAACGGCGCACGGATCGAGACCTGGCGGCACGGCGCGACGAACGGCAGTGCATCGTCGTCGTCGTCGGAGGGTTGCTCGGGCTGGTCGCTCACGTGGTGACCCTGGTCGCTGCGGTCACCGATCTATACCACAGGCCGGCCGGAAACTCAGGCGGCGGTGGCGTCGATGCGGATCGTGTTGCGGCCGTTACGCTTCGCGTCGTAGAGCGCCCGGTCCGCGCCGCGCACCAGGTCCACGGCGCTGGCGGCGCGGCGCGTGCCGTCCATGTGCGTGGCGAGACCGATCGAGACCGTGGCCCGGAAGCGCACCCCGGCCGGACCTTCGTGGACTTCCTGCGCCACGGCGGCGCGCAGCCGTTCGAAGACCTGCTCGGCCTGCTTGAGACCCGTGCCGGGCAAGAGGGCGACGAACTCCTCGCCGCCGTAGCGCATGATGAAGTCGCGTTCGCGCAGGTGCTGCGAAAGCACGCTGGCGACTCGCGACAGCACCGCGTCGCCGACCTGGTGGCCGTAGGTGTCGTTGACGGCCTTGAAGTGGTCCAGGTCGATGAAGCCGATGGTCAGCGGCCAGCCGCTCTCCGTCGCCATCACGAACTCGGTTTCGAGGAGCTCGTCGAAACGACGACGGTTCAGCAGCCCGGTGAGGGCGTCGCGGCTGGCGCTCTCGCGCAGCTGCTTGGTGGTGCGCTCCATTTCCTGCACCTTGCGCTGCTGCTCCGAGACTTCCTGGATGAGGTGCAGGTTGCGGGCGGCGAGAATCTCACGCGCCTGGTCGATGACCCCGGCCGCCTTGCGGGCCGAGATGATCTCCGTGTCGTACAGCGAGGCCACTTCGGGAAGCACCTCGGCCACCTCGTTGAGCAGCGGTTCGATGGCGCTGTGCGGGATGCCGAGCAGGCGCGCCGCGCCGTCCGCCACGCGGTCCGTGCCGGCCTGCCGGTCTTCGCCGAGGAAAAGGTCTGCGACCTGGCCCGCCACGACGACACATTTGAGGAACAGCGCTTCCTCGCCGCTGAGATTGACGCTCTGCGGGTCGTGCACGCCGGATGCCACCGTGGCCATCCGCTTGGGCAATCCCCAGTTGGTCATCAGCCACTCGCCGGCTTCGCCGTGGTCTGAGCCCAGCGAGGCGCGCTCCTTCTCCAGCAGGTCGTCGTGGTCGTGGGCCTCCATCACCAGCGGCCGGTAGACTTCCGGCATGGCCGCATCCAGCGCCAGGATGCCGAGGTCCTGGAGCAGCCCCGCCAGAAACAGTTCCTCGAGATCGCGCATGTTCAGGTGCGCCCCGAGCAGTCGCGCGGCGGACGCCGAGATCAGCGCGCGACGCCAGACCATCTGGGTCACATGGGCGCCGTTCGGGCCGTCGGTCAGGGCCTCGGCGAGCGAGAAGCTCAGCGCCACGGTCATGGTGGCGTTCAGCCCGATGACCACGAGAGCCTGGCGCAGGTTGTCGCTGCGCCGCCGCTGCGCGTACAGGGCGGAGTTGCTGGCGCGCAGCACGCGACTGGCCAGCGCGGGATCCCGGGCGAGCAACCGCGAAAGGGCGGTGAGATCGACATTGGGGTCACGACCGAGTTCGACGATCCGGATGGCGATTCCCGGCGGGCTCGGTAGGTTCGGGCAATACTGTAGTGCTTCGCGGATTTCTGGGGTCATGACAGCCTGTGCGGGGGAATGCGCCGTCGCGCCATTGTCTTGATCTTTTCGGCCGCCAGACCGAAGTCTTTACGGCGAGATGCTAATTTAACTCAGTCTTAATCCCGGAAAAGTAACCGCCCCCCCGAGCCCGGTCAAGCCAATATCGAACCCTCGCAATGGCGGCGACGGGTCTCGATCGTTCAGCTTCGGTTCAGCGATATCCGCCTAGGCTGTAGTTGAGCCTGCCGGACCATAAGTGGCGCCGGCAGCCCTGAGCAACATGGAGAAGCGCGATGAACAAGAACCTGAAGCTGAAGTCCACAGTCGGCGCACTGCTGGTCTGCCTGGCGGGGAGCGCGAGCGCGGCGGGCCCTCGGGGCACCGATGTCGATTACGCGCGCGTCGTGGATGTCGTGCCTATCGTGCAACGCGTCCGGATCGAGACCCCCGCTCGCGAGTGCTGGCAGGAAACGGAGTACCAGACGGTACGCCATGAGACGCGCCGCCATACACCGGGCGACGGACGGGTGCAGTCTGCGGCACCGACGATCGCGGGCGGAATTCTCGGCGGCGTCATCGGGCGGCAGTTCGGCAGCGGCAGCGGACGCGACGCCATGACCGCCGTGGGCGCGCTGGTCGGCGCCTCGATGGCTTCGCAGGCGGCGCACAACGAAGCGTACGGCCGCAGCAGTCGCCACGTGGCCTACGAGGAACGGCCAGTCACAGTGGAGCGCTGCCGCACGACCGTGAGCCACCATGAAGAGGAGCGGGTCGAGGGCTACCGCGTGACCTATGTCTACGCGGGGCGCCAGTACCAGACAACGATGGCCTCGGATCCCGGCAGCCGGATTCCGGTGCGCGTCACAGTGGTGCCGTCGCGGGGTCGGTTCTAGGACGCTTGCATTCGGGTCATGGGGATTCCACCCTTGTGGCTGTCGAGGCGAGCGAACAGACCCCCTGATGCAGAAAGACTCCAACCCGGGCCGCCACCGATCCCGCCGATTCCAGGCGGCGGTGGCGGCATTTTTTCTTGCCACTTCGTTGACCGTGGCGGCGGGCGCACCAGCGGTGGCCGGGGCCGCCGAGAGCGGTTCCCGGCTCGTCCAGGGCCAGGAACGCCTTGCCCCGGGCCGGGAACGTACTGCCCAGGGCCGGGAACGTATCAGCCTCTCCGAGGCGATCCGGCTCGTCGAGCAACGCAGCGGTGGCCAGGTGTTGCGCGCGGAGACGCGCCGGGAGAAAGACCGCACCGTGCACCGCATTCGCGTCATCACCGAGGATGGCCGGGTGCGCACCTGGGAAGTGGACGCGGAGAGCGGGCGGATCCGATGACTCAGCGGTCGGCACGCAGCGCGGGCCGCGGGACTACGAGAGGGTAGCCGGGATGCGCGCATTGCTGGTCGAGGATGACGAAACCCTGCGCCACGGGCTTGCCGCCGCGATGCGCGCGGCGGGCTGGCAGGTCGATGAGGCCGCGGACGGTCGGGAAGGACTCTACCTCGCCGAAGAGATCGCGCCGGACGTGGCGGTGGTGGATCTGGGCCTGCCGCAGATGTCCGGCATGGAGCTGATCGCGGCGCTGCGCGGCGACCGGCGGGACCTGCCGGTTTTGATACTGACGGCGCGTGACCGGTGGCAGGACAAGGTCGCCGGCCTCAAGGCCGGTGCCGACGACTACATGGTCAAGCCATTTCATACCGAGGAATTGCTTGCCCGGCTGGAGGCGTTGGTGCGCCGTGCCGCAGGCTGGGCGCAGCCGGTGCTGGATTTCGGCGCGCTGCGCTTTGAGCCTGCGGCCCAGCGGGTCGAACTGCACGGCGCGCCGGTCGAACTCACGAGTTTCGAGTATCGCCTGCTCGAGTATCTCGTGCTGCGAGCGGGCCAGGTCGTCTCACGCGCCGAGTTGATCGATCGCCTGTACGACCAGGACTTCGACCGCGACAGCAATACCGTGGAAGTCTTCGTCGGTCGGCTACGGCGCAAGCTCGATCCCGACGGGACGCTCAAGCCCATCGAGACCCTGCGCGGGCGGGGTTACCGTTTCGCGCTGACGCCAGCGGGCGAGGGTTGATCGCGGCGTGGCGAGGGGGTCGCTGCGCCGTCGTGTCCTGCTCAGCCTGGGGATCGCGCTCGCGGTGTTCTTCGGCGCCACGGTGATCGCGCTCGAATGGAGCCTCGCCCAGAGTCTCGGCCGCGCTCGCGACGAGGTGCTGGACACGCAGCTGATGGCGCTGATCGCGGTGGCCGAGCCCGTGGAAGGTGCGCACACCCTCGACGTGCCGGAGCCGCCCGACGGCCGCATGCGAACCCCTGCCTCCGGGCTCTACGCTGAAATCCGCGATGCACGGGGTGCGGCGGTCTGGCGCTCGCCCTCCGCGCTCGGAATCAGCTTCGATGCCCCGCCTGGCGGCACGCCGGGTGCCAGGCAGCGCTGGATCGATGACGACCGCGAAGGCCCGGGCCTGGCCGCCGGCAGCATGACCGTAGAGTGGGAATTCGACGATGGGGCCACGGCGGCGTTCCGTTTCGTGGTGGCGCAAAGCCTGGCGCCGTGGCGCGACCAGCAACGCGCATTCCGGCTCGGGCTGGTGGGCTGGTTCGCCGTCCTCGCGATCGCCACCCTTGCCGTGCTGGCCGTCGTGTTGCGCCGGGTGATGCGGCCGCTCGGCCGGATCGAGCGCGAGATCAACGACATGGAAAATGCGCGCCGCGAACGGCTCTCGACCGACTGGCCTGAGGAGTTGCGTGGCGTCGCCACGAACCTCAATGCGCTGCTCGGGCGTGAGAGGGAACGGCAGCGCCGCTACCAGGAAAGCCTGGCCAACCTCGCCCACAGTCTGAAAACTCCTCTCGCGGCAATCCGCACGCTGCTGCCGGAGACCGACGAACGCCCGCCGGAACGTGTCGATGCCATTCGCGCAGCACTCGCGCGCATGGACGAGATCATCGGGTGGCAGCTGCGCCGCGCGGGCGCGATGGGTGCCGCGGACGCCGTGGGGATCGCGCCGGTGGCCGTGGCACCGGTGGCCGTGGATCTCGCCGCCACGCTCGACAAGGTGTACGCATCCCGCGAGCTTAAGTGCGAGCTCGACATTCCGCCGACACTGCATTTTCGCGGCGACCAGGGCGACCTGCAGGAGATGCTTGGCAACCTGCTGGACAACGCCTGGAAATACGGCCGCCGCCAGGTGCGCTGCGCGGCCTGGCCGTCTGCCGAGGGCTGGCTGGAAGTGCGCGTGGAGGATGACGGTCCCGGACTCGATCCGGAGCGCGCCTCGGAGGCGCTGGCACGCGGCGCCCGCCTCGACGAGAGTCGTCCCGGCCAGGGCATCGGGCTCGCGGTGGTCAACGAGCTGGTGCGCGCCTACGGCGGAGAGGTGGCCGTCGAGCAGTCGCCACTCGGGGGCGCTGCGGTGCGCCTCACGCTGCCCGCGGCCTGACGCCGCTCAGCGCTTGCGCGAGGTTGGCTTGGCCGCGGCGGTGGATTTGGTGGCGGCTGGCTTGGCGGTCCGAGCTTTTGCGCCGGCGGCCTTCACGCCCGCGGGCTTGGCCGCGGCAGGCTTCGCGGCAACCTTCTTGGTTGTGCGCTTTCTCGTCGGTTGCTCTTCGATCATCTCGATGAGCTGGCGCCACGAATAGCGCCGCGAGGGCGCCTTGGCGTTCTTGCGGAAATAGTAGAGGCTGCCTGCGGAGATCAGGAACCGGCCTCGCAGGTTGTCGTCGTTGTCCGTAACCCTGACCACTATGTCCAGGCCGGCTTTCCGCGGGGTTTTCGCCATCCGGAGGTTCCTTTTTCGATTGTCATGCGGCCGGGGCCGCGGCAGCCGACTAGATTAACCCAAGCGGGCCAGCGCTGCGCGGGTCCGATCGCTCAGCTGCAGTTGGGCCGGGGTCGGCTGCTCGAGGTGAGCCATTTCCGTCAGCATGGCGGACAGGTCCGCGAGTTCGTCCACGTCGGTGAGCGGCGGCAGCTCGTGCCAGGTGCCGCAAGCGGCCATCGCCTCCCGATAGCCCGCAGCCGTGTCGTCCTGTCCGCAGGGTTGTTTCGTCCACGCCGCGGCAGGGGGTTGCCGGTTGCTGCCCAGCAGCCAGAACCCGCCGTCTCGGGCGCGTCCCATGGCCATGCGCGGGGTCTCGGTGGCCAGCCATGCCATGGCGGTGCACAGGTGCGCTGCGTCCAGTTGCGGCGTATCGGCGCCGAGCAGCAATGCAAAGTCGTGTCGCGCGAGTAGTTCGGCGTGTACCCGGCCCATGCGCGCGCCCAGCGGGCCGGCCCCCTGGGCCAGGCAGGGCAGGCCGGACCACGCGTCGTACGCCTCGGAATCGGCTTCGGCGACGGCCCAGTACGCCGTGAGGCCCGGCAGGCCGGCGGCCACGCTGGCCACTGCCGCTGCCGCGAGCCGGTGCCAGCGGGCCGCTTCGGCATGACCCAGTGTCGCGGCGAGGCGGGTCTTGACCGGCGAGAAGCCCGGGGTCTTGACGAAGATCGCGACGCCGCCGTTCATGTCACGGCCGGTCGCGCGTCGCGGCCGAGGGTCGTGCGAAGCGGCGTGCCTGTGTCACGGTCAGGCCAGCATGGCGCAGCGTGGTGCGCAGCCAGCCGTGCTCGGCATAGCGCCGCCCGCTGGTCCGGAGTGCGACGCCCAGCGGCACGAGGCGGATCCCGGCGCGGCGCGCGGCCCAGACCAGGGCGTGATCCTCGCCCGCGTCCAGGGATTCGTCGAAGCCGCCGATGGCGTCGAACAGCCGGCGCGGCAGCAACAGGCCCTGGTCGCCGAAGGGCAGGCCCAGCCAGCGACTGCGCAGGCGCGCCCCGAGCGCATTGAGGCGCGTCAGCCAGGGACCGTCGGCGTCGAACTCGAGGTCGAAATACCCGAGCGCGGCGCGTCCGGAGAACGCCAGCGCTGCGTCCGTCGCGGCGGCGTTGAGGCGTGAATCAGC
>Ga0102938_10000463_pt1 | contig 29790 bp, 26 predicted proteins | sample SalPonR2_B_D2_MG_FD_84516 | JGI IMG/M metagenome (GOLD analysis project Ga0102938, IMG submission 84516) | Salt pond soil microbial communities from South San Francisco under conditions of wetland restoration - Salt Pond MetaG R2_B_D2_MG | ecosystem: Environmental > Aquatic > Marine >... | reverse complement strand
TTCTCCTCCGCTTCGCTCCGGAGAACTAAAGCAAATAAATTACAAATTATAATGTTCTAAATTGCAAACGGGTTTGATCATTGTAATTTTGGTCATTGGAATTTATTTGATCATTGGTGCTTGGAATTTGGTGCTTGCTCGATTGGTGTTTTGTGTCAGGTGGGTGGTATCCAAAATGTGGTTGAATTTATTCAGCTCTTGAATCTAAAATATATGTATAATAAAAAAGCCGCAGTTCACTCGGTGAGACTGCGACGGGACCAAAAAAAAGAGACAGCACATTTATGATATAAAGGCTTTGTCGCCCCCCCTCTCTCTTCTCTCTTTGGGGACAAGCAACAGTTTCTTCGAACGAGCTGTTGCTTTTTTTATAAGACATTAATTCAGTGTATTACATTAAAAATGTCTGGTTTTTTAAAGGGAGGGATCGATATTATTAGTTTTCTTTTTTGAGGAAAGATTTCTTAATATAAAATCTGCAAATGTTTTTCTGGCAAAAAAAGCCATAACAAATGCCCAAAAAGCGATATGGAAGATATCAGCTCCAATTGCCTGAGTGGTGTTTGTTATATGTATCGGGGCTATTGTGTCCATTTTTGTTAACGGTATGATGTCGTTGACAATATCAAAAAGGTTTTTGATCATAAAACCCACCGGGCCAATTATCATAAATTTGGGGTTAAAGGGTTTCATTTTCCAGGCAAAAACGGTGCCTATAAAAACAGGGATGCTCGATATCATAGCTATAAGACCAGCAAAAAGATCAAAAATTGTTTTATCTGTTTGTACATCAAAGGACTTGCTGAGCAGATAGTTTATCCATTCGTATCCCCAAATAGTAAAATAGCCAATAGAGATCACAAAAAGGATAAAACAAAGTACAGTTGTAAATTCAGGCCTATGTTGTTGTTCCATATTTTTAAGTTAAGCTTTATAGATCCTGGTATTATTTTAGCACAGAAAAAAACCTCGAAACAATTCTGCAATCAAAAAAATAAACATGCCCATAAAAAAGTGACGGCCCTATTTTGAGAGACTGCCACTGGGCCAACCCCTTACTAAAAAGATGCCATCGGCCCAAGATCTTGAGTTATCCACAACCCATTACCTTGCAATGCAAAGTATATTGTGTTACCTTGTTAATATAATTTTTAAATTCAACATTATGGCCCCAAAACAGAGCAAAGAAACCGAGAATACCAAGGCCCAAATGCGGAAAGGAATTCTGGAATTCTGCATCCTTTTGGTAATCTCGCAGAGAAAGGTCTATGCTTCGGATATTCTGAAAAAATTAAAACAAGCGGACCTGATAGTTATGGAGGGCACCCTCTACCCTATCTTAAGCAGATTAAAGAATTTGGGGCTTCTGCAATATCATTGGGAGGAATCCAAAAGCGGACCTCCTAGAAAATATTATTACTTGACCGACAAGGGCGAAGAATCACTCCGGGGATTGGAGGAATCGTGGAAAAGGATCAATAAATCCATCTCCTCTCTTCTAAAAAATAATTAAATAATCTTAAAAGTATGAACAAAACCATTTCTATCACTCTAAACGGAATGATATTCCATATCGAGGAGGACGGATATGAAGAATTAAAGAATTATCTCGATTCTATTAAACAATACTTTGCTCAAACCGAGGGCAAAGAAGAGATCATCACCGACATAGAATCCAATGTGGCGGAAAAATTTTCCTCTAAAATATCCGGCAAGAAAAAAGTTATAATCAAAAAGGATGTGGAAGAAATAATCGGAATTATGGGTTCAGTCCAGGATATCGCCCAAGAGGCGGATGAATCCCCCGACGGAGAGGAGGATAAAAAAGAGAATGTGAAAAGATTGTACCGCGATCCGGATGACGCGGTGATAGCCGGAGTCTGCTCCGGCCTGGGGGCTTATTTCAATATTGACCCGGTTATTTTTCGGGTGCTTTTTGTGGTTTCCTTCCTATTTTACGGGACCAGTGCCGTGCTTTATATTGTCCTGTGGATAGCCATGCCCAAAGCCGAGACCAATGCCCAAAAATTGGAAATGAGGGGCGACTCGGTAACCCTGAAAACCATAGAAGAGAATATAAAAAGCAAAGTTGCCGACCCCAAAACCAGAAAAAAATTAAAATCGGCTCCGCTTAATATTTTGAATGCCGTATTCGAGGCGGCGGGAAACTTGATCAAAAAATTATGGCCGATAGTCATCAGTTTGGCCGGAATAGTTATCGTGGCCATAAATCTGATGGTCGCCGCCACCGCCACTTTTATGGCCGCGGTCTTTCTTTTGGATATAGATTCTGCCTACATTAATTCGGAGATACCCCTGGGAGAGATCCTATCCACCGGCCAATATTACACCGGCCTGATCTCTTCTTATCTGATCATAATAGTGCCTACTGTGTTCTTTATTCTCATCGGCGTCGCCCTAGCCAAAAGAAAGAACACCCTGACCACGCTATCCATAAGCGTTATGGTGGGAATATGGATGATATCGCTCTTGGTTTTCGGCTTGGTGGCCGTGGAAGCAGCTCCGGAAATAGGACGAAGGGTGGACCAATCCATGAACGAAAGATCCATAACCATAAACAAGGAAATAAAAGATTTCAACAAAATATTAATATCGGATAATAATAAAGTTAATTTGGTCCAAGGGGAAGATTTTCAAATAAATATGTCCGGCCGGGAAAAAGACCTGAATGATATCCGGCTGAATGTGACGGACGGACAATTACTAATAAAAGAAGAACCCGAGAACGGGATCTGTTTGTTCTGCTACGACCGAAAAGCAGAGATAAATATTACTATGCCCGCCTTGGAATACATAAGAGTCGAGGATTCGGCTGATGCTGATATTCAAGGTTTTGATAACGACCGGATCAAAGTAGAAGCTCGAGGCGCCTCTGATATAAAAGCCGACCTATTTAATCCTACACAAGATATTGAAATAACCGGCAGTGCCGACATGGAATTGTCCGGCTCCTCAAGCGCTTTAACCGTATCCATGGATGGTTTTAGCGACCTGAATGGCACCACTCTCAACTCCCGGGATATCAAAATCGATCTGGATGATCATTCCGAAGCTCACTTAGAGGGAAGTGCCGACAAATTAACTGCCAACTTGGAAAGAAGCTCCGACCTATTCGCCTTTGACCTAAAAACCGAGAATGCTGTAATAAATGTTTTGGGCAGAGGAACCGCTCAAGTTAACGCCAACACTACTCTGGAATCAGTTATAGAGGACGGGGAGATATATTACAAAGGTAACCCGGAAATAATCACTCCGAATGAAGTGCCGAACTCACTGGATATTGACGAAGATGACTCCAAAAAACCGATCGAGTATTAAAAACTTTTGAGATTCAAAAAACAAAAAGGGTGGCATTAAAGCCACTCTTTTTGTTTTGGTCTCGTTGCAATCTTATATAAAAATATATATTTCTTTAGCTCTCTGGTTTTAGGCGGGAAGGGGCCTTCCATTACCAAGCTCTTAGATCGTTTTTGACCCTGTTGCAGTCTCGCGTAAGCGGACTGCAATATAAAACAATGCTCGGGGACGTGGATTCGAACCACGATCGCCAGGACCAGAACCTGGTGTCCTACCATTAGACGATCCCCGAATTCAAATTTCGAATTGCAAATTGCGAATTTCGAATAAAATAAATTTAACTTTAGGAGTCATAGACCTGTCCTCCGAAGCTCCGAGAGGAGCGTAGGAGGGCGATCCCCGAATTCAAATTGCCTGTCTGCCGACAGGCAGGCGATTTTCGAATTGCGAATTTCGAATTCTATATTCTATATTCTAACTTCTGTATTCTAACTTCTATATTCTAACTTCTATATTCAAAATTCTAACTTCTAACTTCAAAATTCCTTTATCCTTCTTTTTATTCTGGCCAGATCTTTTTGAGCCGCTTTTTCTCCGGACTCTATGAATTTATTTATATTATAAAATTTAAAACTGTCAATAGTTCCCCGCAAATGGGGCTTGATTATAATAGCATTTTTATTGGTCTTTTCTACATCATTTTTAGCCCCGTGACTACGCATAACTTCATAGGATTGAACCAAAGTAGCGATCATACTGGGTTTTTTTAATTCCACTTTCCTTTTTATGATCAGGTCCACTCCTATTATAATATCCGCTCCCATTTTTTCAAGGACATTTACCGGAGTGCAGTTCAACACTCCCCCATCCACCAAATAACGGTTATTTATCTTAACCGGCGGAAATATGCCGGGCACACTGATACTGGCCCGAACAGCGTCGGCCAAATTCCCCCTTTTCAAAACCACCTCTTCCCCGCTGGCCAGGTCAGTGGCGATTATACGCAAGGGGATATGGGTATCGGCAAAAGTGGTTTCTCCGACCCATTTCTTGATGTATTTATAAACTTTATCTCCTTTTAAAATCGATTTCTTGGGGTTGTTAAGGTCTACTGTTCTCTTAATGGCCTTAGCCCTGTTAAAGCTGGTCGCCTCTTTTTCCATTTTTTCTAGGTCTGCGCCCAAGCTATAACAAGCTCCGACAAAAGCGCCCATACTAACACCTGCTATATAATCCGGTTTAATGCCGTTTTTTTCCAAAACTTTCAAAACCCCGATATGAGCCAGCCCCCTGGCTCCTCCGCCGCCCAAGGCCACGCCGATGGTCGGCTTTTTTTGGGAAGGATATTTTTTAGACCCCATATTACTTGATAACCTTACCACCAAAGGTTTTAAGAATATTATCTATAAAATTTTCATCTTCGCCGCCATTGTTATTACCGCTTTTTTGTTCCCGGTTTTGCCCTTCCTCTGTTTGCTCCGATGCGTTCTCCGGAGTCGAGGTTTTATTTATCTCGGCGTTCTCGTCCACTATTGACTCCACGGCCAATTTTTTGCCAAACACCTCGCCCAAGGCCTGCTCCACCAGATCCCGGATCCTTTGTTCACTCAATCTGTCCTTATGGAACTTATGCTTAAAAGCCAAACTAATAGTGTTTCCGTCCACTTCCCTAACCTGGCAAACCTTAAGGATAAAGGAAAGAGAGTGGTTGTATTTTTTCACCCTGGCTAAAACTTCATGCCAGCGAGAACATACTTCCTGTTTGTCCACTGCCTGAGCCGAAGAAGCGGCCGGAGAAGCACCTTGTTCCGGCTGCTCTTTTGGGGCTGGAGATTCCTGCCGGACTTGAGCTTGGGGAGCAACGGAAGAATCCGGCCGGGCCTGGGGATTCGGAGGGACGGAATTGCTCCCGCCTTTATTCTCCTGGGACAATTCCACCAAAGCCAACTCCACCGGTAATTGAATTATAAAACTGGTTTTTAAAGCATTTCTAACGGAAAGGAATTTTTCCAGCATTTGGGTTAGCCGGCTTAGATCCAACTGCTCGGATAACTGATTCAATTTCATCTCCAAGTTCTCACCCAGTTCCAAACCGATCCGCTCCGACAGACCCGGGTTGACCTTGCTTATCATTATTTTTCTTAATATTTCTACAAGATCATTCACAAAGGCCTTGAGATCTATTCCGTTGTCCACCAGTTTGTTTACCAAAGCAATACCGGAAGAAGCATCCTTGTTGACCAAGCATTCTATCAAGTTCAATATTTCCTGGATATCATTCCTGGGAATGACCAGATCCGCCTCTTTTTGGGTTATTTCCTGGCCGGATACGGCCACTATCTGGCCCAATAAACTCTCGGCATCCCTCATATGGCCGTCGGCGTGCCTGGCCACCGCCTCCAGAACGGATTTGTCCACCTTTATACCCTCTTGATTCACTATATACTCCAGTTTTTCACTTATATCCTTAACACTGATGGGCCGGAAATCAAATCTTTGACACCGCGAAATTATAGTGGCCGGCATTTTGTGGACTTCTGTGGTACAAAGGATAAAGACCACATTGGTCGGGGGCTCCTCTAATACTTTTAACAAAGCGTTAAAGGCGGATATGGAAAGCATGTGCACCTCATCTATTATAAACACCTTATACTTGCGATTAGAGGGAGCTACCCTGGAAGTGGCGATAATATTCTCCCGGACATTGTCCACTCCGGTATGGCTGGCCGCGTCTATCTCCAGTATATCCAAACTCCGCCCTTGATTTATCTCTTGGCAGGATTCGCATTCATTACAGGGCTCGGATTCGCCCTCTTTCCGGTTCAAGCAATTTATGGCCTTTGCTAAAACCCGGGCCAAAGTGGTTTTGCCCACCGCCCGGGGTCCGCAGAACAAATAAGCATGGGCAAAATTATCGGTTTGCACCTGATTTTCCAAAGTTACCTTGATCGGATTCTGGCCGACCGTTTCCTGAAACTTTTGCGGACGATATTTTCTATACAATGTAGCCATAGATTTAAAACTTTTTTAAAAATCCTAAAATACCTCTCAACCAATTCCAAATTCCAACTTCTAAATTCCAACTTCTACTTTTTAATTATATTCTCAATCGCTCCCCACTTACTATCCCCTTCAGCCGGGATCAAGAGGGCTACCTCATCCCCGGGGTCGCCCTTGAAATAAGTAACACCGGCGGAGAGAACTCTCCATTTTTGGCCGTTCTTTACTACATAATAATTACCATCCGTACCTTTTTTTAATTCTCCCACTATCCGGGCTCTTTGAATGGGATGGATCTGTTTGTATTTAAAGTTGCCCTTTTCCGTTATGGTCAACTTTAGGATATCCCCTTCTACCAACTTGGACTTGGAAGCGTAATTTAAGGGAACGGAGTATTTTCTTCCGTCCGGACCGATCATATTCTCTCCGTCAAATACCCCCTCTATTATATTGTCGGCATTTTCTTCTTGTTCTTGGGTTGGTTCCTCGGAAAAAGATATCTTTTCTCCTTCTTCCTCTACATCAGCAAACATTTGAAGCAACTTCTCATTGTTTTCTTGGATATTTTTAAGCAATTTTTTGACCAAAGCGGCCTTGCTGGCCGACAGGGAAAACTCACCTTGCCCGGAAGAGGCATTCTCCTGTTCTGTGGATAATTCTTCTGCGATCTGAGAGATAGAATCCTCTGACAAAGAATCCTCTCCCCGCTCTAAAGAATTCTCTTCTTCCGAAGTGGAGGAATTTATTTCCTCCGGGGAATTGTCTTGATCTTTGTTAAATAAGTAATGCCCATCCTGGTCCCAATCCTTGATCTCGCCTTCCACAACCGCATCATCCTCATCCTCTTCGTCTTCGTCATAATGAAAGAAAAAATAATTCTCTTTTTCTTCCTCGGGGTCTTGGTCCCCATTTTGGTTTTGGTTTTTGTTTTCTGTGTCCATAAGTTTTGAAACAGCTTAAATTTTTAATCTTCAATAGTCCCACTATATAAAAAAAATAGGTTTTTAGCAAGCTGGGAAAATATGCTTCAAGATAGGTCCAAATAAAAAAGACCGCCTATAATAACGTCCTTATTATTTTAAACATTAAATTTTTATGTAACCCAATATCCGATATCCAATTTCAAATATCCAATATCCAGCCTACATCACATCCTTGATCCTTTGGCGTATTTCCGACTCTACTATATTTCTATCTCGACCGTATTTCAGGCGACTCAAGGACCTGATCTTTTCCTCCACTCCCGGACGGTTCGGGTCCTCTAAGGGTAAGGTGTGCATAGAAAAGGGGCGGGTGGCGGTATTATCGACCAACAACTTAACATAGGCGGTGTATTTTTCAATATTTATAAGGTCATATTGGCTGAATACCGGGGAAAATTCCTTTTCCATAACCTCGGCATCCTCCATACCTATTTTAAAGAGTATCCAAGTACCGGCATTACCGAAAACAGCATCCCGAATAGAAGTGTCATTGTTTTGGACCAACTGCCCCAAATATTGATGGGCCATGATCAAATTCAGGCCGTATTTCCTGGCCTCGGAAAGCACAGTATTGACCGAATCCGTAGTAAAATTCTGGAACTCGTCAATATAAAGGTAGAAGTCCTTTCTCTGCTCTGCCGGCATATCGGTCCGAGAAAGAGAGGACATCAATATTTTACCCACCAGTATAAGACCCAAAAGGAAGGCATTCATCTCTCCTACCTTGCCCTTGGAAAGGTCGATCAAAAGTATCTTTTGCTCATCCATTACATCCCGAACATTAAAAGAGCTCTCCTGCTGGCCTATAATCGGCCGCATTAAATCATTGGAAACAAATTGGGTTAATTTGGAAGTGATATAGGGCACAATATTGGCCAAGGCCGCTTCTCCGCCGGCCTTTTCCGCCTGTTTTCTCCAAAAGTCCACTACAGTCGGGTCATTGCATTTTTCCAATTTCATATTTCGGAACTCGGCATCGGCCAGAACCCGGGGCACTTCCAAAAGCGTGGATCCGGACTCGGGATCACTCATGATCAAAAGCAGGGCGTTCCTCATATACTGCTCGAACATAGGTCCGCCGGTGGATTTCAGATCATATAATTTATCAAATATCTTGATGATCTCGTTGACCACAAAAGTTTTTTGTTCCGGATATCTTTCATCATACTCGATCAAGTTCAAACCCAAGGGTCTTTCCGTGTCTCCGGGGGCAAACAAAATAACATCCTCGGCTCTTTCCGGAGGTATTCTTTTTAAAATATCATCCACCAAGTCTCCATGTGGATCCAAGACCCCCACTCCTTCTCCGTTTTTAATGTCCTGAATGGCCTTGCCGGCTATAAAAGTGGATTTACCCGTTCCGGACTTACCGATGATATAGGTATGACGACGCCGGTCTTCCCTTTTGAACCTTATGTCCTTTTTGACCCCGCGATAAAAATTCTCTCCCAGCACTATGCCCTCGTCCGGAACATGAGACGGGGCCGGAGCGTGCTTGGCGGTAAGCCAAACAATATTCGGAGTTTCGATGTGGGGCAGAGGAAAATGAAAAACACTGGCCATTTCCTCGGTGTTGAACAAAAAGCTGTATTTATCGGAAAAGCGGCGATAAATAAAATCCTTTATCTTTTGGTTCTGTCTGGAAGTGGAAAGTTTGGTCTTAAAACTGTTGCCGTATTCGTAATGACTGTATTCGCCCAAGGCATTGGCCATATTGTCCAAGTAAGTTTGGGCTTGGCCCTTATTCTTGGCATTGACCACTACCCGAAAATTAACATCCAGCCCCCCTTTGGAATTCTTCTCTTCTATTCCTTTTAACATCTCCTCTTCCATGGCAGACATCTGGTTAGAATTCGGTTTTTCCTCCTCTTTGTTAGAGGCGGTTCGGAAAAGGTCGCCGATACCGGCCAAAATCTTGTTGGCGGTATTGGCCTTTAAGGCCTCTTGTATGGTCTTTCCCTGATGGATCTCGCGAACCAATTTATTTATCCGCCGATGCCAACCCGGTTTGGCGCTCCTGACAGTGAACTGCAAGGCCATACTCTCATCCTTATTCAATTTGGACATAACATTGACCAAAGAATTCATAGGGTCGGCCGCTTCTATCTGACGATAGGTCTTAATAGGAAATATAAAACTGCGCTTGGGTCGGACCGAGCTGGCCAGAACCTCGCCTTGAGAATGGAAAATATTATAATCCTCTACTTGCTCTATAGAGGCCTCCGGATAATAAGCATGGATCTGCTGCTCCATGTAACGGCTCAAATGCTGGGGGGAAACCACATAAAAAGCTATCTTTTTTTGATTAGCCACTATTTCCAGGGAAAAATGGTCATTCCTGCCCCAAAGCCAGGATTTAAAACCTCTTTGGGCCCGCAGACCGGCAATGGCGGAAAAAATGGTCTCGGCCTTGGCTATATCCTCCTGGATCTCTTCGGAGTTCGGTTCTCCTTTGTTCTCTTCATCCTTTTCCTTGGGCAAACGAACCAAAAAAATATCCTGATGGTCGAATTTATTCTGTATAATTATACTCCGGGCCAATTTAATAAGCATGATCAAAAGGATGATCCCCGCTATTAAGGTCACTCCAAAAACCAACCATTGGCTTATGGATACATTCAAAAATAGGCCCGCTTCTCGGGCTATGTCTATATTATTGGCTCCTCCCGGATAGCCCATAAAAATTATTGTTTTTTTAATTTGATTATCTCCTCGGCTTTCTTCTTGGCCTCTTGTTCCAGAAAAAATTTATTTACCTTGGGCAAAAAAGCCAACCATTTCTTGATCAGGCCGATTATATTCTTGGTTTTAATTTTAGCTTTTTTAAGCATCTCATTGATCCGGCGCGCCGTTTCCTCACCTTTTTGCTTGAATTGCTTCTGTTTTTCCGGCTCCAATTCCAAATAAGCATCAACCAGGTCCTTTTCCAGGATCTTTTCTATCTGTTGCCGCCTCTCTTCGTCCGCACCGGCAGGAGCCGAGGACGCGGCATGGGTCTGCTCTTCTTCTGTTTCCGGTATTTTCTCCTCTTCTTGGGAAGGAGTGGTTTCGGCCTTGGATCCTTTTTGCTCTTGTTGCTCTAAATTCTGTTCCTGTTCCCAAGAAGACCCCTCTTGCGGTTTCTTCTTTAAAATATCTTCCAAGGTTTCCGTTTCTCCGCTCCAATTTGTTTCTTGTTTATTTTTATCCGGCATAATTAAAACAAATAAAAATCTGAAAAATTAAATTGCTTATTTTTTTTATTATACCACAAAACAAAAAGGTCCGCCAAAATATCTTAATGCTTTTAAGGTTTTAATATTTTCTTAATGTCTTCCAGGGTTTCTACCTCCACTAACTGCCGACGTATATCTTTGGCTCCGGGCAAACCCTGAACATACCAACATAAATGCTTACGCATCTCGATTATCCCCCTATTCCCTTTTAAATCTTGGGCCAACTCGGCCTGTTTCCGGGCCGTATAAAATATGTATTCGCGAGTTTTCTCCGCCTCCCGACTCTCTTTTATCTCTGAAAACAGCCAAGGATTGCCCATTACTCCCCGAGCCAAACCGACTCCGTCCGCCTCGGTCTCCCGGAGTATTCTCTCCGCTTCCCGGCGGTCATAAATACCACCATTGGCCAAAACCGCTCCGGAAAATTCCTGTTTAATGTTTGCAATGGTCCGACAATCGATCTCGCCGGAAAAACCTTGGGAAAAGCTGCGACCATGGATCATAATGGCCTTGATATCCAGATCCTTTATCTTGTCCCAGAAATCAAAAAAACCTACTTGCCCCACTTGTATCCGAACTTTTATGGATATCGGTAAATTACTTGCCTCCAAACTGGCCTGGATAACCTCGCGGGAAAGATCCGGGTCCTGGAAAAGCTCGGCTCCGGCCTTGGTCTTTATAACCTTGGGAGCCGGACAACCGAAATTAATATCTATACCGTCCGGAGCGATCTCTTTTTCCACTAATTTTATGGCTCGGCGGAAATATTCGGGCTCACTGCCGAAGAGCTGCACCACTAAAGGGATTCGGTCCGGCTTGCCCTTGAGCATATCCAAAGTCTTGCGGGGTTGATAACTCAAAGCCCGGACATTGGCCATTTCCGTATAGACCACATCGGCCCCGAATTCCTCACAGATCCGACGAAAAGCGCCGTCGGTTATCCCGGCCATAGGGGCCAAAGCAATAATAGGCCGGGTCAAATTTTTCCAAAAATCATTCTTCATATCTTAAGTTTAGCAAACCGCCACGGATAATAAAACCAAGGTTTGACATCGGCGATCCTAATTTACTACAATTTTTTATAAAGTGATCAAAACAATAATTTGGGGCAACAAAAAAGGAGGGAGGATTTTATGTCTTTAAAAGCGGTAGCCCGAGGACCGACTCTGATCGGAACCAGCCTTGGTAATTCTTTAGCCGCTTTGGACGGCACTTTTTTTGAAGCGATCATTCAAACTTTGGGGGCTAAAAAATTTGCAGAACCCCTGAAAAAATCGGTTTCCTCGGAGGGGCAAATAGGAGAGATGAATGATTTTGAAAAGGCCATGTACACCATATTTGTTTCCCATGAAAAAAATGGAAACGAAAGGTCGCTCCGATGGAGCGAAATAGCTTACGCTCTCCTGGAGGAGAACATTAGAAATCGTTATGGACAGCTACTTCAAGACCAGGGCAGGATCATTGAATTAAATTATCATCGGGGCTTCAAAATAAGCGCCATCCGCGAAACCGAGGCCGAGTCATTGGCCCAGTAGAAACAAAAACCCGGATCCTGTATCCGGGTTTTGAATTAACCGAAGAACCCATAAATGGCAAAAGATAAAAAAATCGGATTATTTTTTAAAAATCCGGGTACCCTCTTGGCCATCCTCTAAAATATATCCTTGTTGGGCCAATTCTTCCCTTAATTTGTCCGCCTGCTCCCAATTCTTGTTCTCCCTGGCCTCTTCTCTCTGCTTGATCTTCTCCTGTAAGTCTGGGGGCAGATCTTCTAAGGCAATATCAGAAAAAGCTTTCTCTCTTAACTTTAATCCCAAAACTTTATCAAAATCCAATATAGTAGCCAATTTATCCTCTGGCGCCAATGAAGATTTAAGCATATCCTGGACCACGGCCAAGGCCTCCGGAGTATTGAGATCATCGGCCAATTTTTCGCTGAATTTTTCTTGGTAGTTCGGATCGATCCGGCCTGTTTTTTCGCCCAAATCTCGGACCTGGTTATACAAATGATTCAAACCTTTCTGGGCAGCATCCAGGGCCTGCCAAGTAAAATTCTGCTTGGAGCGATAATGGGCCTGCAGGAAAAAATACCGCAAAGCCAAGGGGTCATAACCCTGATCCTTTACAAACCCCACACTTAAAGTGGACCCGGACGATTTAGCTATCTTTTCCTCTCCGGCCAATAAATGCTCGTTATGGAGCCAGTAATTAACGAATTTAGCTCCATTGGCGGCCTCGCTTTGAGCTATTTCATTGGTATGGTGGACCGGGATATGCTCGATCCCGCCCATATGAATATCCATGGTATTTCCCAAGAATCTTTGGGACATAGCCGAACACTCTATATGCCAACCGGGAAAGCCCTCACCATTGTCTACCAAGGAAGACTCAAAGGGAGAAGGCCAATACTGCAGAGCGTTCTTGTGCACTCCGGCCCGGAAAAACCACAGGGAAAAATCTAAAGGATTTCTTTTTTGGCTATCACAGATCTCGCCGGCTCCGGCTCCGGCCATTTTATCTTCCAAGCTCTGGCCGGATAAGCGGCCGTAATCCTTAAATTTAGAAACATCAAAATACACGGCCAGATCGGTGGTATAAGCATAACCCTTATCCAATAAAGTTTGCACCATATCTATCATATCCTGGATATGCTCGGTGGCCCGGGGTTTGTGATCCGGCTCCGTTAAATTTAAAGCGGCCGTATCCTCTTCAAATATCCGGATGTACTTATCCGCCACCTCTTTGGGGGTCTTACCTTCCCTTTTGGCCCCTTTTTCCATTTTGTCTTCACCTTCATCATTGTCCGAGGTCAAGTGGCCGACATCGGTATAATTCCGGACATGGGTAAGCTCATAGCCCAAATATCGCAAGGTCCGTGCCACCAGGTCCCCGCAGGTCATGCCCCGCAAATTACCGATGTGCTGGGTCCAATACACGGTCGGTCCGCAATGATAAAAAGAAACTTTGCCTTCTTGCAAGGGTTGGAATTCCTCCTTTTTTTTGCTTAAAGTGTTGGTCAGATATAATTTACTCATACTCCAAGTTTAACTTATTGCAAAAAATAAAACAATATCTTTATCTTCTTAAATTAAGTCTATACAGACTGAAGTCCGAATTGATTCTTTTTGTTTTTTTAATATTCAGATCATATTCCTTTAGTCGTCTGGAATTCAAATACTCTAAGTCCTCATCAGAAAAAGAAAAATTAAAATAATACAGGGGCAAGCGTTCGGCTATCCGGGAGTATCTCTCGATCATGTTGGGGTCATTAAAAAGCCCATAAACAACTTTTCTTTCCGGGAATAACAACTTATCGTGATACTGAGTTACAACCACGGCATCCCTTTCCGTGTTGGCCAGAACTTCTTGAAAAATTTCTTTATTGGCCCGGCTTCTCTGGGCGGTATAGATCAATCCTTCTTCAGAGCCATAAAGAACAAAATTCAAGGAAAAAAAGATAAAACCGGCCACTATAAGCACTCGAATGGAGTTGACCACTATAGAAGTTCTAAGACTGAACAGGTTATCCTTTTTGGCCTCCCGAAAACAATCCTGTAGATTCCGGGGATCTTTTTGTTTGTAAACCCGGATACTTTTTTCCCTTACCGGAAAAAGTCCTCGGCTAAACTTGATCAAAAAAAAGCCGGCCAAGGGTATAGCTCCCAAATAAACCGGCAGCCAATACCGAGTATAAGAGTTGCCTATGGTAACACTCGTTTGATCCGGGTTATCATAGAACTTCCAACTGCCGTAATAAAAGACTAATATGACCGAAACTATTAGATAACCCAAAAAAAACACCCAGAACTTTTTTCCTCTTCGGTGCCAGAACTGCAAAAAAAGCATCAGGCCCAAAAAGGCGGAAGCGGCTAACCCCGGAAACATTTTCAAAAAATAGTCCTTAAAGGCCTGCCAGGATCCGGCCGGATCAAAACCGAAATAAAAAACAGTATCGGTTATTTTATGGAATACGGAGCTAAACATGGATAATTCTCCTTGGACAGTGTTGGACATCAACCGGCCGCCGGAGTCGGCCAAGGTGTGAATAGAGCGGTTCATTTCCGGATAACCTCCGTTTATAGGCGATCCGTAAAGGATTTGGTTCCAATAAGCAGTCGGCAATAAGGCCAAAAGACAAACACTGCCTGCTATTACCAACTTGGTAATACCCGTCTTTTTGATATTGAATATCCACAAAACAAATAACAAAGGCAATAGCCACAAGGCCTCGGAGGTCCGGACCGATAAAGCTAAGCCCATAGCTCCTCCTCCGGCGGCCGCGGCCAGCCAACCCTTAACCTTGTTCCGCCATCCGGGATCAAAGAAGGATAAAAACCTCTGTTTAAGACTTGGATCCTCCCAAGAGGTCATTTTAACCAAAAAATACAACCCTGTAATAAATAAGGATACAAAAAGAACATTATGGAACATACTTCGGGTGGTGTAATAAATATAGACCGGAAAAGAGGCCAATAAAAAGGCGGATATCAGGGCGTTCCTCCGACCGAACAACTCTTTGACCAATAAATAAAAAAAGATTATGCCCAAAGAAGCAAAAACAGGAGTTAAAAAAGGTAACATTTGATACCCCCAAGATCTAACTAAGCCCCCATAGATCAAAATGATCCCCAAAAAACTTACCGGCTTAATATTGCCGTGATCACTTCTGGTACTTCGAGGATGAATAATATCTTCGGCGTAGAGATTGTATTTTTCAAATATCTTGATCTCTCCGGTTTGGCCGTATTTTTTGGCAAAGACATAATTGGCGTTCTCGTCCGGAGATCCCCATTTCATAAATTCCGAAGACCGAACCTGGGCATTATAAAAAGCCGTGCCACTAAAAAAAACCGCGGCTACAAGGATAACCACCACTAAGGGCCAGTTGTTTTTTAAGATTGAAGCTAATTTCATAAAAATGTTTGCCTATATTACCAAAAATATATTTTCTTAGCAAGGGAATGTTTCCGGTTTTAAAAAACTCACCTCTCCGCAAAGAGATGAGTTTCGAAACCATGATAAACATTATTTTATATTCCGTAGGTTAACAAGCTGATTATAGCAAAAGCAATAGCTAAGTAAAGAGCGCCCGAGGCCAGGGGTAATATCTCCGCCCAATTCAAAACCACAGAAAGAAGAAGAATGATCACTCCGGTCACCTGAAGAAGCATTTTGATCTTGCCCCAAATATTGGATTGGATCCTGGCGCCTTCTTTTTTGCGGAACCAGGCCACTAAAATGATCGCCGCCTCTATCCCTATGATCAGGGCGGCCGTCCAAAGGCCGATATATCGAAGAACGATCAAAAAAACCATCAATCCTATCAGTATTTTGTCCGCCAAAGGATCATAGATCCTGCCCCAATTGGTGACCTGGTTCCTGGTTCGGGCCAGGGAGCCGTCTATGGTGTCGGTAAAGGCGACCAATAAAAAAGCTATCAAGGCCACTGTATAGTGCTGGTAAAGGATCAACAAGCCCACTAAGGGGGCGGTTAAAAAGCGTAAAAAAGTAAAATGATTGGGAACCAATTTTCGGGGAATCAACTTCAAAACAGTGATCCGCATGATTTTGTCGTGGAAAAAAAGCTTGTCGCTCTTTTCGTAATTGGAATCAAACATGTATCTTTGCTAAAATAAAATAAACTATTCAAATGATACCTGCGAACTAAAACGCATCGCGTTAAAGATCTTGCTGCCCGGAAATAAATCCAGAATATGATCTTTTATGTCCATTTCTCCTTCCACAAGAATTGAACTATAAAATCATCTAAAAAATCATAAAATAAACTAAAAACAACCGAAGTCAATGTTGAATTTCCTGAAAAACAATTTTATCTACGCCCTTCTGATCCTTGCGGCCCTGATCTGTTTCTGGGGCGGTTTGATCTATTGGCTCTACGCCCTGACTGTTTGGGGGGTGGTTTTAAATTTAGCCCTATCTTTGGTTTCTTTTATTATAATACTAAGGCCTCTCTCCCGCAACCATAAGGCCGGTAACGGAAGGCCGAAACCCTCGGGTCGATCCGGCAAGATCTTAACCCTGATCTATTTTTTATTCTGGGCGGGGGGGCTTTTATTCCTAATATCGGCGCGAACAAGTAAAAGTTTGGTCTCTCCCTGGGATGTCGTGTCCGAATGGTTCTTTATTTTCTTTTTTGGAGCCGGCCTCGTACTTTTCTTCCTGATACTCAAGGATAAAGGTCGAGCCAAGCCCCTCCTGCACTTTCACGCCTTTTTGATGTTTAGCGTGGCGGTTATTGTTTACCAGATCGGCTACGGCTTTGACCCTTTTATCCATGAGGCCACTTTAAAACTTATAGATAAAGCCGGCCTAGTCACCCCTAAGCCCGTGTATTACTTGGGGCAATACTCCCTGGTGATCACCTTGCACAAAATAAGCTTTATCCCCATTGCTCTGCTTAATAAATTCCTGGTGCCGGTTTTGGGGGCCCTATTCTTACCAGAAGTGCTGGATCGGGGCTTGAAGCCGGTGGTCGGAGCTAAAAATTCCTTGCTGATAATTTTCTTCCTACCCCTGTTGACCTTTGCCCCCTTTATTATCACTGTTCCGCAAAGTCTGGCCTATATTTTTCTTATAGCCGCTGTCGCCCTGGCCGGCCCGGCCCGGACAAAAACACAGCTGGCGGTGGTGATCTTATTGACCTTGGCCGCTTTGGTTATTCACCCGCTGGCCGGAATCCCGGCTCTTTTCTTCAGTTTGAGCTTGCTTATTTTCCAAACTGAACGGAGACATATCCTCCGCCTCCCGAAAAGATTCTATCACACCGCAATCTTTCTGGCCTCGGCTTTTTCCTTGCCCGCGGCCTTTATTTATGGGGCTCGAGCCCAATTCAGTCCTCACCTCCTAACCCAACTTCTGCCGGACCTAAAAACAAACCTGCCGGGCAAGGAAAATTTTGTTTTGAATTTTGTCTATCTTTTTAATACTTACAAAGAAATAATAATACTGGCCCTGGTTTTGGTCGGAGTCTGGACTATTTACCACTGCCGAAAGAAGCTGCGATATAAAAATGTACATTTAAATGTACATTTCAATCTGGGCCTGGCCCTCTTGATAGCTTACTTTATTTCCAGAGCTTTTTTGGATTTTAATTTTTTAATAGATTATGAACAAAACAACTATTCCCAAAGAATACTTGTTCTGGCCTTGATATTCTTTTTACCTTTTATAGTCGCCGCTTTTTATCGGCTGATCCAGAAAATATCTCTCCAGGACAAGGCCGTAAAGATCCCCATGCTTGTATTCGGCCTCTTGTTGTTGCCAAGCTCTTTATATTTGAGTTACCCCCGTATGGACAATTATCACAATCCCCATTTCCACTCGGTGGGTTCTGCCGACCTAAAAGCGGTGCAATGGATAGAGAAAAACGCTCAAAAAGATTATATAGTTCTGGCCAACCAACAGGTCGGCGTGGCCGCGCTCCGGGAATTCGGCTTTAACCGATATTACAAGAATGATATTTATTTTTACCCCATACCGACCGGGGGGCAACTCTACCAATATTACTTGGATATGGTCTATGAAAAACCAAGCCGGACAACCATGCTTCGGGCTATGGAGTTTGCCGGAGTGGATAAGGGTTATTTTGTCCTAAATCAATATTGGTGGGCCTTTGACAAGATCAAGCAAGAAGCCAAACTGGAAGCAAATTCCTGGAAAAGTATAGACCGAGACAAGGTCCTTGTCTTTGAATTCAATAAATAAAACTTCCCTTATTCGCAATTAAAACCGGATCTTTTAGAATCCGGTTTTTAATATTGGTTGATATTGTACGAAGCTTTATATCCTCTTCAATCCCTTTAAGATACCCCAGGCCAGAACCCCTCCGGCCACGGCGGTAGCGAATTGAGGCCAGCTCATCATCTGGGCCACCTTTACCGCCAGTTCTTGTTTGATGAGTAAATTCTGAATCCAAGTAACGCTAAGAAATAGGAAAGCGAATTTCAAAGCGGCTCCGATCACCACTCCGGACCAATACCCCGCAACTTTATTCGCCATTCCGTTGTAGAAAAAATCGATAATAAAAATAAATATTATATTACCGATCATAATAAAAGGGACCGCCGGAGCCAAGACCGCCGGCAATAATCCGCCGGACAAGGCCATTAAGCTGGGCACCAAAGCTATAACCACTGCACTCCTTATACCCAACAAGAACAAACTCAACACAAAAACGGCGTTTATTATGGGCCCGGTAACGAATTGAACATGATAAACAAAAGGCAGGAATGTGACCACTCCGGCCAGAACCAAAAAATTGGCCAGGGCTTGATAGTTGGCCCGAACCAAGGCGTTTTCTTTGTTATAATACATAACTCCTTTAATTTAATTTTAATATATCTTATTCGGTTACAATACTTTTTTGGGCCACAATGCCGTAAAGAGAATCTATCTCTTCGGTCAGATCATTGATCTGTTTGGCAGTTCCTTCCACTGCCACTGTTATCATACCGGTACAATGTTTCACACAGGAACGTTGAAGATTCACGCCCAGGCGCGCCATTATAATGTTTCCATTGTCGGTTAAGATCCTCTGAACATCCTTGGCGTGCATCTTCCTGTCCTTGACCAAAATAGTGATAGTGCCCAAATGTTTTTTTGAAGGCATAATTTTAATGTTATTTTCTTCTTTTTTTGTAAGTGGTGTGCAAAACTTGCGAGGCCAATCTTCGCCTATTTTTTAACCAATCCAAAACTTCCAGAGTCGCCTGATTCTCATGGGCCTGCCTGACCTTTTGGCCGGTGTCTATCTTATACAGGGCCCGGATCCTTTTTTCCCTTATTTTTTGAGTGGTGGGAATGGGCTGGCCTCCGCCTCCGATACAACCGCCGGGGCAGGTCATAACCTCCACATAATCAAAGCAATCCAGATCCTCGATAACCGGTTCCACATTGCCTATACCGTTAACCACCGCCACTCGAAGATCGTTACCTCCGATATTAACCTCCGCTTTTTTCACTCCTTGCATCCCCCTAACTTTTTTAAACTCCAATCGGGGCGGGCAATCCTTTTTACTTTGACCCTGACAGGCCATATAAGAAGCGGTCCTTAAAGCTGACTCCATCACTCCGCCGGTACCGCCGTAAATGGCCGCGGCCCCGCTGTATTCCCCCAAGGGATTATCGGACTTGGAATTTTTTAAATGACCGAATTTGATCCCGTTCTTTTTCATCATCCAGGCGAATTCCCGGGTGGTTATCACATTGTCCACCGGATATCTTTCCCGGATCCTCATCTCCTTCCGGCTGGCCTCGAATTTTTTGGCCGTACAGGGCATAATGGAAACCACTTCTATTTTTTCCGGGTCTATGTTCATTTGCTTGGCCCAATAAGTTTTAATAATACCTCCCAGATGGATATGCGGAGACCGGGAGGTGGTCAAATTCGGGATCAGATCAGGATGGTAGAATTCCACATACTTGACCCAAGCCGGACAACAAGAGGTCATCATAGGCATAGTGCCCCCTTCTTGTATTCTTTCCAATAATTCTTCCGCCTCCACCATAGTGGTCACATCGGCCCCGAAATTAACATCAAAAACATGGTCAAAACCCAGGGCCCGCAAACCGGAAACCACCTGCTCGGTAACTATCTTACCCTGCCCCAAGCCGAACTCCTCCCCGATACTAACCCGAATAGAGGGGGCGAACTGGGCCACCACTACCTTGTCCTTATTATTTATCTTTTTTTCCACTTCTTCCCATTCGCTCTGCTCCTGGGCAGCGCTGACCGGGCAATGCAGGGCACACTGGCCGCAATAAATGCAATCAATGTCGGCATCCCGAGTGGGCACCACTTCCTGGTCATAGCCCTTACCTTTTAATTTTAAATAATGAATATTTTGCAAAAGAGCGCAGGCGTCCACACAATTCCGGCAGTCAATGCATTGGGTGCCGTCTATTTCCACCGCATTGGCGAATTTATGAACCTTTCGGCTGCCCTTTCTATCCTTGAATCTGGTAACCTTGATATCATAATCCCGGGCTAACTTGAGCAAGGGGCAATTCAAACTCCAAACACAATTAGCGCACTCCTGGACATGTTCCGAAAACAATAGTTCAATATTCAAATTCCGGGACCTCTTAACCCGTTCCGAATTGGTCAAGATACTCATACCCTCTTTAACCTCGGTGGCACAAGATTTTACCAATTTATCTTCTCCCTTTAACTCCACCACACACACCCCGCAATTGGCCTTGACCGGCAGATCCGGATGATAACACAAACTGGGTATCCGGATATTATTGCGGTGCGCGGCCTGTAATATACTTTCTCCCGGTGTACAAGAAATTTGTTCACCGTCTATAGTAATTTTTATCTTCTTAGTAGCCATATTCCTAAAAAATTTTTTGCTTAGGTTCTATTATTTATTAAAACATTCACAGATCCTGTCTTTTTCTTGTCGGGAAATATCAATTTTTTCGTTGTCATATTGATCGACCACATTCCGGACATAGGAAAAAATGGGTATGGGAACGGCGCAACCCAGGCCGCAAAAGGAGGTTTCCTGTAAATTGCGCAACAACTCCTCAAATAAATGCCAATTTACTTTATCCTTGTTACTTAACTGCATCAATCGAAACACTCCCTCCCGACAAGGGGTGCACTGGCCGCAGGATTGGTTGATAAAAAAACTTAGCCATTTCCTTATCATCTCCTGGGGCGGGGTGTTCAATTTATAAACAGTTATGGAACCTGATCCTTTCGCCTTTTGTTTTAACTGAGAACTGTTGTAAACCCCGCCGGAAGCGTCACCGCCCACTTGGACAAAAAAAGGAAAGCGGGGGTAATTATCCGTTTGTTCCAATATTTTTTCTATGGTAATTTTTTCGGACAAACAATAAACTCCCTTTTTTCGACAAGCACCTCCCAAAGTATAAAATCTTTTATTCTTGTACTCGTCCCGGCTGACCAAGCTAACATTATAAAAGGTCTCCACATTGTTTATCAGGGTCGGTTTACCCCACAGACCCTCGGTGGTCGGAAATGGCGGGCGCAATCTGGGCTCTATTCTTTTACCTTCCATTGCGTTAAGCAAGGAAGTTTCTTCTCCTCCGATATAACCCCCTTCTTCCGGTTTTACAAAAAATTCAATATCATCATCCTTTTGCATAACTTGTTTTAGATCTTCTTCAAACTTTTTAAAATAAGAATGATTAATATAAATATAGGATCGGACCTTAAGCCGAGAATTCCGCTGTTTTAAGTACTGTTTAGCCAATCTCATGCCCTCTATTACTTCCTCCGGATGATTCTCCAGAATATAACCATCTTTTTTCACTCCCGGCTCCCCTTCCGAGGCGTTGCAGATTATGTATTTCTCCCGACTCGAAGCATCCCGGACCGCCCGCCATTTCACATCAGTCGGGAAACAAGAACCGCTCCGCCCCAGCAACTGCGCTTGTTTTATCTTTTTGATTATGTCCATATATTATTGATCTTTTTTCTTGTTATCTTGATCTTTTTTCTTTTTCCCTTGGTCCAGAGGGAAAGATAGTGTGAATTCGGATCCTTCTCCCTTAATACTGTCCACAAATATCTCCCCGTCCATTTTTTCCACTATCTGCTTAGTTAGCCACAGACCTAAGCCGGTACCGGTAATGTTTCTGGTTTTGTCTGTCTGGACCCGATAAAACTTCTGGAAAAGATTCTCTCTTTCCTTGGCATCCATGCCTATTCCGGTATCCTTGACCTTGATCTCCATTCTTTCCTTTCTCTCGTCCAGTTTCAACTTGATCTTAACTTCACCTTCTTCGGTATATTTAACGGAATTACTGACCAAATTGACCACTACTTGCTTAAACTTATCCTCATCCACATAGATCTTTTTGTTCTTTGCTTCTTGCGGAATCTTGTCCAAGCGCAGATTCAATCCTTTTTGTTCGGCCTGAAAAGAAAATTGATCTATTATTTCCTTAGCTATATCAATCGGCTTGATGGCCTGATACTCAAAACTCATTCTACCCTGCTCTATCCGGGAAACATCCAACATATCCTCCACCAGGTCCCCCAATCTTTTGGAAGATGAATCTATGGAATTGGCAAATTCTTGGATCTGCTTTTCGTTCTTGGTAAGCTTTTTCTTTTTGTTTAAAACCTCCTGCATCATGGAAGTGAAACCGCGGATAGCTGTTAAAGGGGCCCTTAATTCATGAGAAGCTATGGAAATAAATTCGTCCTTCATCTCATCTACTTCTCTCAACTTTTGGAATCCCACCACATAGCGGAAAAGCTTAAAGTTAGTAGCCACAAATAAAAGCAAAGTTAGAACCAAAAGTATAGATATCATCCAGGACCAAAAAATAAGCTTTTTATTCAACTTTTCCACATCCTCCAAGGATATCTTCATACTAAGCATCCCCGCCTTCTCCCCTTGATTGTTGCTAAAGGTCCTCATTACCATCTGATATCTGGTGGGAGAAGTGGCATCCTCTCTGGTCATTCTCTGTAAAGAGGAAGAGGCGCTGGAGTTGGTGGTAAAAGCAATGAATTCCTCATTCCAGGCAATATTGTTCAAGGTTTGGCCGAGCACCTCTCCCCTTGCTTGCGGAGACAAGCTGCACCATATTTTAAAATCTCCGGAATTATCCACGGGAACCAAGACATCCAAGGCCTTTATCTGGGGATTGCTGTCGCCTATCTTGTCAATCTTTTCTTGCATTGCTTCCTTGTCCGGCCAACTCTCTTTTATCGCTTCCCTGGCTATACTAATGGACAAACTCGCCTTATCCCGATATTCAAAATCCATGTTCTCTTTAATGGTGCCCACCAGAAAAAAATTATAAAGAAGCAAGGAGGTGGGAATAAACAAGATCAAAACAATAGCAAAAACCAACTGAAAATTCTTAAGAAATTTTACCTTTATCTTCTTCATATTTTATTACCGCCTTTTATTCATCGAATTTTTCCGGTTAGGTACATAAAGAGCAAAACCACTAAAGAAAGGGCGACCAATATCAAAACTCCAAAAAATATCATATATTGCAGAAGCATCTCCCCCGATTCCTCTTGAACATTAGCGGCCCCGCTGGTTTCCAAATATTCATCAGCGCTAACAGCTCGGGCTTGTTTCACAAAAAAGGAAAAGGGGCGGGATTTGGCCACTATCCGGCCGGAATTATTGGTAACCGCGGCATAAACCTCATGACGACCGTCCTTCAGGGTCTTGTCCAACATATAGGTCCAATTTCCGTTTTCATCCGTCTTTACTGTAACCACGGTCGGTTTTTGGGAATATATATAAAGAACCACAAAACTATTGGGTATGGCCTTGCCTTCTATTTTTATCTTATTGGAAGCAGCAGCAGTGGAGGTGGAAACTGGTGCTTGGGGGATCGATGAAGTAGAAGAGGTCTCGGTGCTGGTTGCTCCCGGCTGAGGTTTGGGGGCGGACGGTGTCTCCCGCTCCACATTGGAAACCGCGCTTACTTTAAATATATCCTCCTTTGTTTCCCCGGAATCACTGGGTTCTTCATATTCAATAGTATCATCCGTATTCGAATCCAGAGGGTCGGTTCCGTGAGACACTTCCTCCCCATCCAGCTTGCCGTCACCATCAGTATCCGGATTAAGAGGGTCGGTACCGATCACTACTTCTTCGTGATTGGCCAAACCATCGCCATCGGAATCCTGGGCTATATTTTCAGGTGTTATCTTGTCATCAGAAATAAGATGGGGATTATTGGTCAATTTTCCGGAACCGACAGGATTGTATCCGTTATCAACCTCCACTCCATCCAAATATCCGTCATTATCAGTATCCGGATCAAATATTTCGGTTCCGTATTTTCTCTCCTCCTTATCCGCTAGCCCGTCTCCGTCAGAATCAAACAAAATATCGTTATTGGGGGTAAATTTTTGGAAAGAAGATCCGTCTTTTTCTTCTTTTTTCTCTTTTTCATTTGCTTTCTCTAAGGATCTTTCCGACTTTCCTTCTTGGGATTTTATTTTATCCACCTTTTCCTTAATGGTCTCGCTCTCTTCTTTGGTTTCTCGAATATCCTGCTTGACTTCTATGATCTTTTCGGTAATATCGTCTACTTCTTTCTGTTTTTTCTTGTCCTGTTTCTCTTCCTCTTCTGTCTTTTGCTCCGGTTCTTCCCTTTCTTTTGTTTCTCCTTCAAATCCTTCTTTTTCCGGCTCCTTTTCTTTTTTGTTTTCTTGCTCCCTTTGAGGCGATCTGCCCTGAGCACTCTCAATATTTTTCTTAATATCCTTGATCTTGGTTTTTATCTGTTCCGCTTTGTTCTTGTTTTCCTTTATCTCCTCAACTACTTCATCCACTTTTTCCTGCTCCTCCGCAACGGCCTTATCTTCATCCTTTTTAGCTCCTTTCTCTATCTCTTTTTTCTCCTCCTCTTCCTTTTTCTCTTTTTCTTCCTCCTTCTCTTCTTTCTCATCCGGACCTGTTCTTACTTCTTTTTGGTCCACTCCGAACTCATCCTCTTCACTTTCTTCTTCTTTTTCTTGGTTCTGCTTGTCTTTTTCCCGATCTCCATCTTCCCGGCCTTTGTCATCCTTGTCCTCTTCGGCCTCCTTCTTTTCTTTTTCCTTTTCCTTTTTCTCTTTTATCTTTGTGATCTTGGAGACAAAATCTTCGCTTTCTTCCACTTCTTTGTCGATCTTTTTAATTATTTCTTTTAATTTTTCTATTTGCCTTTCCAGATAAATAAGGGAACTAGAATCTTTTTTCTCATTCCTAACCACCACAAAGATCGAATCTTGAAATTCTTTGTCTTTGGTTCGAGCGATCAAATAATAAGTGTCGTTGGGAGATTGATCGGTATCCCAGTTATAATTGGCCAAGCCGGAGCCATTCAAGTCCAGGGTGGTTAAATAATGAGGCGGTGAATTGACCTTCTTTTTGTATAACTCCACTTGATCGATATCTTTCTTGTTTTCCACTTTTATTCTTATCCTTGCCTGGCCGCTTAAAATAACATTTTTATCGGGAGATAAAATAGATAAACTGGTTTGAGGCCTGTTCTGAAAAGGGGTTCCTCTATTTTTGTTTTCCCATTTGCTTTCCCCGTCCTTACTCCCTTCTCCCTCCTCTTGTCTTTTTTCCCGATCTTTTTTACTCTGATTGCCCCTGTTTTCCGGATCTATCCTGTTTTGACTTGGATGGTCAACCCCAAAAGGTTGAGCCCAGGTTAAAATAGGCACAGTTACCAGACCTACTAAAACCAAAAATAAAGCTAATTTGGTGATATTTTTTTCCCACATAATAATTAATTATTAAATCAATTTGTTTTTCTGAATATAAGATACGGTGTCGGCCATTCTGTTGCCATAGCCCCATTCATTGTCATACCAGGCGATCACCTTAACCAGATCCCCGTCGATCACTTTGGTTAGGGAAAGGTCTACTATCGAGCTGGCCGGGTCGCCAACAATATCGGAAAGAACTATCGGGTCTTCGGTGACGGTCAAGATCCCTTTTAATTTTTTGGTCTTAGCGGATCTTTTCAAGGCCTGGTTGACCTTTTTTTCGGAAACATTTTTGTCAGTAACAAAAACAATATCACATAAAGAGCCCACCGGGGTGGGAACACGGACGGCCATACCGTCAAATTTATCTTTTAGGGCCGGTATGGTCTTGGTGGTGGCCTTAGCGGCTCCGGTGGTAGTGGGAATGGTGTTGACCGCGGCCGCTCTGGCCCTCCGCATATCTTTGGGGTGGGGCCCGTCTATTATATTTTGAGTTGAGGTATAAGAATGAATAGTGGTCATTATGGCCTTTTTAATACCAAAATTCTTTTTAACCACATCAGTAACCGGGGCCAAACAATTAGTGGTGCAGGAGGCCATGGAAATAATGTCATCTTTTTTGGCTATCTTGTTTTCATTAACTCCTAAAACAATGGTTTTAATATCTTCGGATTTGGCCGGCGCGCTGATAACCACTTTCTTGGCCCCGGCCTCCAAATGGCCGCTCGCCTTGTCCCGGGTTCGAAACAAACCGGTACATTCCAAAACCAGGTCCACTTTCATCTTCTTCCAGGGCAGTTGGGCCGGATCCTTTTCCGCCAAGACCTTGATCTTTTTTCCGTCCACTACCAAGGAATCCTTGGTGGTAGTGATCTTCTTGGCATACCTGCCGTAAACCGAATCATATTTCAATAAATGGGCCAGGGTTTTAATATCGGTAAGGTCGTTGACGGCCACCAGATCGGCCTTGATGTTTTTATCCAAGATGGCTTTAAAGACCGTTCGGCCGATCCGGCCGAAACCATTGATCGCTATTCTCATAAGTTTAAAATCTTAAAATTAATTTATTGTATTATTTTAAATTTGAAATGCACCGGACAACCCTTCCCAACTAAGATGAAATTTTTGCGAACTCGCCTGCCTGCCGGTAGGCAGGGGTTGGCTGTGGGCTCCTACAGAATATAATTAATAGCCGTGCGAGCAAAAATTTCATCTTAGTTGGGAATTCTATTGATTTGTTCGATGGTGTATTTGACTATTTAATATAGGTTGAACTTACTTTTTAAATTATAACATAAAATACCAAACCCTAAAAACCATTGGTTGTTTTTTTACAGAACTTATATTATAATTAAATTAGTTTTGGCAATAAAATTAAACATTTTCCATAAAAAAAGAGGCAGTGTTTTTTATGGAACTGGTCACCAAGAAATATGGCTAAATTCACTCCTAAAAGAATTGTTTTCTTTTTCTTATTAAGTTCCGCTTTCTTGTTGGTTTTTTCTGCTACCGCCCGGGCTCAAATGCCGGAGAAGGAATTCGACCCCGACTACATCATCAGTGATTCGGAGATGCTCGATCATGACACCATGGACAAGGAAGAGATCCAGGATTTCCTGGAAGAACATAACAGTTTTTTGGCTGATTACAGTTGTGAAAGCGCTTATGGTGAACATAAGACAGCCGCGGAAATAATCTATGACGCCTCTTACAATAATTTTGACTGCGAAGGCAAGGTCCTGGGGAACAAGATCAGCTTAGCGGAAATGGAATTCAAGTGCGACAGGGACACCACTATAAATCCGCAGGCACTCTTGGTCCTTTTGCAAAAGGAAATGAGCTTGATAGAAGACCCTGATCCCCAACAAAGCCAATTGGATTGGGCCACCGGTTACGGCTGCCCGGATGGACAAAGCTGCAATCCCAGATGGAAGGGCTTTGGCAAGCAAGTTAACAGCGCCGCCCTGCAATTCAAGGATTATATGGAAAACCCGGATCATTATAATTACCGGGCCGGAGAAACCTATGAATTGGACAACCCTTACTCCAACCAAGAAAGCACGACCATAGTAACTCCGGAAAACCGGGCCACGGCTGCCTTGTACAACTACACTCCGCACGCTTATAACGGTAATTATAACTTCCACAAGTTATGGCATTCCTATTTCGGATCTCCTCAAAAATATCCGAACGGCTCCTTGTTGCAGGTCAAAGGGGAACCCGGGGTATGGCTGATCGAGGACGGCCAGAAAAGGCCCTTCCACTCTCTATCCGCTTTAAGATCCAGGTTTAATACCGACAAAATAGTCCAAGTGGACAAAAGCGCTTTAGCCGGCTACCAAAAAGGAGTCCCCATAAAATTGCCCAATTATTCCATAGTCCGAGCCCCGAACGGTAGTCTATATCTGCTGGTAGACGAATCTAAAAGACCCTTTGCCTCCTATGATATCTTTAAAAATATCGGTTTTAACCCGGAAGAAATAGTAAATGCCAGCTGGCAGACCATAAGATCCTACGACACCGGGGAAACTATAAACTCCACCTCCACTTACCCCACCGGCGCACTGTTGCAGAACAAAGATAGCGGAGGTGTTTACTGGGTCTATTCCGGAAAAAAACACCCCTTGCTACACCCCGTCCTACTCCACACCAAATTCCGGGAGGAAAGAATTATTCCGGTAGCGGCGGAAGAGTTAGCCCAATACGAAAAAGCGGAAGCGGTAAAATACGACAGTGGAGAACTGCTGACCACCGCTGATTCCCCGGGGGTATACCTGATAGCCGGAGAAGAAAAAAGAGCTTTTACTTCCGGCCAAATATTTTTGGAAAGGGGTTACCAATGGAAGAATATAATCAGCGTCCCCAAAAGAATAATAGATCTCTATAGCACGGGCGAGCCCATAAGCGAATAATTATGTCTTTAATAACTTCCGCCATAACACCCCACTCGCCCCTCCTTATACCCAATATAGGAAAGGAAAATTTAGAACTTCTTAAAAAGACCAAAAAGGCCTATAACCGGATCCGGGAAGATATTTACGCCGGCCAAATAGAAACCTTGATAATAATCTCTTCCCACGGCGGCTTTGAGGATGAAACTTTTAATGTCAATCTTGCCCCTTCCTTTCATATCAATTTCGAGGAATTCGGCGATTTTTCCACCAAAAAGGAAATAGAGGGAGATATAGTTCTGGCCCACGAGATCAAAAAGGAATCAGAAGACAAGGAGGAGCACATCCGAATATTGGACAAACCAACCCTGAACCATGGTATAGGCATACCGGCTTACCTTTTAAGCGAGGAAATAAAGAACTTAAAAGTGCTTCCTCTGTATTGTTCCGAGGCCGGACTGGAAAAGCATTGGCAATGGGGAACCCGGATCAAGGAAGCGGTACTGAAAAGCAATAAAAGAATAGCCGTAATAGCTTCGGCCGACCTATCCCATAAATTGACCAAAAAGTCCCCTTCCGGCTACAGTCCCAAGGCGGTCAATTCCGACCAAAAAATAATCAACTTCATCCAAAACAAAAAGATCCCGGAACTGACTGCCATGGATCCGGGATTCTTTCAGGAAACGGCCACCGAAGGAATAAAATCCATCTCGGTTCTGGGCGGGGTAATGAACAAAATGGAATACCAACCCAAATTGCTTTCCTATGAATACCCCTTCGGAGTAGGGTATATGGTCATGAAAATGGATCTTTAATCGGATCCCTCTTGTTCCGAATCACTGTTTCTCTCATTAACTATTTTAAAAAAATACCTCCATTTATCCTTACTGTCACAAAGCTCTTTGGTATCGGCCAGGCATTGTTCTATAAACTGCCGGGAATTCCCCTTACAGGCCTTAAAAACAGAGGATCTCTTGAAATTGGGAATATTCAATTCCTTTATCACTCTTAAGGCCAGATCCTGCCACTGGTAAGCCGGCGGTTTCTGGGTTTGTTGCTTTTTCTTAAAGATATCGCCTATATTTTCAAAACCATTGTTTTTTGGCATAATTTCTGTTACTATTGTCTAACTACCTATATTTATTATATTA
>Ga0102938_10000461_pt1 | contig 29941 bp, 23 predicted proteins | sample SalPonR2_B_D2_MG_FD_84516 | JGI IMG/M metagenome (GOLD analysis project Ga0102938, IMG submission 84516) | Salt pond soil microbial communities from South San Francisco under conditions of wetland restoration - Salt Pond MetaG R2_B_D2_MG | ecosystem: Environmental > Aquatic > Marine >... | reverse complement strand
CTTCGTGATTTTTCAGGAGTTGTGCATATTTTCCAGAACGGTAAAATCAATTCATTGTCTAACATGACCAAAGAATGGTCGGCCATTACAGTAGAGATTGGCGTAGCCTATAAAGAAAATGCCGATCATGTTATGAAAGTTATGAAAGAGGTTGCAGAAGACCTCGAACAAGATGAAATGTTTAAAGACAAAATAAAAGAGCCCACTGAAATATTCGGTATTGATCAGTTTCTTGATAGCGCAGTACTGTTTAAAGCCAGAATTAAAAGTAAGCCAGGTGAGCAGTGGGCTCTGGCACGAGAGTATCGAAAACGTATAAAAGCTGCATTCGATGACCAGAACATTGAAATACCATTCCCCCATACCACAGTTTATTGGGGACAGGAAATTGCACCCTTACAACTCCATTTAGATAATGCCAAAACAGAAGGCAAATAAATAATTTAACTTAGCTATTGGATTAAAACACCACTACTATGGCCAGATTTCTGAAAAACCGTGAAAAAACCCGTGGTCAATCCCCGGGAGCACTCATTTTCCAGGGAGAACAAAGACAGGAAAAGGTAAAAATAACACTTACCCAATATAATGAACAGACCCTTGAAAAAACAGAAATTGGGCCAGATAACCTAAATGAACTGCTTAAAACAGGTATGATTACCTGGATCAATATTGATGGATTACACGACACCACAATAATTGAAAAAGTTGGTGCAGCATTCAGTATATCCTCACTGGCACTGGAGGATATATTGAATACTGACCAGCGTCCGCGTTTCTTTGAAGATGAACACCAGTTAATCATAATAATGAAATCACTGAAACTGGATATGAATACAGAACAGATCGATTCAGAGCAGGTCTCTTTTGTAGTTGGCAACAATTATCTAATTACATTCCAGGAAAAATCGAACCGTATTTTTGAGGATGTACTTTACAGATTGCATAATAACCGGGGTAAAATCAGAAAATCGGGCTCCGATTATTTGGCCTACGCCTTAATGGATACTATTGTAGATAGTTACATATTAAACATTGAAGCTTACGGACGCATTATTGAATCCTATGAAAAAGAGTTGATCAACCCGCACAAAGGCCTTTCTGACACAATCTTTAAACATAAAACCGAGATTGCGTTTTTCCGTAAAAACATACGTCCTTTAAAAGAAATTACAAACAGGTTGCAAAAAAGTGACTCCGGACTTATAAAAAAAGCAACCCGGCAGCATTACATCCCCGACCTCGACGACCTCGTTACCCAGGCCCTCGATGCCATTGAAATTTACCACACAATGGTCGCTGATCAACTCAACCTGTATAATACGAATATCAGCAACCGGGCAAATGATGTGATGAAGGTACTTACAATATTTGCAGCCATCTTTATACCATTGACCTTTATTGCAGGCGTTTATGGTACAAATTTCCAATACGTACCGGAACTCAACTACAAATACGGTTATTTTGGAATGTGGGGAGTAATGATTGCTGTAGCGGGCGTAATGCTCATTTACTTTAAAAGAAAAGGTTGGCTATAAAAAAGGCGCTACATTGGATGCAGCGCCTCAATATATCTCTAAACCGCTTTTAGAAACTAAAATCAATTCCAATTAAATATAAGCCGCTGACTTTATCATTATATGGTATTTCGGGCTTATTATGATCCAAAATGTTTTGTCCGCTAAGATAAACCGATGCATTATTGGAAATACGGTATGCAACCTTGGCGTTTAGTATAACATTAGGATCAAGCGAAGCCTCCATAGTTTTATGAGTTGGGTATGCAAAGTAATACCTTGAATAGGTTTGCTTATCATAATAGTAAAGCGATGCATTTATGTTAAACTTTTGAACAGGAGTATAATTAATCATCGCCCCTCCATAAAAGCCCGGTGTCCAATCATTATTGCCATCTTCAAATGATGATTCATCCAATTCGCTGTAAGGTGTCATACTTTGTTGGCCTGTAATAAAATTGATTGTATAAAACTCTGAAATATCTTTCAGCACATTGGTCAATTTGGTATTCTGATAGGTTCCAAACACTTTGATTATCAAATTATCTAATGGCTGAACAGCAACGTTCAAAGTTGCACCAAGTTGCTCGCTCTCCATGTCTATATTCTGATAAAACCATTGGTCATAGGTTATTCCGCCATCTATTTCATAAACTTTGGGAAATAGCGCATCAAAATCCGTTGTTTTTGTTCTGAAAGCCTCAAAATCGACCTGTAGGTAATCTGTGAGAATTCCCCGGTAACCAATTTCGATCAAATCCTGGGTTAATAAATTCAGATTTTCATCGCCCACATAGAATTGATAATAATTTGCTCCCAAAGGGTTCTGGAAATTGGCATAGGCATTACCCATAAATGACCCGCGATTTGCTCTTGAATAGGTTGCACGTAATAAATGCTTACTATTGATATTATAAGCACCGACAAATTGCCAGGACATATAGATATCGTCCGGCACATTGTATTTATCTGCCCTTAAGGCGGCAATTAACCTTAACTCACTTATGGGTTTATAATCAATCCGCATACTTCCGGAAATGGTTTCAAGTGATTTTTCTCCATTTAATAAGCCGCGATCGAGGTCGCCAACGGTATCTACTTTCTCAACATATGTTTTATCGTCGTAATTTGCCAACTGATAATTAAATCCGGGTCGTACAGTAAGTTCACCAATACCCAGGTCATTGAGTACCAAATCATATTCCAGATTAGCGCTTAAAAAGTTCATATCGTATTCGATCACAGGTTTAATCATTTTCTTATGCAAATTCTGCCGTCCGGTTAAATAATTAACCTGTGCCTGAAATCCATAGGCCGAAGCTTTATAGTCAACATAACCGGTTTCAGATTCGCGTATACCAAATGGGGTAGCCAGGTTTTCAAAAAACATACTTTGTGACTCTGATGACTGCCATCCTCCGTTTAATGACATGGACACATCATTTGATGGCTCATAAAAAAGCCCGGCATTCGCATTAAATGCCTTTTTAGCTAGTTCAGCATCGGGAGAACTGGCATGAAGTTGATTGCCAAACATACTTGTCAAAGAATCAGCAGGCACATAAGTACCGCTGGCATATTCATAGAAATCGTCCTGAAAACGGTCTCTGAAATCGTAGGCGCCACTGACTTTAAACCCAAAGTCTTCACTAAGTTTGTTTAACAGACTAAAGTTACCAATATACGTATCATTATTGCCAACTTTTACATCGCCATGCACTTGAGCGCCTTCTTTATCAGGGGTTCTGGTAATGATATTAATTACACCCGAAACGGCATTTGGGCCATACAGGGCACTTGAGGCTCCACGTATAATTTCAATTCTTTCAATATCTGACATAGCTACAGGAAGCGACTCCCAAATTGTACCTCCGTTAATATAATTATACACAATTCTGCCATCTACCATTACCAGCGTCATCATGTTTTCAGAGAAATGCGAGAAATTGCCCGGGGGCAAGTTATCATTACCTCTTATATGAATATCGTAATTGCCATTAGATTCCTGCCTTACGATCATCCCGGGTACTAACCTGAATAATTCTTCGTAGGTTGTTGCACCGGTCAGTTTAATTTCTTCCTTTGTGATTACAGTGGTCGAGAGTGGTGACTCAAAAACACTCTCTCCTTTTTTAGAAGCAGAGCTAACTTCTCGGTTTAAAGCAAGATTCAATAGTTCATCTGCAGAAATACCAATTGCCTCAGCCATTTCTTTCAATGCTTCGAAAGGCATTTCAAGCATCTCATCATAACTAATTGCCAAAATTTCTTTTCGGCTCATATTTTCAAAGTCGTATGTCTTTTCCTGGGCTACCAACGATAAGTTTGCTGATAATAAAAAGAACAATAACAGGGGAATATATTTTTTCATTTTTCAGTCATTTAATTGTTTTCAATTGAATTAGTTGATTACAGTTCCAAGTGAATAGAGAGCAGAATTCACTTTTAGACGCTGTTCGGCCATGGTAGATTTGTTGATTTCAAAATCCTGATGACCTCCCTTCAGCACATAGTTTATGCCTGAACCTTTTCTGCCAAAACCAGGCCTGTCTGTAATTATCAGCACACCTTTTCCGCCTACGCGCGCCTTAACCTCATCAAGTGATGAACTTTTGCCAGAAGGGATGAACAAAATATGGCAAGACCCAATATCATTAATTGAATTGAAAACCTTGACTTTAATGGGCTGGCTACCCACTTTTTTCTTTGTGGCAATAACCTCAAGCTCCTTTTTCATTGGAGAGTTACCAAGTATGCCAATTACAAAATCGCCAGACTGCTTATCCCCCGGCCATTCTATATACTTGGTAAAATTGTACATAAAAAGAGCTTTGAATTTTTCATTTTGCGCCTTTAAGTCGGTAATACTCATTACCAGCAAAAGCAACAAAAAATAGCTGATTAATTTTTTCATTGAATCATGTTTTTGTGAGCTAACTATTCATATGCAAAGGATGAAATTGTTTACAATTTCTCTTCCGAAGACAAAATTGGTAAAATAATTATTTTTTCAAAGCTTTAAATACCATCTTCACATTTCGTTAATATTTATTCTCCATATTTTGCTCTGTCGTTCTAAGTAAAATTAACTATTTTTCGTAAAAATACAGATGAACATGTCAAAAGAACAAATCAATAAGGTAATTGAAGCACAGGAGTTTTTAAAAGAAAAAACAAATAATTTTAAACCTGAAACAGGTATTATTCTTGGCACAGGACTTAGCCGACTGGCTGACAAAATTGACCGGGAGCATACCATTGATTACGAAGACATTCCTCATTTTCCACTTTCAACAGTAGAGTCACATAGTGGCAAACTCATTTATGGTAACCTATTTGGCCACCCAATTGTGGCAATGCAAGGCCGTTTTCATTATTATGAGGGATATACCCTGCAGCAAGTAACTTTCCCTGTGCGGGTACTCAAATCATCAGGGATATCGAGGTTGCTTATTTCAAATGCTGCAGGTGCCATGAATAAAAAGTTCAGAAAAGGAAACCTAATGCTGATCACCGACCACATTAACCTACTAATGGACAACCCTTTGATTGGTCCAAATATTGATGAGTGGGGTCCAAGGTTTCCGGACATGAGTGCTCCTTACGATGAAAAAATGAATAACCTTTTCCGAAATGTTGCTCAAAAAAAGAATATAGACCTGTTCGAAGGGGTATATATTGCAATGCAGGGACCTACGCTTGAAACCCGGGCCGAGTACCGAATGCTTGCCAACCTGGGTGGCGATGCCGTAGGAATGAGCACAGTGCCTGAAGTTATTGTGGCCAATCACATGGGATTACCATGCGTTGCAATAAGTGTATTGACAGATGAATGCGACCCGGATAACTTAAAACCTGTTACCCTGGAAGAAATTATAGAAACTGCAGGTGTAGCAGAAAAAGATTTAGTAAAACTATTTGAAGACGTCCTAAAAACTTTGCTCTAGTTGTTTTCAATATATTGAAAATCATCGATCCAGTTTTGTATTTGAGCCGCAGCACCTGGATGGCTATTCTGCATTTCATAAAGCTGTGCCTCAAAGTCGGCCCTGTTATCTGGAAAACAGCGGTAAATGGCCTCAGCCAAATGGGTGCCATCCATTGAGGGCTGATAGTTTTCATTTAGCCAGACGCTCAAAAGCTTAATTGACTTATCAAAGGCAGGCAACTCAGCATTCATTCTGAAAAACTGAATGGCGGTTTTTACAGCTAATGGCACATCAACAAGCGACTCAAGATTTTGCCAGCTATTGTATTTCAAAAAAGGTGCAAGCACATGCCGGGCAAGATGGTTTTCAAGCTCCGCAGTCACCGATTGTTTTATAAAAACTTTCATTAACTGCTCATCCAATTGCTGGATATCAACCAATAGCATGGCCATGATTCTGGCCTCTCTGGTATTTTTAATGATTAACTCTGCAGCAATACCGTTATGCTTTGAAAACTGTTCAGATAGTTTTCTAATATCAGGATACATTATACCAAAATTGGGTAATTCCCGGCCCTGATATTTTACAATGGCGTCTGCGGCATCGCCATTGGCATTTTTAAATAATTTCCTTAAAATTATTCGGGATTCTGATTTAGGATCTGTCATAAAAAACGCTAAAGCTTACAGATTGTCCTCACTGATGACATTTTTATAATGTTCATAGCGATTCATAATTTCCTTGACATAGTCAAATGGCTCCTGTCCGCGACAGTAACCATATTTCACAACCGGATCGAGATAGTACTTCGGATCCGATTTCCAAAGTAACATACTATCAACCTGGGTATCCCACACATCCGGATTTTTGCCATATTTCTCTGCCAAACGCCTGGCATCGCGCACATGCCCAATGCCACAATTGTATGACGCCAGCACGAACTTGCGGCGTTCCTCTTTATCAGGCAGTTCATCTTCAAACTGGCGGTCCAGGTAATCGAGGAACTGGCAACCAGCCCGAATATGCATTCTGGGGGATGATGCACGGCTTACACCGAAATAATTGGCCGTACCCGGCATTAACTGCATAATACCAAATGCCCCGGCCCAGCTAACTACACGTGGATTAAAACGTGACTCCTGGTAAATCATAGAAGCCACCAAACGCCAGTCGTAATTGGGAATTTCACTGTAGCGTTGTATGGTTTCATCGTATGGTGAAATTTTGCCTCCACTAATAGACATATACTGGCTTTTAATGCGGCTCGATGCTTTTTTACTTTTAAAGTATTTATTGTAAAGCAGGGCATACATTGGTCCGTTTTTAAATGTATAGACCCACGAATTGAGCTTTGACAAAAATTTATCGGCATCTTTTGCTACTGCCCATGCCATTCTTTGCGGAAAACTTACCGGTGTACTGATATCAATTTCAGGATAATATGTCTGGTTCAGTTTAGCCACATTCTCATCAGCCACGGTATAGCTAATTTCACCTTTTGCCACAAGCCTTATCAACTGTTCGGCATCGTAGTTTTCTACCTCTACAATATCGATATTGGCCCCGATCTCATCGCTTAGGTTGCGTAGGCGTTTTTCAAATGCTGAATTGCTTTGCACATGAACTTTGCGGTTGGCAAGATCCAGTTGATTACGAATTAGGTAGGAGTTAAGTTCTCTTTTGGTCATTTTTTCCCAACCGACAGGCTTTTTTTGTACAAGCACCTGCCGTGTTTGGCCGTATGCTGCAGCAAAAGAAACCCGTGAAGCACGATCTTTTGTAACAGCAAGGTTCATTGCAAGCACATCACACTCGTGTGCATTTAGTTTCTTTAATGCTGTTTCAATATCATTATTGATAATGATTTTTAATTCAACATCTAAAAAATTGGCGAAAAGTGTGAGCATATCATACTGGAAACCCATTGGCTTACCGCGATAACTAAAATAACTGATGGAATTATAATTTGTCAATGCGATTAGTGTATCGCGTTCAATAATAGCTTCCAATACCTCTTTCTGGCTATCGGGTTGCTGCTTTTTATCGGTCTTTGTGAGCATAAAAGCGAACGAAACAGCAATAAAAACAGCTATTACCATGCCTCTTCTGAGAATACGTGTATGATATGAAGGTATTTTTTTCACCTAAATTTCTTTTAAAGAAACTTTATCAATGCTTTCTATGCTAGTTGTCAATCAATTAGCCCATCAAAACAAGTTCTTTGAATTATTTAAGTTATAAAATAATCTGTTAAATCAAAAGGTAAGATTACCTATTTGGTTTCACACCACCAAATCAGCAGATTCGGAACACACCATAAATACCTGTTAACCAAAACACTAACACAAAGCCAGGATAAAACAAACCGAAAATGATGCAAGAAATAATAAATAACAGCTCCTGTAATAATAGGTTAGTTGAACAAATATATTTCTCCCAAATATCCAAGCGTCAATAATATACCACTAAGCGAAGACAGGGCAATTGCTGACCCCATGGCCCTGGTATACCGGTTGAGTTCAGTAAATTTACGAGTATCATTAAGTACACGAAATGCCAGAACCACTAAAAGTATCATTAGCAATGAAAAATAGGACACCAACTGAAAGAAAGCTCCTGCAACAATAATTGCAAAAGCAATAATAGTAGCAACATTTAAAAACTTTACTGCATTAGATTGTCCAAATCTAACCGGGAAAGTACGCTTCTTAGACTTTACATCATCTTCATAATCAAAAGTGTTACTTACCAACCCTACGTTCATTGTAAAAATCCCGATTGGAATAGATAAAAGTATAGGTTCCCAACTAAATTGCTGCGTCAAAACAAAATACACGCCAAACACAATCATTGGTCCAAAGGCAATAAACAAGGCAGTTTCACCCAGCCCACGATAATTTAGCCTTAATGGTGGCGAGGTATAGAAAAACACAATAAATGCACCCAATGCTGCCATAGAAATCACTGGCCAACCGATCAAGAAATACAAATAGACACCTATCCCAATGGCTGGTATTAAACAAATAGCTGTAGCCCACAGCACCTGATTGGGTGTAACTTCTCCGCTAATTAAAGGGCTATCATGAAATTGAGACTCCTTATTACCAAGATTATCGTTTTTATAATCAAAATAGTCATCAATAAAGTCGGCAGCGGAATGTGCTAATACAATTCCTATGGTAGTAAGCAGAAATATTGTCCAATCAAAACTGCCATCTTTCCAGGCTAATACACCTCCTAAAACTGCAGGAATAAAGCTAACCACTAGAAATGGAGCTCTGGCAGCCTTTAACCATACATTTATCCAATAAAAAAACTTCATCATGTCAAAATTTAAATAAGTACTAAAAAATTGTGAAGTGATATTGCAGTATCCAACCTGTCATAATACCTATGCCTGCAACAATCATAGCGAAAATAGATTGCACCGTAGCGCTCAAGTATTGGGGGATACTGGCACTTTTGCTGGCCAGTTTTTTCCGCATAAGAATAGCAGGCACAATACCCAATAGTCCTAATAGACTATGAACCGGCAATACTTTAAACACAACCAATGCAATAAGCGATACGAAAGCCAAATATGTTAAAAAATCAATTAGATTATTTTTGATGGAAACTACATGCTGTCCATCGACGCTGGTTTTTATTCGAGCACCTTTTAAATAGGCCACAAGGGTAATCAGTAAACCAACGGGGATTGAAACCCAGACTGGGAGGTATGCAATTTGACCAGTAAGGGCCAAATAGGCTCCGGCCATACTTAAGGGACCGAATGTAACAAAAACTGTCACCTCCTTAAATCCTTTCATCATTAAAAAAGTAAAAGTAAGTGCTATTAATCCTCCAACTGCAGCGAAAGCCAAAATTTTCCAGCCAATGGCCAGATAAAAATAATACAGAACAAAAACGTTGACGAATAGTACTGCAAGCCCCACATAAAAAGGTGTTTTAGCGCTTTTGAAGTACCTGGCAAAAAGTGGCTGCCAGCCGGCAAAAATCTTTGTATGTGCATCACGTTGGTCAGTATGATTATTGGTGAAATAGTAATATAAATAATCTCCTCCGGCCTGCCCTAGCAGAAGCCCCAGAATTACTAAAAACCATTCGAAAAGATGCAATTGAGCCTGTCCATACACAAGCACACCAGAAATCAATGCAGGTATAATGGAAGCACTGAATAACAAATATTTAATTTGCAAAATATAAGCAGATCGCTTTGCGGTATTATCGGTCATAAACGAAAATTTACCAAAGAAACACCTGGTTTAAGCTTTTGTTAGGTAAGAATGAAGAAATTCATCAAAAATTAGATGGATTTAATCAACAGTAAAGCCGTAGCTCAGAGAAACTATGTGGGAATAAGGCACCTGCGACACACCACCCAGATTGGTGTAAGCATAATCTATGGCCAGTCGTTTTATTCTCAGGCCAGCACCAATTGTTGGCTGTACAGTATATGAGGCTTTATCGCGATCGGCAATGGTCTCTTTTTGAAGATTAAGAAACCCTCCTCTCAGAAAAAATATGCGCTTGTAATCAACCTCTACACCGAGGTGTGGGTCCATGCTAATAAAATCTGTTTTAACCAGCACATTACGTTTTCCATCAGTAGTAAGATCGATATTTGCTTCGCCCAATATATGAAAATCTTCTTTTACTGTAAATGAGCGCGATACAGACAAAATAAACTTTGGCAAGGTTATTTCCAGAGAGTTTTCAGGTATTTCGTTACCCGTCATTTCAAAAGTTTCCTGCAATTCGCCCTGTTCAAAACTCCAGGCATTAAAAGTGGAGGTAACATCCCGGGCAAGAGCGGCAAAGCGCCAGCCTTTATAATCGTATGTTGCGGCGGCATCAATTCCAAATCCCCAGGCATTGGCAAATTCACCAGCCACACGGCGTACAATTTTAACATTTCCGCCAACATTTAATCCTTCAATACCCAGATCACGGGCATATGAAATTAAAAAAGCATAATCAGCCACTGAAAAACTTTTAACCCGGTCATAACGTATGTTCCCTTCGGCGTCAATAAGTTCAAGGGTATTTGGAATGTTATCGACTCCAAACCGGATTAATGATATGCCAATACTTTGTTTGGAATCAATTTTATATGAAACTGCTCCGTAATCGTATTTGGCAATACCTGCAAAATATTCAGAGTGCATATAGCCTGCCTGCACATCATTTTTAGCTTCAAGCAATCCGGCAGGATTCCAGTAAGTGGCATAAACATCGTTGGTCGATGAAACTACAGCATTTCCCATTCCTAAAGCTCTTCCTCCAACTCCAATGGATAAAAACTCATTACTATATTTGGGTGCAGATTGCCCCAATAAACCTAAAGAAACGGCTACAAACAAAAAAGATAGTATTATATATTTACGCATAAATCAAATAATCAACATTCAAATTAGGGAAACTCACTGTAAAATTATGCAACTGTATTTTTTAACTTAAATTTGTGCTAAAATATTGCCGGTAAATATAAAAAAAAGCTATTAAACCACATGATTCGATCATTTATTCCAAATTTGCTTACACTCATGAATCTACTTTCAGGTGCAATTGCCATTGTAATGGCCCTGGAAACCAATTTTTATTTCGCCGCATATTTAATACTTGCCGGCGCCATTTTTGATTTTTTCGATGGCTTTGCAGCACGGTTACTCCGGGTTTCTTCGCCTATTGGCAAACAGCTCGATTCTTTGGCCGATTTAATCACCTTTGGGCTCGCTCCGGCCACAATGTTGTTTGCACTGCTTAAACAACACTGGGCAGGAGATGTTGCATTTATCTCATACGAAAACTGGGCCATTTTCACACCCTTTTTACTCGTACTATTTGCAGCACTCCGCCTGGCCAAATTTAATGTGGATGAATCTCAATCAAAACATTTTCAGGGATTGCCAACACCTGCCAATGCATTATTTATAGTTTCATTTGTCTTTTTATTGCTTAGCAACACCATGTGGATTACCTATGAGTTTGTATTACCCATTATTGTAGTTTTTAGCTTTATAATGGTCGCCCCTATTCCGCTCATGGGACTTAAGGAATTTTCAGGCCAACAAAAAGTTTATATTTTAATTTTGCTTACAGGATCGTTGGCTGCATTAATTTTATTTAAATTTACAGCCGGTGTAATAATTATACCATTTTACATAGCCCTTTCGGGAATAAAATTCGCATTCAGTAAAAAACAATAATTAACATCAAAAATAATCTGATATGAAATTTATCGCAGAAATTAATGTGATGCCACTCAAAGCCCTTCTGGACCCCCAGGGCAAAGCTGTAACCCACAGCATGCACAGCATAGGGTACAAAAGCGTAGAAAATGTGCGCATTGGTAAACATATTACCCTGGAGATAGAAGCCGACAATGAACCACATGCCAAAGAAAAAGTTGACGAGGCCTGCAAAAAAATATTATCTAACCCGGTTATGGAAAGCTACGATTTTGAAATCAGGGCAATGGATTAATCATCCTTGTTTCTATGCTGCTTCATAATTTCAGATTGAATGCGAATAGATTCTTTGTGTACACTTTGAAGCATTTTTTTCACAAATTCTTTCGATAACCCAAGAGAAGATCCGGTTTCCATACGAGACCGGATTATATTTTTCCACCGCTTAAGTTGAAATGCAGCCACATTGCGGTGACGCTTATACGCACCGATTTTGCGGGTTGTCTCCATACGTTGAGCCAATAACTCAAGTATCTGCGAATCGATAGAATCTATTTGATTTCTAAAACTTTCAAGCGCATTTTGCACACTTCCGTTTACATTCTGATCCCGAAACTCAAGATTATCGAGGAGTTTTAGCAAGCTATCCGGAGTTAATTGCTGATTTGCATCACTCAAAGCATTTTTCGGATCGATGTGCGTTTCAATCATCAACCCATCAAAATTTAAATCCAATGCATACTGAGCAATTTCAGGGACCAAGCCCCGGTCACCACTAATATGACTCGGATCGCATATTATGGCAATTTCGGGCATCCGTGTTTTCAACTCAATGGGGATTTCCCATTTAGGTATATTCCGGTAAGGAGTTTGTTCATATGGGTAAAAACCGCGGTGTATGGCCATCACATTTCCAGGGGTCATCTTCATCATACGTTCAATTGCTCCTATCCATAATGACAAATCGGGGTTGACAGGGTTTTTCACCATAATTTGCACATCTATACCTTCAAGAGCCCTGGCCAGTTCCTGCACTGAAAATGGATTCGAAGTGGTACGTGCTCCAACCCATAGATATTCCACACCGGCCTCAAGGGCTTTCTCAACATGCCTGGGTGTGGCAACTTCGACGGCAATGGGTAAATCATACTCATTTTTTACCTTTTTTAGCCATTGCAACGCGTTGTCACCGGCGCCCTCAAAATTACCTGGGCGGGAACGAGGCTTCCAAACACCACTTCTAAAAGCAGTCACTGCTGAATGACCGGCAATTCCGGCGGCCGTTTGCATTACTTGCTCCTCTGTTTCGGCACTGCACGGACCAGCAATTATAATTGGTTTTTGTCCCTGTTGTGGCATATCAATACTTTGTGCAAACTTATAATTTTTTATAAAAACAGGATATAAAAAAGGGCAATCTGCCAATTTTTAAACAGATTGCCCTTAAATTATGATAAACCTGCTATTATTTTTTTTCAGCAAAATACTTATAGAACAATGGCAGTGTTTCAATTCCTTTATAGAAGTTGAAAAGTGGATAGTTTTCATTGGGTGAATGAATAGCATCACTTTCAAGTCCGAAGCCCATTAAGATTGATTTTGTACCCAATACTTTCTCGAAGGTTGAGATAATTGGGATACTACCACCACTACGTACAGGTACAGGCATTTTTCCAAAAGCTTCTTCGAAAGCTTTCTCTGCAGCCTTATATGCTGGTATATCAATTGGACACACATATGCCTGACCACCATGCAGCGGGGTTACTTCTACTTTCACAGATTTAGGTGCAATTTTTTCTATATGATCTTTAATCATTTTACCAATCTTCTCATGATCCTGATTTGGAACCAGACGGCTTGATAATTTGGCATAAGCTTTTGATGGCAATACAGTTTTGGCACCTTCACCGGTGTATCCGCCCCACATACCACAAAGGTCAAATGAAGGTCTTATTCCGGTACGCTCGATGGTGGTATACCCTTTTTCTCCATCGAGTTCTTCAACATCAATTGCTTTTTTGTACGCTTCTTTGCTAAAAGGCGCCTGATTCAATTTTTTACGCTCCTCATCTGAAGCTTCCAGCACATCGTCATAAAAACCCGGAATGGTAACACGATTATTCTCATCTGTCATTTTTGCAATGATATCGGCCAAAACATTAAGCGGGTTGGCAACTGCACCACCAAAAAGTCCTGAGTGCAAGTCACGATTAGGCCCGGTTACTTCAATTTGTAAATATGTAAGTCCGCGCAAACCCGTAGTAATTGAAGGGACGTCCTGAGCGATCATTCCGGTATCGCTCACCAAAATAATATCTGCTTCGAGCATATCTTTGTACTCGGCACACCATTTGGTAAGGTTGGGCGATCCTATCTCCTCCTCACCCTCAATCATAAACTTCACGTTTACAGGCAATTGATTGGTTTTCACCATGAATTCAAATGCTTTGGTATGCATAAAAGCCTGGCCTTTATCGTCATCGGCTCCACGTGCATAGATTTTGCCGTCACGAATTTCCGGCTCAAATGGCTCTGACTCCCAAAGATCTATCGGATCAACGGGCATTACGTCCATATGACCGTATACAAGTACGGTAGGTTTTTTAGGATCTATAATTTTTTCGGCGTAAAGAATTGGATGGCCTTCTGTATCGTAGATACGGGCATCATCGGCACCGGCATCGAGCAAATATTTTTTCCAAAGCTCAGCTGCTTTGTACATATCTTGCTTATGCTCCGAGAGAGAGCTAATACTCGGAATACGAATTAATTCAAACAGTTCGTCTAAAAAACGCTGCTTGTTGTCTTCGATGTATTGTTTTAAATTTTCCATAATTATGATGATTTATCGGTTATAAGCTTTGAAGGCTGAAGATAAGAAAATATGTGCCTGCACCCCAACAATTTTAAAAAAACGGCTGTAGGCAAAATACAATGTTGCACCATAACCCACGTCATAAGCAGGTTTATGCGAATAATGAGCTTGAATGTAAACTCCTGGTGTTCTGCGCACAATAAAGGCCTGATTACCCTCCTCGGTAAGTGTGGGGGTGCGACCCGCAGCAAAAGAGACACCACCATATATTGCAAAATTGTGTTTCAATCTTTCATGGCGCCAACCTGCACCTAAGTGTATATCATGTAATCGTTGCCTGGAATGGTGTTGTCTCAGTCCGCCACCACCATCTAAAAAGCGGTCGGTTGATGAAAAATAACCCAGGTTTGTAGCCAATTCGTTGAAGTTCATATGAAAATCAACTGCCACATTCTGTTCTCCCTCCTGCTGCTGATAATTCACTCCATATCCAGCTCCAATGGTCACATATGGGCTATAGGGATCGAAATACTTACCGTCAAACAAAAAGTCTTCTTTGGGATTAAGCATTTCCTGTGCAAAGAGGCTATTGAGCCCGAGAATCATAAAAAGTGTAATCCAAAAAAATACTTTCTTCATCGATTTCGGTTTAAATTAAGCTAAACGAACCCGGAATACCATTATTGTGCTTCCTGTTTCTGTTTTTCCCAGACTCTGGCATTCAGCTCCAGCTCATTGTACCATTTTTCCCCGTACTTTCTGATCAAAGCATCTTTTAGGAATTTGTACAGCTGAACCTGCTCATTTTTCCCTTTTTTAAGCGCAGCTTTACAGATTTTATTTTTTTCATAATTTACAGCATCATAAGCCTCATATTCTGTAATCCTCACAGGATACAAATGGCAGGATACAGGTTTGCGAAAATCAATTAAACCTTCCATCCATGCTTTTTCTATAGCGCAGAAAGTTATGCCATTATCTTCGTAAATATAAGCGCATGCACCATTATTCATCAAAGGTGTAACGGTATCTCCATCTTCGTCAATTACATACCATCCCTGCTCATCGACGGCCTTTACTCCCTCACTGGTCATAAATTGCCGAACAAGCGGATAAACATCGGCTATTTTCTCTTTTTCCGCTGGCTCCAGCGGAGCACCAGATTCGCCAATAACACAGCATGCTCCATGGCATTTTTCAATATCGCAATGAAACTGTTTCTCAATCAGATCGAGACTTACTAAAGTTTTTCCTATTTCCAGCATGGTTACAGGTTGGGCTTTCATTCTACAAGCGGTTTTCCTGTCATAGCTTCAGGTCTTTGCAAACCCATCATTTCAAGAATTGTAGGCGCAACATCAGCAAGAATACCATTATTGACTTTTTTGTAGCGATCGCTTACCACAATTATTGGCACAGCATTGAGCGAGTGCGCAGTATTGGGGCTTTCATCAGGGTTTACAGCATTATCTGCATTTCCGTGATCGGCAATGATAACCAACTCATAATCGTTTTGGCGTGCAGCTTCTACAACATCACCTACGCATTCATCAACCGCTTCAACAGCTTTTTCTATAGCTTCATAAACGCCTGTATGGCCAACCATATCGCCATTGGCAAAATTGAGACATACAAAATCTGTTTCAGCCTTATGTAATTCTTCAACTATGGCATCTTTTACTTTGTAAGCGCTCATTTCAGGCTGCATATCGTATGTGGCAACTTTAGGAGATGGAATCAGAATTCGCTTTTCATTTTCGAACTCTTTCTCCTGACCTCCTGAGAAGAAAAAAGTAACATGTGCATATTTTTCTGTTTCAGCAATACGAATTTGTTTTTTTCCTTCTTTTGCCAGCACCGCTCCCATAGTATCTTTTAAATTCTCCTTATCAAAAGGAATATGCACATTCTGGAAACTGTCATCATACCTTGTCATTGTAAGGTAATAGAGCTGCATGGTATGCATGTCGTGTTCCGGCATATCCTGCTGTGTAAGCACAATGGTCATTTCACGCAAACGGTCTGTGCGGAAGTTGAAACAAAATACCACATCACCCTCTTTGATGGTTCCGGTTGGTTCATCATTTTCATTCGTGATGACAACAGGTTTAATAAATTCGTCGGTCACTCCATCATCATATGAAGCCTGCATTGCCTGCACAGGATCTTTAGAAGACTTCCCTTTTCCATGCACATAAAGGTCATAAGCAAGTTTGATGCGTTCCCAACGCTTATCGCGATCCATACCATAATACCGGCCTACAATTGAAGCTATTTTGGCATTGGTACCTTCTACCTCATTCTGAAGTTCCTGAATGAAACCTTTACCGCTTTTGGGGTCGGTATCGCGGCCATCGGTAAGGGCATGAATATTAATATTTTCAATGCCAGCCGCATCTGCCATTTTGGCCAACTTGTATAAATGTTTGTTTGAAGAATGCACACCACCGTCTGAAACCAGTCCTACCAGATGTACGGCTTTATTATTTTCTTTGGCATACTGCCAGGCCTTTACAATCTCTTCGTTTTGTTCAATTGACCGGTCTTTTACAGCTTGGTTAATTTTCACCAAATCCTGATATACTATTCTACCAGCACCAATATTCAAATGGCCAACCTCCGAGTTTCCCATTTGACCATCGGGCAAACCCACATTTTGGCCTGAAGCCTGAAGTTGCGCATTAGCAAACTGTTTTGTGAGTTTATCCATATTTGGTGTATTGGCGTTATAGATTACATCAGATTTATTTTTCTTCCCGATACCCCATCCATCGAGGATCATCAACATTACTTTTTTGTTCATATGGCAAAAATTTAAATAAATTATTATGTTGGATTTTGAACACCAACTTATTGTAGCAAAAGTAATTTTACAAATACCATGCTAAATACACAAACTGTAAAGAAACAGGAGCTAATGTATGTACTATATCTGCTCTATTAATCCGGTAAAGATTTTTGTCATTTGTGGTTCCACAGTTCCGGCAACATCCTGAACCTCATCGTGGGTTGTTCCTTTTTCAGGATCAGCTGGTTCTGAAACATTTGTAATAACAGACATTCCAAATACCTTCATACCCATATGTACTGCAACAATTACTTCCGGCACAGTTGACATTCCAGTTGCATCGGCACCCAAAATTTTAAACATTTTGTATTCTGCAGAAGTTTCAAGTGTTGGACCGCTACTACCAACATATACACCTTTCTGAAGTTTTATTTGCTCTTTATTTGCAATAATTTCGGCTTTTTTAATCATCTCCTGGTTGTAAGGCTCACTCATATCAGGGAAACGAGGTCCAAGCTCATCGATATTCTTACCGCGCAATGCATTCTGCGGGAAAAAATTAATATGATCATCGATGATCATCATGTCGCCGGCGTTAAAATCAGGATTTAAACCACCTGCAGCATTTGAAACAAATAATGTACCTGCGCCTAACTGCTTAATTACGCGTACGGGCAGTGTTACCTGATTCATCTCGTATCCTTCGTAGTAATGGAAGCGTCCCTGCATAGCAACAACTTTCTTACCGCCAAGGTCACCAAAGATCAATTGACCTGAATGTCCTTCTACTGTAGACACAGGAAAACCGGGAATATCGCTGTAAGGAATCTTCACACTATTTTCAATACGATTTCCAAAATTCCCTAATCCACTTCCAAGGATTATACCTACTTCTGGTGTACCATCAATCTTTTCTTTTACAAACTCCGCTGCTTTGTTAATCTTCTCTAACATATCTTATTGTTTTATTTTGTGCAAATATATTGAAATCTCAGAGATTTCTAGCCTGAATAATGGTATATTGAGGCACAAAATATGCAATAAGCCCCTCAGAAAACCATCTGATATTTAACCTGCAAAACAACATATAAGATGCCTTACGCGTTAAGTATTTATCAAAAATATATCATTCGCTTATGAAAAAATTATATCTCAGTTTGCTATTTTTTTCGGCAGTGCTTTTAAGTCAAAACACCAATGCCCAAAATCAGAATATTCCTGTTTTAGCTAGTATTGTAGAAGAAGTAAATCAGGACAGCCTCACCAGCTATATTGAGGCGCTTCAAAATTTAAAAACACGATATGCTTTAGCTGACAATAGAAAAGAAGTAGCCCAATGGATTCAAAGTAAATTCATTTCATTTGGATACAACGATGTGGTACTGGATTCTTTTAACATTAATGAATATGGCGAAGAAACGGTACAATATAACGTAATTTGCAAGGGAAATAACCCTGAAAGCTCAAAAGACTACGTATTACTTGGTGCACACCATGATGCCATTACCTATGTAAACCCTGCAGACTCAGCACCGGGGGCCGATGACAATGCTTCAGGTACAGCAGCCGTATTAGAAGTGGCCCGGGTATTAAAAGTCCATGGAACAGCAACAAAAATTCCGTTTCACTTTGCCACATGGGCTGCAGAAGAATTAGGCCTTCACGGTAGCGAAATTTATGTAGAAAGACATAAAGCCATGGATAGCCTGCCTCTTTTTTATTTTAATCTGGACATGATTGCCAATAACGTGGCCGACAACCTCTTAATGAACTATCAGGCAGATGCTGAGTTGCGAAGCCTTGTTGAAATTACCGATAATTACACAGAAATCATACCCACACCGGAAAGTTCAGGAGGTGGCTCTGATCACTTACCCTTTAAAAACGAAAATGTACCTATAATTTACTACTCCGAATACCACTTTTCAGATGTTTACCATAGCGAAGCAGATATACTGGCAAACCTGGAAATGGATTATGCTACCCAAATTGTTAAAGGTGTGGCAACATCATTTTACTATGGGGCCAATGCACAACCACAATTAAATATTGAGGCAGTTGTAAATGGTGGTAATGGTACTGATTTTATTGTAAACTGGACTCCGCAAGACGAAATAGCTTATTACAAAATTGATATATATACCCAGGATTCACTCCTAAAGAGTCTCAATACCGATTTTGATAGTCTTTATATTGATGACCTCCCGTTAAATGAAACTGTATGTTTTGACTTATACAGCATTGGTTTAGACAGCATTCCGGGATTAAAATCATCCGCATGCATTGACCTAAGCGCTGTACCCGATGCACCAATTGCTTCAGCCGAAATGGAGTTGCAACAAATCACATTAAACTGGTCAAATTCGCTTCCGGTTGATGCACAAACCATGCACATTGAGAGAAAACCAGATGGTGGTTCAACTTACAGTCTGGTTTCAGAAACAGATCCGGCCAACGGAAGTTATAGTATTAGTGATCATCCGCTGGGCATCTGGACCTATAAATTCACGCTGGAAGACAATGAAGGATTAATTTCAGACTCCACTTTAATTAAGGTATACAGTACAGACTCTGAAAATGACATAATGGTTGTTATAGGAAACCTGGGTGGCTACGGAAACCCCTCGCTGGAGCAGGTCATGTCATTTTACGACAGTATAATGCCTGAGGAAAACCACTTTGTATTTAGCTCCCTTGCTGATGCGGCATATTTGCCCATTTTAGATAATATGAAGACCCTGATATGGAATTCATTCTGGACCAATAATTCTGACTTTTATGAAAACCTTGATTTAATTCAGAATTTTTTATCAGAAGGAGGCCAGCTTCTGGTCTTTGCCAATGAAATATACGAGCACACCGATCCGGACTTTACGGGTGAAGAAACCTACGCTCCCGGGCAGCTGATATACGAAATGGGCATTAGTGAAATTATCCCAAACAACGATGCCAGGCTCAGACAAATGAGGCATGCACAGGGTTTACTCATTGATGTAAATGCCAGCAAATTACCCGACAGCTACGAGGGTGCAGTGCCAAACATTGAAGCTTTAGTACCAACTACTTCAAGCGAAGTTGTATTGACCTACCATAGCTTAACTGACCAACCTCCCACCAATGCGCTTGACGGAGAAGCCATTGCAGTTAAATCGGCTATTGATTCGGCACTCATTATTGCATGTAATGTGCCGCTTTATTACTTTAACACAAACCAATCAAAAACCTTAATCGAACAATTACTTGCGGAGCCTTTACCAAATGGTATTTCAAACCAGGTGGAATTTGAAAACGCCTTCTCCATGCACCCCAACCCGGCAACCAATCATTTTGAAATAATCAATAATGGCAAAACCTCACTAATTGGCGATTTGAAAATATATGACTTGAGTGGCCGAATTTTAAAAGCATCTGCAATTAATTTAGCACAGGGAGATAAGGCATTAATTAATACCCAGGGAATAAGTGCGGGAATTTATATCATTTCAATCAGCGGGCAAACCCATAATTCGCGGAAACTCATTATCAGATAGGCTATAAAGAAAAAGGCGAAGTATGAACTTCGCCTTTTTCGGGTGGTGCCACCCGGGATCGAACCAGGGACACCAGGATTTTCAGTCCTGTGCTCTACCAACTGAGCTATGGCACCGTTTGCTTATTCGAAAGCGTTGCAAAAGTAGACGTTTTTTATTACTCAACAAATTTTTTCACAGAAAAAATATGAGTACAAAAAACAGAAACTTCAGACGAAAACATAAGCCCCTATATAATAGCAAGTAAACTATATCGGAATCTCTACGTTACTTGATATTTAAATTCAGTCTAAATTCTTGTAAAAATGTGAATAACTATTGAAAACCTCTCTGCCAGTTAATCGTTTTTAAAACTTTGAAGTTATATTTTTGTAAGTTCAGACTATAGTTAAAACGAATAAACGACATAGATAAATTGGGACAGAAAGCAGTACAAACTCCATTAATGAAGCAATACTACCAGGTGAAAAACAAATACCCTGATGCCATATTGCTTTTCAGAGTTGGCGATTTTTATGAAACATTTGAGCAAGATGCCATTAAAACATCAGAAATACTCGGCATTACGTTAACAAAAAGGGCTAATGGTTCGGCATCTTACGTTGAGTTGGCCGGATTTCCGCATCATGCACTCGACAATTATTTACCCAAACTTGTACGCGCAGGCGAACGTGTTGCCATTTGCGACCAGCTGGAGGACCCTAAACTGACTAAAAAAATTGTAAAAAGAGGTGTTACCGAACTTGTAACACCCGGTGTTTCGCTGAACGATAACGTGCTTGAACATAAAGAAAACAATTTTCTGGCCTCGGTCTTTATAGACAAAACCATTGCCGGAATAGCCTTTCTTGATATTTCAACGGGCGAATTCTACACTGCTGAAGGCAATTTTGAATATATCGACAAATTACTACAAAGCTTTGGCCCCAAAGAAGTGCTTTATGAAAAGCAGAAAAAAGAAAAATTTTACGAAACTTTTGGTTCCAGACATTATTTGTACCCCCTTGATGAGTGGATTTATGAACACACAACTTCACGGGAAAGATTATTGAATCATTTTGAAACAACCTCATTAAAAGGCTTTGGAATTGAAGGCCTCGACCGTGGTATATTGGCTGCCGGCGCCATCTTACATTACCTGGACGCCACACAGCATCACAACATTAAAAATATCACAGGCATCTCCAGAATTGATGAGGAGAAATACGTATGGCTAGACCGCTTCACAATACGTAACCTGGAGATATTTAATTCAATGCAAGAAGGCGGCAAATCACTCATTAATGTAGTAGATCGCTCGGTTTCACCCATGGGATCGCGACTTTTGAAAAGATGGCTTGCCCTTCCACTCAAACATTCAGGACCAATAGAAGAGCGACTCGACATAGTACAATATTTTATAGAAAACGAAGACCTTCATAATGAGTTAGAAGAGCACATCAGAAAAATAGGCGATATTGAGCGCCTGATATCAAAAGTTGCTGTAATGCGCATCTCGCCGAGGGAAGTATCGCAATTAAGAGCCTCCCTTCAGGCTATTGAGCCTGTTAAAAATATTTGCGATAATGCAAAAGATGCCAACCTTCGAAAAATTGGAGAACAAATAAACGTATGTAAGTCCATTCGCGAGCGACTCGAGAAAGAATTACAAGAAGACCCACCGGCACAGGTTAATAAAGGCAATGTAATTGCCGAAGGCGTGAACCCGGAGTTAGACGAACTACGTCAGATGTCGCAATCTGCACGCACTTACATGAATGAAATGCAGGAGCGCGAAATAAAAAAAACCGGCATTCCATCCCTGAAAATTGCCTACAATAATGTATTTGGCTATTATATTGAAGTTAGAAACACCCATAAAGACAAAGTACCAGAAGAGTGGATTCGCAAACAAACCCTTGTGAGTGCAGAGCGCTATATAACCGAGGAGCTCAAAGAGTTCGAAACTAAAATACTTGGCGCTGAAGAGAAAATTCTGGCCCTGGAAACAAGACTTTTCAATGAATTGATAATTGCTATGGGCGACTATGTTTCTCAAATACAAATGAATGCTGTACTTCTGGCACGTATTGATGTGCTAATGGGCTTTGCCAGGCTAGCTGTAGACAACAAATACAACAGGCCAGGAATAAACGAAGGAAATGAGATAAAAATTACCAACGGTCGGCACCCGGTTATTGAGACGCAAATGGAAGCAGGTGAGGAGTACATTGCCAACGATGTTTTACTTGATGATAAAGACCAACAAATTGTCATTATCACCGGGCCTAATATGGCAGGTAAATCAGCATTACTGCGACAAACAGCCCTTATAACACTCCTTTCGCAGGTAGGTTCTTTTGTACCCGCTGAAAAAGCAGAAATTGGCGTGGTAGATAAAATCTTTACCAGGGTTGGAGCTTCTGACAATATTTCCGCGGGAGAATCGACCTTTATGGTGGAAATGAACGAAGCCGCAAGCATATTGAACAACATATCATCGCGAAGCCTTGTGTTGCTCGATGAATTAGGGCGAGGCACCAGCACTTATGATGGAATATCGTTGGCATGGGCTATAGTGGAATACCTCCATGAACACCCAAAACATAATGCAAAAACGCTTTTTGCCACCCATTATCATGAGCTAAATGAGATGGAGAAAACCTTTAAGCGTATTAAAAACTTCAATGTCTCGGTGAGAGAGGTCAACAACAAAATTGTTTTTCTACGAAAGCTTGTGCGCGGCGGCAGTGCACATAGTTTTGGTATTCACGTAGCTCAAATGGCGGGCATGCCCCCATCAGTGGTTCAGCGGGCCGAAAAAATCCTTAAAGAACTTGAAGAGGCCAGAAATGAAAAAGGTATGGGAATGCCAACAGAAGAAATTACCCAAAACCGCGAGGGCATGCAATTAAGTTTTTTTCAGCTTGACGATCCGGTACTGCAACAAATCAGAGATCAAATATCTAAGTTAGATGTAAATAATCTTACTCCGGTAGATGCTCTAAACAAGCTTAATGAGATTAAAAAAATTGCAGGTCTTTAATTTTACCGGTTATTCGATCACCATATACACAAAAGTTAAATTGAGTACGTGATAGGCAATTTCACCAAATGTAACCGGCCCGGACACATCGGCAATATTTTTTCCTTCGAGGCCAAAATTCACATAATTGAACAGACAATTGCATGAAAAAACGATATGCTCCCGGCTTGGTTCTTTAGCAATATGGCATTTAAATTCCCTGGCATAATCAAAATCTCTTGATTTAGCAACTTTATATGGTGTCTCAGGAAATACAGGAGCAAAAAGGTCTGCCCGCTGTCGATCTTTATCCCATATAGATCCAACATTAATATTAGCTCCGGCATAATTTGCTACCAGAGGGAGTGTTTCATCAATTTTATTCGTTTTTAGGTATTGATACAAATCAAATCGTTTTCCATCAATTACACATTCGTTATTGCCAAAGCCTTTCTGATCAAAATAAATTTCATCGCCACTACCCTGTTCATATACATTGATAGTTTCAACCCTGGCAACTTTTTCATCAGGCAACTTAGCATGCATTACCACAGCCTGATCAGTAAAGGACTGGTTGCCGGCATAAGTTTTAGGCTTTATTTTTCCAAAATCCTCATATTTTACTCCTGAAACCCAACCCACTACAGGATTCACATAAATATCCTCCCACTCTGGAGATTCCAGGGCATACCTTGACCAAACATCTGTTAAACCAGGTAGGATTAGAAATGAAAAACCGTTTTCATAACTTTGTTCTACAATATTATCAATGTTGTTAGCATTGTAATGTTTGATTTCAAAATCGGTAACTTTATCGGTAATGTCATTTACGTATATAAAATCTTCGGTAAACATACCCCCATCTTTAGTCATAAAATAAGGTATTGTTCCACCAACCCATTTTCCATCTGGCAATTGGTCAAGTTGTGATTCATCTCCGGCAAGCATTAATAGTTTTCCCTGCTCTATCATTTGAATTACTTCTTCTAGTCTGTAAAGTTGGTTAGACATTTTTAGTTGTTTTACATCAATTAAGAATTAAAAATTTTCTTCATATCCTTCATAACAGCATGCCTGTACTTTAAGCATAGTGCATAAATATCATCAATAGCTTTATCCACGGATAGCTTACCGGATTTTATATCTTTTGCAGTTTGGTTTACTTTAAGCTGCAAAACAAAATTCTCCAGGGCATATTGTTTTTCTCCTTTGACAAGATATTTCCACTCTGGGTGAGTCTTATCCGGTAACATAAGTGCAGTTCAATTTACATTTTATACATTATCATGACAATAACAAATATATAAAGATTATAATAAAAGGCAAGCAAACCTTGAACAAAGGTGGCAGAAAGCACAGGTAACAATTGCCTGATAAATCTATTTTAAAAGCTTGCCCAAAAACCAAGTGCAAACGTTTGCATTTGACACAATATTTTCAAAATCCCAGCGTATTATTATACACTTAAGCATTTTTTCGTTTACTCAGTTATAATCTGTTAGGCCTGATATCTAATGGAAACAAAAAACAACAAACATAGCAAAACCACTATCAATAACCAGAGTGCGATGACAAAAAAAAACGGCTTTGTCAATGTAATATCACTGGTTAATTGTACAATTTGCAAAGTAAGTTTGGCGGCCCTTATTTTATTAAGTTTTCTTGTGGTAAATCCGCAAAAACCTTCAAAAATAAATCACCAACCAGTGCAGGACAGCCTAAAAAATGTAGCTAAAGACACATTAATGTTTGGCCGTCAAATAAAGGGCTCCAGGGCAAGACCCGCTACTGCAGATCCTGCCGTACTAAAGCATTAATTTCCCCAAATTGTTCCATCATTTCTCTGGCCTCCTCAGGGAAGGTATTACTGGATTTATTGTATAACTCTCTTAACATGTACAGTTTCTGATATACCTCCATCGCCACACCTTGTCGTTTTGCAGGGGGCAGGTTTTTATACATGATAAAATAAGCATTAAGATCGTCCCTTAGATTTATCAGAAGATCTTTGGCTTTATCTTTATCTCCTGCTTTCATATAGGCATCAAACATATTGTGTCCCTTGTAACTCCATGGAATTTTTGATGTAGGCACTACTTCCATGGCTTTGTCGAGTACTTCAATAGCTTTTCTGTTTTCGTTGTCAGAAGCCAATTTCTTTGCGATATCGGAGAACATACCTCTGTAATCGAAGGTATAAAACATCCGTACATTGGTCCAATCCAGGTAAATATCGTTTGTAACGCCACCCCACTGAAATTGATTCATTATTAGTTCATGCTGATAATCGGCATTTGAAAACTTCCTGTCGCCGGTTTTATAGGGCATTAAACGGTAAAGCAACCCTTCGCGGTGCACGTAGGGAGCCAGACCAAGGTTGCTCACCATATTTCTATTAAGAAAATATATAGGTCTTTCCCAATCATTGTTTGCAATTATATCCAGAATAATAAGTTCATCGGCACTAATGGACTGAGCATTAATTCTGAATTGAATATTTGAAGGTACACTGTCGCGATTGAATTCATACCCCTCAGCTGTTTTAATAAAATTTGCCTTATCTACAGGTAAAATGATATTTTTAACTGGAATATAATTCCGTCTTGATCCATCGGCATAACCAACCTTTGTTTGAGATTTTTCACTCTTAACAAAATCAATTACCTGTTGAGCTGTTGCGGGTTTTTTACGTTTTTCCATAACCGGAACACTCATATTCTTACCTGCAAGAAAGTCTTCTCCCTTGAATGTGGTTTCTACCAGACCACGTTGAACAAAGTTGGTATGTAATTGCCTTATATACCAGTTCGTTGGGAGGAAGGTTTTAAGAATTGGCAATACGTCAGTTCTATACTGCTCTACCTCCTGCATGTACCATACCGGGTAGGAATCGTTATCTGCAGCAGTGAACATAATGGCATTGGGCTGACAGGATGAAAGCATGTTACTGGCGTGGGCTTTTGTAGTGTAACGGCCCGACCGGTCATGGTCATCGTAGTTTTCGCTCAACAAATTACCCGGAACCAAAGCGCCTATTATAACAAATGCGGCGATACTAAATGGCTTTGCATAGGGCGATTTTTTAACCAATGTGAGTAATTGAAGCGCCCCAAGGCCAATCCAAATGGCAAAAACATAAAAAGAACCAACAAAAGCATAATCGCGTTCACGAGGTGTGCGCGGAATTTCATTCAGGTAAAACACAATTGCTGCGCCGGTGAGTAAAAAGAATGTAATTACAATTAATACATTGTTTTTATCTTTTCTCCATTGATAAATAAGACCGAGCAGCCCTAAAAGCAATGGTAGTAAATAATATTTGTTAGATGCTTTATTGTCTTTTAGGTGGGAAGGTAAATCTTCCGCAGGAATGAGCCGGGCATTGTCTATAAAATTTATACCACTTTGCCAGTTGCCATGCATTTTTTCTCCTGTACCCTGAATATTATTTTGTCGTCCAGCAAAATTCCACATAAAATATCGGCCATACATATAACCGAGCTGATATTTAAAGAAAAACCGAAGGTTATCTGCGAAAGTTGGCACTGTAATGGTTTTCATTTTTCCATCACGACCCTGAACGCGGACCTTTCGACCATCGATATCAATCCATTTTTCGTATAATCTCGCATGACCGGGATCAAGGCTGGCCATTCGCGGGAAAAATGTCTTTGTTTTTTCGTTAAACTTATACTCGGGAATCAACAGGTCTTTCACGTATTTATCCTGATAAAGCTTGTAAGTATATCGTTCCTCTGCATCGATTAACGGCGAGTTGTAGTTATTACCGTAAAAAAGTGGCCTTTTGGGATATTGCTCACGGTTAAGATAGTCAACAAGTCCGTAAATATTCTCCACATTATTAATATCGATATAAGGTTGTTGATTTGAACGAATAATGAGCATGGTAAAACTACTGTAACCTGCAAGCCATAGCGCAAAAGCCAGTGCAATAAAATGCAGGGTAATTTTACCTTTCTTACGGTAATGATGTATGGCGTACAAAACGCCTCCGGTCAGGAGAAAAATAAAAAACAGTGCTCCGCTATAAACCGGCAAACCAAAGGTATTAACAAAAAGCCTGTCTGTATGTGCTGTAAAGGCTACCACACCGGGAATAAATCCAAAAATTATGATCACCATTAATAAAACTGAAAGCGCAAGTGTAATGATAATGCCTTGTGTTGACCTTTCAAACTTTTTAAAATAATAAACCAAAGCTACTGCTGGCAATGCTAAAAGGTTAAGCAGGTGAATTCCAACCGAGAGTCCCAGTAAGAAGAAAATAAGCAATAACCAGCGATCGGCATACTGAGAATTATCCTGTTCCCAACGAATAATACTCCAAAACACGACTGCTGTAAATAAAGATGATGTGGCATAAACCTCACCTTCCACTGCAGAAAACCAAAAAGTATCAGTAAATGCAAAACTCATAGCGCCAAGAAAGGCGGCCATAGTGAGCACTTGCTGCAAGTATGAAGCAGAGAAATTATGATTTGTTTGTTGTAAAAGTTTTTGTCCAAACCAATAGATGGTGTGAAAAAGAAAAAATATGGTAAAAGCGCTGGCTGTCGCAGACAACAAGTTAATCATAAATGCAGCCTGGGAAGGGTCGAGGGCAAAAAGACTAAAGAAACGGCCCAATAACATAAAAACTGGTGCGCCTGGCGCGTGACCTACTTCCAGCCCATAAGCACAGGCAATAAATTCGCTACAATCCCACATACTTGTAGTGGGCTCCAATGTAAGCAAATAAACAATAAAGGATATAATCAATACCAGTAATCCACCTATTTTACGCGTCATAATCGTGTGTTTGAAGATTTAGTGCAAATTTATAACGATCGTTGGAAGTTTAAGTATAATTCATCGCTATTTTAATTTGATTTTAACTTTTAATGAATTAAAGCCTAACTATATGATCGGCATTTTCACTTAATAAAGGGTTGCTATCTGCAGCAATAATGGTGTGTCCCTTATGGATTAATGCGTCAAAAAATGAGATTAAGTTCATGACATTTCCCAAATCCAGACCTTCAGAGGCGCTATCAAACAAAATCACAGCATGTTCATTACCAATGGAGACAAACTTCTCTATAATTCCAATACGCTGTTGCTCTCCGCCTGAAAGTTTGTTGTAATCGCGGTCAGGCGAAAGGTAATCGAGGTTAATGGATTTAGCCAGGTCAATAAAAGCACGGCTTCTGGCTGACCAAATATCCTCCTTATCAAGCTCTGAAAGGGTTAAAGACAACCATTGTGCGATATGTTTACCCTTCGCGGTAAAATTCAAAATTTCGGGGTTGTAACGCCGACCTTCGCATTCGGGACACCTCTCTTCCACGTCGGGCAAAAAATCAAGGGAGGTTTTAATAATGCCTGCACCTTTACAAGCAGGACACTGAAACTTCTTTGAGTTATACCCAAAGTCTGCTGCTTTCAATCCGGCCTGTTTTGCAGCTGTAGTAGTTGAAAATACCTTTTTCAGATCATTTAAAATATTAGTCCTTGTGGCAATTGAGCTGCGTCCGTTTGCACTGCTATTAAAATCACCGGAATAAACCACGATACTATTTCTCATTCCGGACAAAACTTTATAAAGATGCTGTATCAGCTTTGTTTTGCCTGAACCCATTGGCCCTGCAATGCAATTCAAAGCGTTGTAATAAAAGGGCTGCTCCAACCCCTGAATTTTCTGCAATTTGTTTTTTGACTTTAGAGCCCTGATTTTTCTGCCCGAAACAACAATTTTTTCGTCAATTATTCTTTGTAAATTTTGTCCGGTAGAGGTATCAAACACAACCTCACCCCCCGAACTTCCGCTACCAGGTCCAATTTCTATAACACGATCAGCCACCTTTAACATCTCCGGATGATGGTCGCTGAAAACAATTGTGTTTCCTCGCACCTTTGCCAATTTAAAGGCCTTAATGAGGTGGTTCCTGCCGTTATTATCCAATCCATAAGAGGGTTCATCCAAAATAATACACATCCCACTAAGGCTTGATGATAGCAAGCTACTCAAACGAATCCATTTATGCTCTCCACCAGACAACATTGCGGCCGGGCGACCCAGGGGCAGTTTGCCAAGGCCTGAATCAACCATAAAGTGTGTTTTCTCTTTTATCTGATTCAGAAGTGGTCCTGAAATTTCTTTGAAGACG
>Ga0102938_10000453_pt1 | contig 30310 bp, 24 predicted proteins | sample SalPonR2_B_D2_MG_FD_84516 | JGI IMG/M metagenome (GOLD analysis project Ga0102938, IMG submission 84516) | Salt pond soil microbial communities from South San Francisco under conditions of wetland restoration - Salt Pond MetaG R2_B_D2_MG | ecosystem: Environmental > Aquatic > Marine >... | reverse complement strand
GCGATTAATGCACTGATTGAAGCATCTAAACCGACACCAACTATTAAAAACCTGGATTCTGCGACTACGCGCAGAATGACATAGTAGCAAATGTTACGGCATCAAGCCCCGGATGTCATTCTGCGCGTAACGAAGTGGAGTCGCAGAATCCATGTCATTTTTTCAGCTTCGCTGACAGCAAAACTGATCCCCTTAACAGGGAAGTTTACTTTTTTCTACGACGTGAAGCTTGTTTTTTGTCCTTTTTGGTGGCTCCACCTTCTTTTTTCTTGCGCCGCTCATCCTTGTTCCTGCCCGAGATCAACAAAGGACTGAAATCAATGCGCCGGCGTGCTGTGTCGACCCGTTCCAGTTTGACCTCCAGAGGCATACCGACACGAAACTGTTGCCTGCTACGCTCTCCGGTCAAGGCCAGGGCCGCAGGATCGTAGTGGTAAAAATCGCCGGTCAGGGTGCGTACATGCACCAACCCTTCAACGAGGATATCATCCAGCTCAATAAAAAATCCGAATTCCGTTACCGATGAAATAACCCCGCTAAAGGTCTCCCCCACCCGGTCCTCCATCAACTGGCAACGGCGCAGATCAGCGAGATCACGTTCAGCCTCCATAGCACGACGTTCGCGGGTCGAACATTCGGCGCCCAGGGTTTCCAGCAACGCCACTCCCGGTGCACTGCCTTTTGCTGCACCGGCTAATGCCTGCTTGAGAACCCGGTGCACCAGCAGATCAGGATAACGTCTGATGGGCGAAGTAAAATGGCAGTATTCTTCAGCGGCAAGGCCGAAATGTCCATCGTTATGGGGGGTATAAACCGCCTGCTGCAGACTGCGCAGTAACTGTTCGCTGATCAGCCGGCCTTCCGGCTGATCAGCGACTTCAGTAAGCAACTCCTGCAACGACTGATGTAGATCCTTACCCAACACCAGCCCGTGTCCGCAACCGGCAGCAAGTTGCTGAAGTTCTTCCAGCTTGTCCGCGTCCGGCTCGCCATGAACACGATAAAGCAACGGCCACCCCTGGGTTCCAAGATAATGAGCGACGGCTTCGTTAGCAGCCAGCATAAGCTCCTCGATCAGGTGATGAGCGACGTTGCGCTCGACCTTGACCAGTTCCAGCGGGCGGCCATGATCATCAACCCGAATTTCCACCTCGGGCAGATCGAGATTGAGGCTGCCACGCTGATAACGCATCTGCGCCAGTATCTTGGCCAGTTCCGCCATCTGTTGCAGCGATTCCTGAATCTGCGCCGGCAGTGCTTCGCGGTCAGCGTCCTCCAGATACGCAGCAACCTGGGTGTAAGTCAAACGCGCGTGACTGTTCATGACTGCCGGGTAGAAAGTCGCCGTCAGGTTTTTACCCGCAGGACTGATCAGCAGTTCGGCGGTCATGACCAGACGATCGACCCCCGGATTAAGAGAGCAGATACCATTGCTTAAAGCCTCGGGTAACATCGGCACGACAAAGCCGGGAAAGTAAACACTGGTGCCGCGCTCACGCGCATCCACATCGATAGCCCCGGTGACCGGCACATAATGGGCAACATCGGCAATACAAACCCAGAGGCGATAGTGGCCATCGGTCTGTTTCTCCACACAAACCGCATCATCAAAGTCACGAGCGGTTTCACCATCAATGGTCACCAGGGGTAACGAACGCAGATCAGTGCGCGCGATCAGGTCTTTATCCTCCACCTGTCCAGGCACCTCGGTAACGGCAGTCAGGGTTTCAGCTGAAAAAGCGTTCGGTATCTTTTTGCTGCGCAAGACGCTGATCACATCAGTATGGGGATCACCCAGACGCCCCAGGCGCTCAACGATCTTCCCCCGTGCTGCGATCCCCTGCTCGGCATATTGTTCGATCAGTACCTCAACCAGATCACCATCCTGACAACCTTCTACCTGACCAACCCGCACTGCTGGACCAGCGTGGCGATCTTGAGGCACAACCAACCCTCCATGATCACTTGATCGCAGGACCCCAACAATATGTGATTGCGCCCGCTCAATGATCGCCTTAATGACACCAAAAGATCTCCGGTCATGGGATGATTTTCGCATCTCAAGCAGGACCTTATCGCCATCCAGTGCAGAACCCACATGCTGAGCCGGGATAAAAACATCCTCACGACCGACAACACTTACAAAACCGTACTCCTGCTCGGTACGTTTAAAAACCCCCTCAATACCCCGGCGGTCGCTGTTCAACCGGTAAACTCCACGTCGCTGTTCAATCCTGCCTGTTGATGTCAACTGGTGCAGCTCGCGGGTCAATTCTTTGCGCTGGGCGCCGCGCAAATCCAGTTGTTCTGCCATCGTGCGCCGATCAAGTTTTTTGCCAGCGGCCAGCAGGCCAAGAATGCTCTCAGTAAGATCTTTCAAATGGATACTCCTTGTTAATCCTGACGATATCAACGAGACAATCCGGGTTCTGCAACTTAGTGCCGGATGACACAGACTCAAATTACCAGAACTAACTCCTGCTGTCATTCGGCACGAACCAAAACGCAGGCGCAGAATTCTTTTCCCCTATAACAAAAAAAGCTTCGTGTGTTCTTCTTTCAGTTTATCGGTTGTTTACCGTGCTATCCAGTGATATTCTTAATGTCATTGCAGGAAGTAATTGACATTTCAAATATTACCACTTATGTTCTGTTTTAGAGTTTTTAGGAATTAATCCTAGTAAGGAGTCAACTATGAGTGAGGATCAGGGAGCCAAATGTACCCGGCCAACCGCAGGTGGCGCCGTTTCTGCTGAGGCAGTTGTCAGTAACGAACATGCGGCACCGCAAACCGCTAAAAAGGAGAGAAAAATGATTCATGTAGGAGAAAAGGCGCCGGATTTTGTTGCCCCGGCCTACCATCAGGGGAAATTTGTTGATCAGATCAAACTTTCAGACTATGCCGGTAAGTGGGTCTTGCTGTGTTTCTACCCTGGTGATTTCACCTTTGTCTGAGCGACCGAGATCTCGGCAGTTGCCGGGAAATACGCAGAATTCCAAAAGCTTGACGCAGAAATCCTTTCTGTCAGCATTGACAGCATGTTTACCCATAAGATCTGGTGTGATCAGGAATTAGGAAAAATGGTCGAAGGGGGCATCCCCTTCCCGATGCTCTCTGATGCCGGTGGCGATGTTGGTAAACTCTACGGTGTCTATAACGAGAATGCCAAGGTCGAAAATCGCGGTCGCTTTATCATTGATCCCGACGGCATCATTCAGGGCTATGAAGTACTGACCCCGCCGGTTGGCCGCAATGTTAACGAAACCCTGCGCCAACTGCAGGCCTTCCAGCTGGTTCGCAAGACCGGCGGTGCCGAGGCCACTCCCTCCGGCTGGCGTCCGGGCAAACCCACCCTTAAACCGGGGATTGACCTGGTCGGCAATGTCTGGAAAGAGTGGAAAATCAGCATGGCTGACGATTAATCAGCAGCTATTATACTTTGACACACCTGCAGCCCTGCCTTACCTTAAAAGGCAGGGCTGTTTTATTTTATCCGGAGATATCATGCTCATCTTATTGGCGTTGGCTATCCTCACCGTTCATCTGCTGATCGCGATTGAACTTGTCTTCGCTGCCCGCCAGCTGATAAATCTGAACCAGATCAGCTCCCTGCCGCCGCAGCAACTTCCCCCCCTGTCGATCATCGTTGCTGCCCGCAATGAAGAAAGGTTGATGGAAGCGGCGCTGAAATCCTTGCTCCGGATTGAGTATCCTGAGATAGAGGTGATTGTCGTCAATGACCGCTCCACTGATGGTACTGGCGACATCCTCTCCCGGCTGGCAGCAAAGCATACCCGGTTAAAGGTAGTTGACATTGATATTCTGCCACCAGGGTGGCTCGGCAAAAATCATGCTCTCTGGCAAGGTAGCCAAATTGCCACAGGAAAACTGCTACTTTTCACCGATGCTGACATCGTCATGGCACCGCAGACCCTGCAAAAAGCTGTCAGTTTGCTGCAGCAACAAAAGATCGACCATCTTGCTGTCAGCCCTGACCTGAAAATGCCCGGGGTACTGCTCAACCTGATGGCCTCCTGCTTTGGTTTCTTTTTTGGTCTCTATACCCGCCCGTGGCGCGTGGCTGATCCGCGCAACCGTTATCATATCGGCGTTGGCGCCTTTAATCTGGTTCGCACCCTCGTCTATCACCAGGTTGATGGCCACCGCCGCATCCGTCTGCGCCCCGACGATGATCTGAAACTTGGTAAAATCATCAAAGATGAGGGCTTTCGCCAACAATTTGCCTACGGTCACAACCTGATCGAAGTACAATGGTACTGCAGTATTAAAGAGATGATCGTGGGTCTGGAAAAAAATCTTTTTGCCGGCAACAATTACCGCATTACAACAACCCTCACCGGTCTGGTGGCAGCTTTAACCTTGTTTGTTTACCCTTATCTGGCCCTGATATTAGCCAGCGGCATGGCCCGGTTACTGTCTTTGACTAGCGTGATAGTGCTCAGCCTGCTGCTCATCAATAGCGCCAGACGTTTCAACACCACCCACTGGCAACTGCTCGGCTTTCCCTTGGCGGTCATGTTGCTCTGTGCCATCTTGATGCGGACGATGATCCTGAACCTGCTGCAGGGTGGAATTTATTGGCGCGGCACCTTTTATTCATTAGCAGAATTGCGTAAAAACCGCGTGTGATCGGAAATTTATTTCATGACGGGTGAATGGTTACTTGTTATCGTCGCGTTTTTCACCTCGACCCTGACTGCGGTTGTCGGTCTGGGTGGCGGCCTGTTACTGCTGGCGGTCATGGTGATGATTCTTCCCCCCATTGCAGTAATACCGGTTCATGGCATGGTGCAACTGTGCAGCAACTTAACCCGCGCCTGGTTCGGCCGCAGTGAACTGGTCACCAGCCTGCTGCCCCCATTTGCTGTCGGCGTGGTGTCAGGTGGTGTCTGTGCTCTGCCGCTGCTACAGTCTTTTCCGGCAACCGCTCTACCCCTCCCTCTGGGGCTGTTTATCCTGCTGCTGACCTGGCTTCCGCAGGGCCCAGCGAACCTCAAACTACCAGGTAAATTTTTCACCCTGGGACTGGTCAACGGATTTATCACCCTGTTTGTCGGCGCCACCGGCCCCTTGAATATGCCGGTACTATTGCGCCACGGCCTGAACAGCAGCCAGGCCGTCGCCACCATGGCCGCGCTGATGACAACCGTTCACCTGGTGAAGATTGCCGTCTTTGGGCTGCTTGGTTTTGCCTTTTCGTCCTACCTTCCGCTCATTGCCGGGATGGTTGTTTCTGTAACTGCCGGCTCTTGGTTCGGCACCCGAATACGGCGACAAACACCTGGAGCTTTTCTGCGTTTGGTGATTAAGATCCTGTTGACGGTGCTGGCACTGCGGATGATCTGGATGGCGGTGTGATTTGAGCTTGTTTAACAGCTTTTTTGTCCACGGAAAAAACGGACAGACACGGAAATTTGAACTGATGTAGCAAAGCAGGCGTTGTGCAAACAGGTTAAACTCTGTGATTGTTAATTTTTTGTGGCTGTTCGTGTATTCCGTGCTTTCCGTGGATAACCGGTGTTCGGGGTAAAGCTTGGGTTAATTCGGTGTGGGGGATGAACGGCGCAACGGCCGATCCCCAGCAACCTCTATCTTCCCACTCAACCACACCAATCCCGGCACCAGTCCCCCCCAGACGATCGCCAATGCCGCTATCGACCAGGGCAATGACAAACTGAACTCAGCTGCGCCGAGACGCCCTCCGGCAATATAAGCCGCTGGTCCACCTATAGCCCCCAGCACCATGGCAAGCCAGAGGCGATTTTTTAACCACCCGAGGCTATGGTTGAAGACTGTCGCCAGACCCATCCAGATACATCCAAGCCACAAGGGAATCGGAAAGCGGTCTTCTGCAAAGCTAAAAAATCCGGACCAGCGCAGGGTTCCATCAACCAGAATACCGATGAGCAGCACCAGAGCAATCAGAACCAGATCAGTTTTCGGTACTGGGGTCAGTAAAAAATGTCCAACAATCAGCGCTAATGCCAACCCCACCAATGACTCCCCACCAATAACCGCAACCAACCAGATCAGTTGGTAAATGGCGATATTCAGTAATGGATTCATGGTCTGGGAAAAGCCCGCAGGTGGCCGGGACGCGTCGCGGTCAGTTGCACCACACTGATGCTCCTTTCGCGAAATCCACCCTCACAATAACAAAAATAGTAAGTCCATAGGCGCTTAAAGCGTTCATCATAACCCTTTTGTTCAATTTTGTCATAGTTGGATAAAAATCGATCAAACCAATCTTTTAAGGTTCTGGCATAGTCCAGACCAAAGTCCTCAATGCCGCGTACGACCATGTCAGTTTTTGCGCTTATCAGCTTCAATAAATGCTGATTGGATAACAAACACCCGCCGGGAAATACATGCTCCTGAATAAAATCAACATTGGTCAGATAACGCTTATAGAGCTGATCCTGAATGGTGATCGCCTGCAGCAGCATCATCCCGTCTGGTTTTAACAGCCGAGTGCATTGCTCAAAAAATTGTGGTAAGAACCGATGGCCAACGGCCTCGATCATTTCGATACTGACCAGCTTGTCATAGGTCCCGGTCAGATCACGATAATCCTGTTTTAACAGGGTGATCCGATCCTCCAACCCGGCAGCAGCGATCCTGCGGCTGGCCTCTTCATGCTGGGCGTCAGAAATTGTCGTGGTGGTGACATGACACCCGTAGTGGCTTGCTGCATGGATGGCAAAGCCCCCCCAGCCACTGCCGATCTCAACCACCCGATCTTCTGGGCGCAGGTCAAGGCGCCGGCAGATGTGGTCCAGCTTGTAAACGGCGGCTTCTTCGAGACTGCTCTGCGCGCTGGGATAGATTGCCGCTGAGTACATCATGGTCGGATCAAGAAAGCTCGCGTACATACTATTACCAATGTCATAATGGGCGAGAATATTTTTTTTGGAGCCGGAACGATTGTTGTTCCGCAGCAGATGTTTCGCCCGTTGCCAGGGGCGCGCCAGCCAGGCCCAGCGCTCTTCGAGTTGATCCAGCAGTTGGCTGTTGCGGGCGACAATGCGCACCAGGGTGGTCAAACAATCAACATCCCAGTCGCCATCAACGTAGGATTCACCGGCACCGATGGAACCACCAAAAATGACCTTCGGATAAAAAGCGGGGGTGTTGATTCGCACCTGCGCATGAAAACTTGTGTCATTGCCGAAGACCAACTGCTGATCGCCTTCAACCAGGGTAATCTGCCCGTACTGCAGATGCTGTAATAAGCGCTGAAACAAGGAACGTGACCAGGACTGTGCTTTGGTGGCTCTACTCGTCTGGTTCATCATGATGCGGGAACTTGCCGTTGAAGAAATCATAACGACTCCTTTTGCTGAGGAACATAGGGAACTTTTTTTAAATACAGTTTCAGGGCCTGCCAGTAGATACCCACCAGGACTGACAAAGTCATTACCGGCTTGCGCAGCAAGCACCGCCGTACTGACGACAAGGTCAGGGGCTGGCGCTTGAGATGAATCAGCGCGCGCATCAGGTGACCGCGCTCATCATCAACATCGATAACAATCCGTGCTTGCTCATTCGGGGACTCAATCTGCCAGCGATAATGCTGATCGACCGGATTAAAGGGTGACACATAGAAGCGCTTGGGGTTATCACGCCGGTTCAGCCCCGGCCCCAGCAGATGGGCGTAATGATGACGCTGGTTCCACGGGGTATTAGACACTTCAGCAAGCATGTGCGTGCAATTGCCGTCGCGGTCATAACCAAAGTAAAAATTTACCGGACTGAAATACAGCCCCAGGGTACGCAGATTCAGCAGAGCACAGACGGTTCCTGCTACTGGGACACCGGTTAATTCCTGCAGTCGCTGTTTGACCGACAGATGCAACGGTTCACTCACCGGCCCGAGATAGTCTGAACGTAAAAAACGGCTTAAGGCAAAGCGTTTGACCGAGAACCAGCGCCCCAGATCAGGCAACTCATCGACCTCTTCGAGATCGAGAAACCACATGAAAAACGGGTAGGAAAAACGGTGTTGGCGGGGAATAAAGCGCTGGTGCGCTACCCGCCCGACGTAAAGTGCTGAAGTCATGGTGACACCCCCAGAGCAGTACAAACGCGCAGAGCGCTCTGTACTCCATCTTCATGAAAACCGTTATGCCACCAGGCGCCACAGTAATGGATGCGGTCGCTACCGGAGATCTTTTGCCACTGTAGTTGAGCAGCGATGGATTCCAGGTCAAAGATCGGGTGATCGTACTGGTAGCGGCCGATGACCGCCGCCGGCGGAACCTCCTCGTTCAATGTCACCAGGTAGCCATGTTGTTTCTCAAGACACTGGAGCCGGTTCATGTAATAGGTCACTGTCGAGCGCCCCTGGCCCGGCTGGCGCAGATGATAATTCCAGCTCGCCCAGGCACGCGGGTTTTGTGGTAACCAGCGCTGGTCGGTATGCAGAATCACATCATTGGCGGTAAAACGAAAGGCGCCGAGAATCCGGCGTTCATCCGCTGTTGCTTCAGCGAGCATCCGTAACGCCTGATCCCCATGACAGGCCAGCACGACCTCATCATAGGAATACTCCTGTCCTGAAGCCACCAGCTTCACCGCGTCGGATTGACGGGTGATCGATTCAACCCTGGCGCCGAGACGAATCCCTCTTTAAAAGGGGCGGTCAAGGGCTCAAGGTAACTGCTCGAGCCCCCGGTGATGGTGTACCACTGGGGACGGTCAATCAAATTAAGCAGCCCATGATTTTCGAAGAAGCGCACAAAGAAAAACAGCGGAAATTCACGGGCTTGTTCCAGGTCCGTCGACCAGATCGCTGAAATCATCGGCAACAAATAGTTATCAACAAACAGGGCACCGTAACTCTGACCATCTAGAAACTCGCCCAGAGTCAAGGTCGCCGGCGACTCATTTGCCGCCTGCCGCACTTGACGATTGAAGCGCACGACATCCGCCAGCATCCGCCAGAAACCGGGATTCAGCAGATTACCGCGCTGGGCAAACAAACTATTAAGATTGTTGCCGTTGTACTCCAGACCGAGGGCCGGATTGGTGACCGAAAAACTCATCTCGGTGGGCTGGTAGTCGACCCCCAGCTCGTCCATCAAACGGATGAAACCCGGATAGGTGCGGTCATTAAAGACGATAAAACCGGTATCGATGGCACTTTGTTCTCCCTGCCAGTCAACCTCAACGGTATGGGTGTGCCCGCCAAGGCGATTGTCCGCTTCGAACAAGGTCACCCGATGCTTGCGGCTTAAATAAAAGGCAGCGGTTAAACCGGCAATGCCGGAGCCGACCACGGCGATATGTTTCATCATCTGACCATCTTTCGGGCAAGAAAGAGCCACACCGTGCGCGGCAACAAGGATAAGAGCTTCATTGCAACGGTGAAACGTCTGGGAAAGTGGATTTCCTTTTTACCGCCGGCGATTCCCTTGCGGATGGCAGTGCTCGCCTGCTCCGCCGTGACCAGACAGGGCATGGGAAAATCGTTGCGATCAGTCAAGGGGGTTTTGACAAAACCAGGAGCGACATGGCTGACCCTGATCCCCTCGGCTGCCAGATCGATGCGCAACGTATCGAGCAGGTGAGCCACTGCCGCCTTGGACGCTCCATAGGCTTCAGCGCGCGGCAGGGGAAGATAGGCGGCGGACGAACCAATTCCGACCAGATGGGGCCGTTGGCCTTTACGCAACGCCGGCAGAGCGCCTTCGATGGAGTGCGCCAGCGACTCAACGTTAGCGCGCATAACCCGCGCCACCAGGGCACTGTCAAAAGCAGGGAGGTCGACATATTCACAATTGCCGGCTGCCAGGATTGCAAGGTCAAGCTTCTCGATCCCGGCAAACCAGGCCAGAGTCTCTTCGCGCTTTTCCAGATCAACCTGACCGGTATGAAGTCCTTGCTGTGCCAGTTCGGCCAATGCTTCTGGCGAGCGCCCCAAAGCCCACACTTCATGTCCCGCAGCATGGTAATCGCGGGCCAGTTGCCTGCCGATACCCGAGGTTGCTCCGGTAATCAGGATTCTCATGCCGCAAACCTCCTTTTGACTGCCCGAACCAGGGAGCCCAGCAGGGGTAGCTGCTCGTAGAGCAATACCCCCAGGTCAAAATAATCGCGATGGTCATCAACCCGGCCATCATCAGCAAAATGCAGACAACTGATACCCGGCACCTCGACCTCGCCACCGCGGTTCAAGCGCGGATGGCGCAGGCGCATGCGCCACTGCACGAACACCTGATCACCGCTGACGTGTGGCTCAGCAAAATCGAAGGTAATAGTGTCGACATTGGCGTAAAGCTCAGCGAAATAGTCGCGCAGAGCCGGTAGCCCGTTAAGGCTGTGAGCCGGGTCGCTGAAACGTACATCTTCGCTGTAAATTGCGCCAAGCAGATCCAGATTGTTGCGGTTCAGTCGTTGGTAGGTATCCAAGAATCGTTCCAGTGCCATGATCACCCCCGCTTGTCAGTCAGAGAAGCCAGCAGCTGCTTGCGCAACCCCGCATCCAGGGGCTGGTTTGAATTCAACCAGATACCGGCATAAAGAATCGCAAATTCCGGGGAAACTACGCTGACCAGGGTTTCATTATTGAGAATCAGCCTGGTGGTCTGACTGGCAGCATCGTAGCAAAGATGATAACGATCCCCCTTGCCAACATCGCGATAGGCCTGATGCAACTGGTCAATCAGCGGCCGGTAGCTAGCAAGCTGCCCTTGCGAATATTGGCGTGAAAGAATTTCATCGGCGGCGGTGATAAAGTTCTCTGCCGTCAGAGCAACGCTGTAGGTCAGGCGCAGACAGAAAGAACGCTGGGCTTGCAGCACATCGGTCAACACCGCGTCCGCCGGCGCCAGCAGTTCAGCGTCATAGACACGAATAAAACCCAGATAGCGAACATTGCCCTCACCCCGAACAACCAGCCCAGTGGTAACATCAGCATGGACATCCGCAGCGGGCACCAGTATCAGGATAGACAAGACCAGCAAAAACTTATTGATCATCGACAACATTTTCGGCTCCTGCTCTTCCAACTGGTTTAAAGGCAATGGTGACCTGGGCCAGTTCAAATCCAAACTTGGACATGGTCGCGCGGTTCAGCAACACGCCATCAGGCTGCAAAAACATCCAGTCATCAAAACGCACCTTCCAGGTTGAACCACGGGCTTCAAGGTTGAGTACATAGGACCAGAACAGTGCATTACCATAAACCTCCCCCTCAGCCATACCGATAACGTCCGCCGCCTGTCCGCGAAAATCGTGGGGACCAGTCCTTTCGATAGTCCAGATCCGCTCACTGTGCTCGCCATCACTCCAGACAAACTGCTCATCCAGCACCAGTTCGCCGGCAGCATTGATAGAGCCGTTGATATCAACAACAAACTGACGGAGCAACTCGCCTTTGCGATCCTGGACAATGCCCCAGCCACGGGTTTCTCCGAGAAAGTAGTCAAACAGGTCAAACTCCGGCTGTTGCCCGGCATAACGTTTGACATCAACAGAGGAACATCCGCCAACAAACAGCACAACCACAACCAACGCCAGGGCAAACCCCGCAAAAACCATTCTCTGGTTTATTTTTTTTGCTACACCCATCATCTATCTCCCCTTGCCACACCTAAAGGCGTCAGAGTAAGTTACTTTTTTGGTAAGATATCAAGTATCTCCATTCTTGTCTAGGACAAAAATGAGGTGGATTGATTTTTAACAGGTTTTGTGGTTTTAATTGTTTAATAATTGATGACCGTGACCCACTTAAATGCTTGAAACAATCCCCCGAAAATGTAAAATTTTCTGACCCCGCAACACCCTGCACGCCAGTGAAACCGATATCTAATGCCGAGATGGCACCAACGACGCTAATAAAATAGCTTTTACTTTTCAACTCTGATATTATTGGAAAAATTTAGTATTGTGATTTTTATACAGAGGATTATGTGAAGATAGCTGACCCAGAAATCCCTACTAATAAATATCGGGCTGAAGCTGAAAAAAAACTCGGTGGCCCAACAAGACTTGGTCCAGACAACAATCAGCAGATTGAGCATGAGCTTAAAGTCCACCAGGTTGAACTCGAGATGCAGAACCAGGAATTGCGCGATGCGCAGGAACTGCTGCGGGCATCCCTTGACCGGATCAGCTGTCTTTATCACCAGTCACCGGTTGGTTTTGTGACCATTGATAGCAAGGGCCAAGTTCAGGATTGCAATGAATCCTTCCTGGCCATGCTCGGGCGTTCAGCAGAAACAGTGCGCTTGCGCTATCTGGCTGAATTCTGCTCCAGCGACAGCGCAAAAGCTTTACGTTTGCGCCTGCCTGCCATATTTAATCAACCCATCGGCAAAGTGATTCATCTGACCCTGCTGTGCAAAAACGGCAAGGATCTGCAAATAGAGCTTGAAGGGCGCCACCTGCCTGATGTAGAGCATCTGGCCTGCACGGTTATTGACCGGACAGCACATATTGACGCAGAGGCTAAATATCGCCTGCTGTTCGAAAACATGACCGCCGGATTTGCTCTGTATCAGAAAATTGAAGATTACCATGGCAAACCGCAAGATTTCCGCTATCTGGAGGTCAATCCGGCGTTTGAGCGCTTGACCGGACTCACCGCCGAGGCCTGCGTCGGCCGTGGCATCAAGGACTTGCTGCCCGTCACTGCGCAATCCTGGGTTGAGCTGTTCAACCGCGTCAGCTCAACCGGAAAACCGGCAACAGACCAGATCTTCACCCGGGAAACAGGCAAACACTTTGATGTTTTCGCTTTTTCTCCCCGCCATAATCAATTCGCCGCAATTTTACTGGACATCACCGAACGAGCACAGATTGAAGAGGCGCTGCGGGAGAAAACCATCGAGCTGGAGCGGACCAATCTGGAACTGGAGCAGCTCGCGACGGTTTTTTCCCATGTCCGTGAAGGCGTCATCATCACTGATCCGGACGGAACCATCATCGATGTCAACTCAGCTTTCTGCCAAATCAGCGGGTACGCTCGTGACGAGATTATCGGTCAGAATCCCCGGCTGCTCAAATCAGGAGTTCACAGCCCGGAATTTTATAGCCAGATGTGGCAATCGCTGCTGAGCGACGGTCACTGGAGTGGAGAAATCTGGAACCGCCACAAAAACGGCAGTCAACTTGCCGTTCTACTGACCATCAGTGCGGTTCGCGGCAACTCGGGAGCAACGCGTCACTATGTTGCCGTGCACGCAGATATCAGTGCGCAAAAAGAGCACCAACAACAACTCGAGTTCATCGCCCACTACGATACCCTGACCGGGCTACCCAACCGCAAGCTCTTTGATGATCGACTGCACCAGGCGTTGGCCCAATCCACACGCCATCAACAACCGCTTGCTGTGGTCTATATTGATCTGGATGGCTTCAAGGCGATTAATGATCATCACGGTCATGACGCCGGCGATCATCTACTCAAAACTATTGGTGCACACATGAAAGCCTGTCTGCGTGAAAGCGACACCCTTGCCCGTTTTGGAGGTGATGAGTTTGTCGCCGTGCTCGCGGATCTCACTGATATCCATACCAGCACCCCCTATATCAAACGGCTGCTGGCTGCCGCAGCCCGGCCGGTATCTTATCAGGGGCAGCAGCTCCAGGTATCGTCCAGTATCGGCGTTGCCTTCTATTCTCCCACCGACACCATCGTGGCTGATCAGTTATTACGCCAGGCAGATCAGGCCATGTACCAGGCCAAGCTGGCCGGAAAAAACCGCTATCACATCTTTGATTTAGCGCACGATCTGGCCCTGCGTGATCATAACGACACCCTTGCCGGCATTCATCGGGCCATCAAAAACAACGAATTTGTGCTCTTCTACCAACCCAAGGTCAATATGCGCAGCGGTGAGGTCATCGGCATGGAAGCCCTGATTCGCTGGCAACATCCCGATCGCGGAATCCTGGCACCCGAAATCTTTCTGCCGGAGGTTGAAAAACACCCCCTTGACATGGCTATTGGCGAGTGGGTTCTGACCACTGCCCTCAACCAGATTGCAACCTGGCAGTCGCAGGGGTTAGCTCTTCCGGTCAGTGTCAACGTGACGGCTCATCATCTCCAGCGCGCCGATTTTACCGAGCGCTTACAGCGCCTGTTGGCAGCCCACCCGGACAGGATTACCGGCTCCTTAAGCCTTGAAGTGCAATTAACCTGTCAACCGGACGAGATTCCCCGCCTGTCTGCGGCCATTGCCGCGTGTAAAGAGATGGGGATCAATGTTGCTCTGGACAATTTTGGTACCGGCTGTTCATCCCTTAACTACCTGTGCCAGCTGTCCGCAGAAACCTTTAAAGTTCATCGCTGCTTTGTCCATGACATGGTGAATGACGGCGAGGATCTCGCTATGCTGAAAGGTCTTCTTGCGCTGGCCTCCGCTTACCAACGTCAGCCTATTGCCGCCGGGGTAGAAACGGTTGCGCAGGGGGAAGTATTGCTCGATCTGTTCTGTGACCTGGCCCAGGGATTTGCTATCGCCGAGCCGATGACGGCAACCGCCGTTCCCGCCTGGTTGAGCAACTGGAAGCCGGACCGCAGCTGGTACCAACGACCACTAAAATAATTGTCCATCCGGAAACCCGGGCGATAGACCGCAGCCCTCATCAGCAACCAGGAAAAAACCATCATGACCAACAAAAAGCCCCATCAACCTGCTGAACCCAGCTACATTGTCGGCATCGGAGCTTCAGCCGGCGGACTTGAAGCGATCGAAACCCTGGTTCGCCATCTGCCCCCTGACACCGGCATGGGCTTTGTCATTGTCCAACACCTGTCTCCCGATTATAAAAGCCTGATGGTCGAAATTTTGTCGAAAAAAACAACCATTCCTGTCTATCTGGCGAAGGATGGCCTCGCCGTGGCTGCCAACGCCATCTATCTGATCCCGCCGAAAATGGACATGAAAATTTATCGCGGCAAACTGATTCTCAGCGAGAAAGACCCGGCCCAGCGGGGGATGAATTACCCGATCGATCTGTTTTTAACCGCCCTGGCACAGGATCAGGGGCGCAAGACCATCGGTGTAATTCTCTCCGGTACCGGCAGCGATGGGACTCGTGGCTTGCGAGCAATCAAGGAAGTGGCTGGACTGACCATCGTTCAGGACCCGGAGACCGCCGGATTTGACGGGATGCCACGTAGCGCCATTACCGCCAGACTGGACGACTTTGTCTTACCTCCGGATCAGATTCCGATCCAGCTGCTCAAATATGCCAACCACCCGATCAAAACGGAAAGTCAGAACCCGGATGGCCTGCTCAACAACGAAGACGCCCTTGGCAGTCTGTTTCAAATGTTGCGCGAACGCCATGGTGTTGATTTCAGCCAATACAAACCCTCCACGATCGTCCGCCGGGTTGAGCGCCGCATCAGTATCAATCATATCGACAGTCTCGAAGCATATGTGCGTTACTGTCAGCGTTATCCATCGGAAGTTGATCAACTGTTCAGGGAACTGCTCATCGGTGTTACCAGTTTCATGCGTGACCCGGAGGCTTATCAAATCCTCTCAACATCCTATCTCCCCGAACTGTTAAACCAGCATCAAGAGAACGAGATACGACTGTGGTGTGCCGGTTGCTCGACCGGCGAGGAAGCCTACAGTCTGGCGATTATCCTCAGGGAGACCCTGAAACGACTTGAAATCCACAAAGAGATCAAGATCTTTGCCACGGATCTGGACAAGGATGCCATTCAATTCGCCAGTGTCGGCCTGTACCCTGAATCAGTGATGGCGGATCTGCCAAGAGAATTACTTGACAAATATTTTCTGGCAACAGAACACGGCTACCAGGTCGCCCGAAGCCTGCGCGAACAGGTAGTTTTTGCCCAGCATAATCTCCTCAAAGACCCCCCCTTCACCAAAATTGACCTGATCAGTTGTCGCAACCTGCTCATCTATTTTCAACAAAGCAGCCAGCAAAAAGTTTTTGACCTGTTCAACTTTTCCCTGAATTCTCAAGGGCTATTGTTTCTCGGCAGTAGCGAGACGGTAGGAGATGCGGACACCTTTTTTGAGCTGCGTGAAAAGAAATGGAAAATCCTCCGATCTCGGGGATTGAAGCGCTTGCCGGCCCATGAACACCGGCAGGGCGGGTTGTTTGATTTAAGCCGTCGCTCGGGAGTCTCGGCAAACCGACCCGGAACCTTGGGGGGCGGCATGCGCGACTACCTGTACGATCGCCTGCTGGAGCGGTTTCTCAATGTCATCGCGGAAAACTACATTCCTTTTGCCATGCTGGTTAATGGATCACACGATCTGATCCATGTTGTCGGCGACTCACAGCGGTTTTTGCGCATCCCAACTGGAAAAATTCAGGCTGATGTCAGCCGCATGCTGATTCGTGAACTGGCGATCCCGGTGACATCCGGCATCCAGAAGGTGCTACGTGAAAAAAAAGCCCTCAGTTACAACAATATCCGTCTTAATGACGGCGGCGACCACCCGATCCGGGTCAAAATCTGTCCCGTTCCAAGCAAGGCCGGGATGGAGCCTTTAGTCGCGGTATTTATCGATGAAGACATCAGCAGACCGACGACCAGACCGGACAATGACTACAATGTCGGCAAAGCGACCGCCGAACGGATCATTGACCTGGAGCAGGAGCTTCAGTTCTCGCAGGAAAGTCTCCAAGCTACCGTCGAAGAGCTGGAAACCTCCAATGAAGAGCTCCAGGCGACCAATGAAGAACTGCTCTCCAGTAACGAAGAGCTTCAGAGTACCAACGAAGAGCTCCAGTCGGTGAATGAAGAGCTCTATACGGTCAATGCCGAGTACCAGAGTAAAATCACTGAACTCACCGAGAGCAACAATGATCTGGACAATCTTATTTCCATTATTAAAATGCCGACAATCTACCTTGATGAAAACCTCGAAGTTCGCCGCATGACCCCCGAAGCGGCAAACATCTTCCGGATCATCGAACAGGATATCGGACGCCCGCTGGCAGATATTGCCCACAATCTGGTTGATGTCGATCTTGAGTCTCTGATCACCAGTTGTCGCCGCCCTGAACGTGAATGTGTCCACCGCGTTCAAGGTAAACACGGCAAAGAATATCTGCTGCGCATCATTCCCTACAAAATAGCTGCGAATGCCTATGCCGGGCTCGTCCTCTCCTTTTTTGACCTGGCCCTGCTATCAGAGACCTGTGTGGAGATACAAAATAATGACTGAAGAATCCGACCCGCAACAAGCACTCCTGCGCTCAGAAGCAGAACGCCTGGTCAACCAACTGGAATCATCCGGAGATTTCAACGCCAACCAGGAGATATTGGTGCAAGAGTTGCGGGTCTATCAGGCAGAACTCGAGATCCAGAACCAACAACTACTCGAAACCCAGGAACAACTGCAGCAGTCACTCGAACGTGCAGACTGCCTTTATCACCAATCGCCCGTCGGCTATGTCACCATTGATCAAAAAGGACAGATCAAGGATCTTAACGAGTCTTTTGCGACCATGCTCGGCTATCCGATCAGCCGCTTACAGTCGCTCTATCTGGCGGATTTCTGTACCAAAGAAAGCGCTGATATCCTGCGCCAGAGATTGCCCGCTTTTTATAAAAAGCCCGAAGACAAGATCCTCGATGTCGCCCTCAACACCAGAACCGGCGAACTTGTCCTGGTAGAAATTCAAGGACGCCTGCTCCCGGGAGAACCCTTGCTGGCCTGCAATGTTATCGATCGTACCGAGCGCAAACGCGCCGAAGCATCCCGCAAAGACACCCAGGCCCAGTTACGTGCGGTTACCTCCGCCGCCCGCAATGCCATCCTGATGATGGACCCTAAAGGCCTGATTACCTTTTGCAATCCGGCCTGCGAGAAGGTTCTCGGCTACTCCCCACAAGACTTGCTCGGTGAGCCCCTCCATGAACTGCTCGCGCCCGAACATTATCTGCCCGACCATCATCACCTGGCCATGGAGGAATTTCGACAGTCCGGTAAAGGTGACGCCATCGGCAACACCACAGACCTGAAAGCCCGCCACAAAAGTGGGGAGATCCTTGATATCGAACTCTCCCTGTCTGCCGTTGCGCTCAAGGGAGAATGGCACGCTGTCGGCATTATTCGCGATATCACCCAGATCAAAAAAACTGAACATGATCTGCAAGCGAACAAAGAGCACCTTAAAAAATGGCATCACTTGATGCAATACATTATCCACCATGATCCCAATGGTATTGCCGTATTCGATCGCAATCTTCATTTTCTGTTTGTCAGTGACCGTTTTGTGCGTCAGTACAGGGTCAACAGAAAAGAAATCATCGGCAAACATCACTATGAAGTCTTTCCCGATATCCCGGAAAAATGGCGAATTGTCCATCAGCGCGTCTTAGGTGGTGAAATTCTTAAAAATGACGATGATGAATTTATCCGTGCAGACGGCAGTGTAGATTCTACCCGCTGGCAATGTCGCCCCTGGTACGATATTGATGGTGTCATTGCCGGCATTATTCTTTATAGCGAGATAATCAATGAACGTAAAAAGATGGAAAAAGCCTTAACTACACGCACTGCTGAACTTGAACAGCGTACTGAAGAACTGGAACGCTTCAACTACACCATATCCCATGATTTGAAGAGCCCCCTGGTGACGGTCAAAACCTTCCTCGGTTTTCTTGAGCAGGACATGCGTGCCGGTGACACGGAAAAAGTAGACGAGGACATTGATCATATCCGCACCGCTGCAGACCGCATGAGCATGCTGCTTGACGATCTCCTCAGCTTGTCACGCCTGGGCTGGGTTGCCGACCAACCGGAAAGGGTCTCCCTGAAGGGATTGCTGGAACACGCCCTGATGCTGGTTCAGGGGCAGATCCAGGAGACCGGCGCGCAGGTACGCCTTTGTGACACGGATCTGCTCCTGTATGCCGATCCGTCACACCTGCTGGAGATCTGGCAGAACCTGATTGACAATGCCCTGACCTACGGTATCACAAAAGAAAACCCCCATATCGACATCGGTTTGGAATCCGTCGCGGAACCTGTTTTTTACGTCCGCGATTACGGCCCCGGAGTCCCCAGAGAATTTCACGAAAAGATCTTTGGCCTGTTCGAAAAGCTCGACCGCAACAGCAACGGCAGCGGCCTTGGCCTGGCCCTGGTAAAACGGATTGTTGCAAAACATGAAGGAAAAATCTGGGTCGAAACCGGAGAAAACGGACGGGGCTGCTGCTTTAAGTTCACCCTGCCGAAAGCTTTTGCCCCATCTGACGGAAAAATTGATGAACCAACCGTATAACACCTCACCTCGCCTCAGCCATCAAACAACAAGGGAGCGTATAGAATGACGATGCGCCAAGTCTTTCAGTGGAATACTTTTCTGGAAACCGGCCTGACCGAAATTGACCAACAGCATCGCCATCTGGTCGATCTGATCAACTCGTTTGGTGAATTGCTCGCCCATGATCATGTCAAAACCGAGGATATCGAACAGCTGTTGGCAGAACTGGTCAACTATGCTGGCTATCACTTTGATGAAGAAGAAAAACTGATGGCCCAAAAGGCTGTTGAGCCACGGATTGCCGCGCAACAGAAAGAGGATCACCAGAGTTTTCTCCAGGAAATAAGCCTGCTGCTTGAGACCGACATCAACGAAAGCGAACAGACCGGCCAATATGTATTTGATTTCCTCGTCAACTGGCTCACCTATCATGTCCTCGGTTCTGATATGTCGATGATCCGCCAACTGGTCGCCATTGATGACGGCAAAACCCCCCTTCGCGCTTATCAAGACGAAGAAAAGCAGATCGATGCCGCAACCGCCATGTTACTGCAGGCGATGAAGAATCTTTTTCACCAGGTCACCCTGCGCAACAAACAGCTGGTTGCATTCAATCTGTCCCTGGAAGAGAAAGTGGCACAAAGAACCCGAGCCCTGAGTGACGCCAACGCCCACCTGGAAGAATTGGCGTCTACCGATGTTTTGACCGGATTGATGAATCGCCGGCGAGCCCTTGATGTGCTGATAATATTATGGCAAAAAGCCCTGGTGCAGGAGGTGCCTCTGGCCTGTCTGATGATTGATGCAGACGGGTTTAAGCAGATCAATGACAGCTATGGACATGATGCCGGGGATGCGGTTTTGTGTGAACTGGCCCGTGAATTGACATATGCTGTTCGTACTGATGATTTTGTCTGCCGGCTTGGCGGCGATGAATTTCTAGTGATCTGTCCGGGAACGGATCACGGCGGCGCCCTGCATCTAGCCAAGCAGGTACACCGGCGCATTTCCACCCTGAAGATTCCCGCCGGCACTGGCTACTGGCAGGGCAGCCTCAGCATCGGCGTGGCCGTACGCGACAAGGCCATGAGCAGCTACGAAGAATTGATCAAGCTCGCCGATCGCAGCGTCTATGCCGCTAAGGGGGCGGGACGCAACTGTGTCCGGAGCCTTCAGTAAAATGCCTCAAGATGGCTAACCTTCAGCCGACTATGAGTCCAACCGGCTCAAAGCCTCGATCTGTTCATGTAACTCTGACAGACTGCCGACAGTGAGCGTGGGTTCGATGCCCCAGGGATCGTACACGGCTTGCGCAGAACGACGGACCCAGGCCGCCCGCATGCCCGCAGAGATTGCCCCGATAACATCAAAGGGATTGCTGGATATCAGCCAGGCCTGAGCGCCAAAGGCCCCGGACTGACGGAGAAAATGGCAATAAACGGCCGGGTTCGGCTTAAACGACTTCAGATCATCGACACTGACAACCCCGTGAAAGAAGTTGCGCAGCCCGGCCGCAGCAAGCAAGCTTTCCACCGCTTCTGCACTACCGTTAGAAAAGGCAAACATCCGGTAGCCGGCGGCCCTCAATCCAGTCAAGGCTTCTTGCGCCTCAGCAAAGGCCGGCAGCGTGCGATAGCTTTCCAGCAGGAGTTGCTTCTGGTCTACGGTCAAATCCAGCTGGTAAGAGGTGCAGGTGTAATCAAGAGCCTGGCTGGTACAGATGGCAAAAGTCCGGTAATTCTCCATCAGCCCGCGGCGGAAGGAATATTCCAACTGCTTGTCCCGCCAGGTTTGTGAGAAGGCTCGAGCCTGATTTCCGACCAGCGGATGCAGTGTTGAAACAATTCCATGGGTGTCAATGAGGGTTCCATAAACATCAAAAGCCAGCGTTATTGGCATTATTTCCTCCGCAGTTGGGTGTAGGCAGGCATGGTACTCTACTAAGTATCTCGGGTTTATGAGTGAGCGTTTGTTGCCAGTGTTACCGTTGCGCCTCAGGGATATTTTAGGGTAGTTGCCCAGCTGCTGCAAAAACTCAGTTGGACGACACCTGACCGTACGGACTCCTTGAGAAGAGTCAACGGAAGGTACAAGAAAATAATACCGGGGATATGAGCAAGAGGCAAAAATAATATTTTTGTACTGGGTTTCTTGAAATCACCCACATTGACTGATTTCGCTTCTAAAAAGTTGCTGATATAACCTCTGGAACATTCCGACTTTTGACGTTTTGCTCTCATGAGCGTATATTGACAACCGTCTCAATTCCTTGGTGAATAAGAAATCTGTGGAATATGATTGTAAGAAGATAAGCTACCAGGAGTTTACTGGTAGGCTTGTTTTATTTGGGCTGTCTATGCGCTAGAGGGTCTAATTGCTTGGCCTGTTTCTATTGTTAGAAGGATCAAAGGAATGAAGACTGATAGTGGCCAGAGAATCGCCGAGAAAATATTTCAAATCGTTGATCTGAAAGGTAAAAAGGTTCTTGAAGTTGGCTGTGGAAACGGACGCATTTCCTCACTTTTAGCATCAAAAACGGAGCAATTCATTGCTGTCGACCCTGACCAACTAAAGATTGAAGAAGCAAAATCCAGAGATGTTAGTGTCGAATATTATGTTGGGTCAGGAGAAAATCTTGTTTTTTCCGATAAGGTCTTTGATGTCATTGTCTTTACACTGTCCCTACATCACCAGAACAGTCAACAAGCCCTCAACGAAGCAAAAAGAGTTCTTAAAAAAAGTGGTGTGATTTTGGTGATAGAGCCAACAGTTGAAGGTGAGATTGAAAAGCTATTCTCTTTGCTTGTCAACGAAGATCAAGCAAAGCTGAATACGCAAAAAGCCATTGACAATAGTGGTTTAAAAATTGAGCAGTCTCAATATTTCACTGCGAAGTGGTTTTTTGACAATATTGAAGACCTCAAAAAATCGCCCTTTGACTATTATGAAATGAAATTCGATATTCAGGTTGCCGAGAAAATTATCGGTCTGGTTGGTGAGAAAGTCAGTAGCAACCCAATCGTTATTGAGGACCTCATGATCATACAATCATTGTCAGATCCTGAAAGAACTATACATGGACACCCTGTCCCATAGGTCACCATCCACAGTACATCAAACACTCATGATTTCCAGGCCGTTGGATTTGCTCATAATGCTCTATAACTTATGCAGCTGCGTCCACTCAAAGATGTAACTCCTTGGGATCGTTAAGCAGAGCTGGATTGCAGATTTCAGAACCAGTCATTAAGGATCCCATCGCTCCTCGTCATGAAAGAGAAAAATTAGCAGATGCTTAACTCTACTATATAAATTTCTCATCCAATCTGGCAAACTATAATTCCACGGATCAGTCAGCTTATAAGTCAGGAGGTTGGAGCCGATAAAACCTGTACATTTAGAAATTCTCGATCCAGCGAGTATTGAACCATTGCTTCAAGGGTTCCATCAGGAGACCCTGTCTATGATCATCATGTTAGCAATTACCTGGTCAAATCGGGCGGTTTCAGTAAATTCAACTCTTTGATAGAGACGCTGGTTGACTAGTGTGAGCGGTGGAATCGATCCATCTGTTGTGCTAACGGGTTAAATCAACGAGCCCACTAAACCAAAAAAAAGGAAAAAGATTCTGATCATGCCGTCAATGAAGACCTTCCAGAGCGCAGCCGAAACCCTGCCACAAATCCCCCTCACGGCGGCTACCAGCTACCAGCTACAGCTGCCGGAAATGACCACGTTTGTCGACGATCAATTAAGCAATACCCCCGGCATCCTTGATTTGATCGGCGGCAATTCGCTGCAGATGATGTCCGACAACCATCGCCATCATGGCGATTTTATGGCGACCATTTTCACCCTCGGTAGTTATCAGTTGCTGGCCCAAACTCTGCCCTGGGTCTATCGGGCCTATCACAGCCGCAGATTTTCCTACGACTATTTTCCGCTCGAGCTGCGCTGCTGGATTGCTGCTGTTGAAAAATCCATGCCCGCCGAACAAAGCGGCGCCATTATCACCATCTATCAGTGGCTGATCGCTCAACATGAGACCATTATCACCTTGTCACAACAGGACCTCACCCCGCTGCCGGTGGTCGATAATCACTGGCTGGAGCATAAAAACAGCTTTAGAGCTGCGGCCCTGCGCGGCGATCATCATCTGTGCCTGAAAATTGCCGTAGACATTGTAAAAAAGCCTGAAGACATCAGTCCATTCTACCTTCAGGTGTTGCAACCGACACTTTACGAAGTCGGTACCCTGTGGGAGAAAAACAAGATCTCCGCGGCTCAGGAGCATCTGGTATCAGCGATCGTCAGCCGGGTAATGGCAACTGCGAATCTGGTGATCAGTGAACCTGTACATCTGCACGGCCGGGTTGTCGTCAGCGCCTGTGCCAATGAGTACCACGAGCTTGGCGCGCTGATGATCAGCGATATTCTGGAGCTTGATAGCTGGGATGTCTGTTATCTGGGGGCCAACGTTCCGGTGGCCGACCTGCTCGAACAACTCCGCATGGTTAAACCCGACGTGCTGGCGCTGTCGGTGACCATGACGTTCAACATCAACAAGGCTCGTGAAATCATCAAGCTCATGCGTCAGGAGCCGGAACTTGCCGCCATTAAAGTGGTTGTCGGCGGCAAAGCCTTCAGCGACAATCGCGACCTGTGGCATCACATCGGCGCTGATGCCTGTGCTGCTGATCTGGCAGAGGCACGTCAGTTGCTGCATTCTTTTCGGAAGGCATCATGATCCAACAGAAAAACTTCCATGAAAATCTGGAGTTCATCGCCACCCGACTCGACCAGTCCGATCAGATCGCTCTGGTGAACCTTGATCATGACCTGCGCATTACCGATTACAACAGTGGCTTTGGCCAGTTGCTCGAATGCCGCGGCAACCTCAAGGGCATCGACCTGAAAACCCTGCTGCTAGCGGAAAGTAGAGGATATCTTGAGACCAATCGTGCTACAAATGTCGTTGCAAAACCGGTGCCTTTGCAGCTCCATTTTATCCTCCCCGGCGGCTCATCCACCCCGCTGCAATGCTGGTTTCACAACAGCGCCGACGGCACCCTGATGTACGCAGAGCGGGCATTAATGGCCGACTCCGAAGCGCTGCGCACAGTGAGCCTGTTGAATAATCAGCTGGCCGGACTAACCCGCGAGCTCAACCGGAAAAATCGCGCCCTGCAACAAGCGCAATACAAACTTCAGTCGAAAAATGAAGAAATCGAGCATTTTGTCTCGATTGTCGCCCATGATTTCAACAGTCCCTTGATTACCATCTCATCCGTTAGCGCCATGCTCAAAAATGACATCAACAGCGGCGACACCAAGAGTGTTGAGAAAGACCTGGACTATATCAACCAGGCCGCAACCAAGCTGACGCAGCTGCTCGCGGCGCTGAAAAAAATGACCGAGATCGGCAACTCTGCAGATTCGTTGCAGACAATCACAGTCACCGAATTAATCGACACCTGCCTGGCCACCCTGTCCGGCCCGCTACAGCAGCATCATATCAAGGTGATCTCTGCCGACATCCCCTTGAGTCTGACGGGGGTCCCCCTGGAGTTGGGGCAGATCTGGCAGAACCTCATCGAAAATGCGATCAAATATATGGGCAACCAATCCTCTCCAACCATTGAGATTGGGGTCGATAATGCTCAAGGTGAAGCGGAATTTTATGTGCGTGATAATGGTATCGGCATCAGTCCGGAACATGCCGAGCGGGTGTTTATGCTCTTTACCCAACTCCACAAAAACAACCCCGGCAGTGGTTTGGGACTGGCCCTGGTGAAAAAGATTGTCGACCGCTACCAGGGGCAGATCCGGGTGGAATCGCATGGTGTGGGCACGGGTAGCTGTTTCAGATTTACCCTGCCAGGGGCTGTTTCTATTGTAAAACAAAAGAGTGGATCACTATGACCCCGATTGATATTCTTATTGTCGAAGACGAGCAGGCGCATGTCTCCTTCATCCGTCGTTCCCTGCGCAATGATTCACAGGCTTTCAATATCCGTGTTGCCACGGATCTGCGCTCCTGCCGCCATGAACTGGGCCACTACCCACCGGCGATTCTGCTGCTTGACCTGAATCTGCCGGACGGCAGTGCTCTGGGACTACTTAAAGAGCTCGGCAGTGAAACCCCCTACCCGATTCTGGTCATGACCGCCGGCGGCAGTGAAGCGCTGGCTGTTGAGGCACTGAAGTCCGGGGCCCTTGATTATATTATTAAATCACCTGAAATCTTCGCGGACATGGGGCGCATTATTAAACGCGCCCTGCGCGAACGTCAGGCGCGCAATGACCATCGTCAGGCGGTGCAGGCCCTGCGGGCAAGTGAGGAAAAATACCGCCAACTGTTTCAGGAGTTCCACGGCCTGCTCAATGCCGTATCCGATAGTCTGATGCTGGTTGACCCTGACATGAACATTCTCTGGAGCAACCATTCGGCTGCGGTCGCTTTGGGAATGGAACCGGAACAGATGATCGGGCAATCCTGCTACCAGTTACTCAAGCAAAAGAATCAGCAGTGCGATGCCTGCGCCGTTGCCCAGACCATCGCAACCGGGCAAAACCAAAACAACATTGAAACCCTTGAAAACGGCGAAGTGTGGGACAATCGTGCCTTCCCGCTGTTTAACAAGGACGGCGAAATCACCAAGATTATTATCATGAAGCGCAATATCAGCGAACAGAAACGCTTGCAGGATGAGGCTGCCCGGACTTCGCGCCTGGCGGTTCTGGGGGAGCTTTCCGCCGGTGTGGCCCACGAAATCAACAACCCCAACGCCCTGATCCTCTATAATAGTGAGATGCTGCAGGGCTTTATGCAGGATCTTCTACCCTATGTTCAGGAATCAATGGCCACGGATACAGATCAATTGTTTGGTGGCCTTTCCTGCAACGATCTGATCGAAGAAATGCCACCGATGATCTCCTCAATTCAGGACTCAGCCAGACGCATCAAACAGATTGTCAACGATCTACGCGACTTTGTCCGCCGCGACCCCCTCAATGAGGACTCATTTGTCGATCTGAATCAGGTCACCGAAACTTCTGCGCGCATGGTCAGCAACGTTGCCGCCCGAGCCACCGATCACTTTATCGTTCATCTCGGCAAGGACCTGCCGGTGTTAAGCGGTGTTCAGGGGCGCCTTGAACAGGTAGTCATCAATCTGCTCATCAACGCCTGTCAGGCCTTGACCGATCGCTCACAAAAAATCACCGTGACAACCTCATGCAGTGAGAAACGTGAACAGCTTTTTCTCACCGTAACCGATGACGGCAGAGGCATCCCCGCTGATATTCTTGAACACATTGTTGAACCATTTGTCACCAGCAAAAGACAGGAAGGCGGAACCGGTCTCGGTTTGTCAGTTTCGGCGCGGATTGTCAAGGAACACCGCGGCACCCTTCATTTTACTTCCACGTCGGGACAGGGAACAACAGCCACCCTGATGCTCCCGGCAGTGCAGGATACGACCTATGACGAATAAACAGCTGTATCCCGAATTGCCGATTTTAATGGTCGATGATGAGCCGACCTGGCTTCACAGTATGGCCCTCTCCCTCAAGGTTTCGGCCGGGATCACCAATGTCATCCGCTGCAGCGACAGTCGTGAAGCAATGGGCCTGCTGCAAGAACAACCCTGCTGCTTGGCGCTCATCGACCTCAACATGCCCTATATCAACGGTGAAAAACTGCTGGCGCAGATCAAGGAAAGCTTTCCTGACATTCCGGTCATTATTATCAGCGGGATGAATCAGATTGAAACCGCCATCCGCTGTGTCAAAGCGGGTGCTGAAGACTTTTACATCAAAACCGACGAACGCGAACGGGTTGTTTCCGGTGTGATGCGCACCCTGAAACAGAGTGAACTGCGGCGGCAGAATCGCGAGCTCGCCGAACGCCTGCTGCGCCAGGAAGAAAGCGAAGATCCGGCCTTTGCCTCGTTTCATACCTGCAGTGATAAAATGCGCGGCATCTTCTCCTATCTGCGCGCTATCGCCCGCGGCTATGAACCTATATTGATCACCGGTGAAAGCGGTACCGGTAAAGAGCTGATCGCCCGCGCACTACATCAGCTGCGCTGCCCGGAGAAACCCTGGATCGCCGTTAACGTCGCCGGGCTCGACGATATGGTCTTCAGCGACACCCTTTTTGGTCATGTCAAGGGGGCTTTTACCAGCGCGGACCAACCCCGTAAAGGGATGATTGAAGAGGCCGCTGATGGTATTCTCTTTCTCGATGAAATCGGCGATCTGGCTCCGGCATCTCAGGTTAAATTATTGCGTTTGTTACAGGAAGGAGAATACTACCCCCTCGGTAGCGACAAGCCCCGCCGGGTTCGCGCTCGGATTTTATTTGCCACCAATCAGAAACTCAAAGACAAGGTTGCCCAGGGAACCTTCCGCAAGGATCTCTACTATCGCCTCTGTGCCCATCTAATCAATATTCCACCACTACGCGAGCGCAAGGAGGATTTGCCCGTGCTGGTGAATGCTCTGGTAACTGACGCAGCGCAGAGTTTTTCCTGTATGCCGCCGCAGATCCCGCAAGGACTGCTTGATCTCTTGGCAACTCATGATTTTCCCGGCAATATCCGCGAATTACGCGCCATGGTATTTGATGCAGTGGGGCTACATCAGGAAGGGGAATTATCTACCGCGCGTTTTGAGGGTGTCATATCACCAGCGGGCAGCTTGGCCCAAGACAGTCCTGACCCCGGCGCCACATTGCCGGAATCGACAGCAACCATCATCTTCGGATCGAAATTGCCGACCATCAAGGAAGCCATCCAGGCGCTTGTTGATGAAGCGCTGCAACGCACAGCCGGGAACCAGTCAAAGGCGGCAAAAGCCCTCGGTATAACGCCCCAAGCGCTCAACAAGCGACTGAAAAACAACTGAGGAATTTTAGGTGGCTACAACCCCCCTTGCGTCCAGCCATGAGATAAGCTGATTACAACCAATCTTCCGTTGCTACCTATGTTCCTTCTTTCTCCAGGGAGAGGACTAGGGTGAGTGTGAGCATTTCAAGCCCCCTCATCCGGCTTGCAGCCACCTTCTCCCCCAGGAGAAGGGTTCAGGAGGATCACTGCTAATCAGGTGAGACGGAATACCGAGCAGAAAAAAAAACAAAGAGAGCATTATTCTACTCACAAAATAAGCATAATCATAAACGATGCACCATACCGTCACTCCCAAGCGCTCCTGCCGGGGGTCCGGAAACAAAAAACGAACCTCAAGCTAATGCCTTTCTCTGCAACTCTCCATCTGGCGCGATACTCCGTTAGAGCCGTTAACACCGAGACACAAGAGGGGCAGCAAAAAAGCCGCGGCCGAACAACCCGGTGCTCAAATTCCAGGCATGTTTTTTGCTTATTTAAAAGAGGTTGTTTTCTTAGCGACCTAGTTTTGCAGGCGGCAGTATCAATGATGCTAACCTGCCGCTGCTGTCATCATTTCATACAAGGAGGTACATATAATGATGGTACAACTCGACGAAAAAATTGAGCCCGTTTATCAGGAAGTTCTGGCCCGTAACCCCGGTGAAGTTGAATTTCACCAAGCCGTTCGCGAAGTTCTCGAATCCCTCGGTCCGGTACTGGTCAAAAACCCCGGCTTTGCCCACCACAAAATTATCGAGCGCATCTGCGAACCGGAGCGCCAGATTATCTTCCGGGTGCCGTGGATGGACACCCATGGCCGCGTTCAGATCAACCGTGGCTTCCGGGTTCAATTCAACAGCGCCCTCGGCCCTTATAAAGGCGGTTTGCGCTTTCACCCTTCAGTCTACCTGGGAATTATCAAGTTCCTCGGCTTTGAGCAGATCTTTAAAAATGCCCTGACCGGATTACCGATTGGTGGCGGCAAAGGCGGTTCCGACTTTGATCCCAAAGGTAAAACCGATGGTGAAATCATGCGCTTTTGCCAGAGCTTCATGACTGAACTGCAGCGCCACGTTGGTGAGCATACCGATATTCCTGCCGGCGACATCGGTGTCGGTGGCCGTGAAATCGGCTACATGTTCGGCCAGTACAAGCGTCTTAACAACCGCTGGGAGGCCGGCGTGCTGACCGGCAAAGGGCTCAACTGGGGGGGATCGCTGGTCCGTACCGAAGCCACCGGTTACGGCACCGTCTTCTTTGTTGACGAAATGCTTAAAGCCCGCAAAGACACTTTCGACGGCAAAACCTGCGTCGTCTCCGGTAGCGGCAACGTTGCCATCTACGCTATCGAAAAAATTAATCAGCTCGGCGGCAAGGTGGTTGCCTGCTCCGATTCCAACGGCTACATTGTCGATGAAAAAGGAATCGACCTCGAACTGGTCCAGCAGCTCAAGGAAATCGAGCGCCGCCGCATCAAGGACTACACCAGCTACCACAAACACGCACGCTTCATTGAAAAAGGGAGTATCTGGGATATTCCTTGCCAGGTAGCCCTGCCCTGCGCGACCGAAAACGAGATTAACGGCAAGGACGCCAAAACCCTGGTGAAAAACGGCTGCATTGCTGTTGGTGAAGGCGCCAACATGCCGACCACCCCGGAAGGCATCAAGGTGTTCCAGGAAGCCGGTATTGCCTACGGCCCCGGCAAGGCCGCCAACGCCGGTGGGGTTGCCACCAGCGCCCTGGAAATGCAGCAGAACGCCTGTCGCGACTCCTGGACCTTTGAGCACACCGAGGATCGCCTCCAAGACATTATGCAGAACATCCACAACGATTGCTTCGAGACCGCAGAGGAATACGGCGCACCGGGCAACTATGTTCTCGGTGCCAACATTGCCGGTTTCACCAAAGTCGCCAGAGCGATGCTGGCGATGGGACTGGTGTAAAATTCTGAATACAGAAGATAGAATTTAGAATACAGAATACTGCAAAAAGCCCGGTCTTAGAGCCGGGCTTTTTCGTATTTACCCACTACCTATTCCCACTACCTATTCCCACTACCTACCCCTGCTGCCCCTCAAAACACACCAGCTCCTGCGCTACGACATCGGCCATCAGGCGCATGCCGGATTCCGGCACGCGACAGACCTTGACTACTGACCTGTAGTGACCGCTGGAGGGAATC
>Ga0102938_10000449_pt1 | contig 30358 bp, 14 predicted proteins | sample SalPonR2_B_D2_MG_FD_84516 | JGI IMG/M metagenome (GOLD analysis project Ga0102938, IMG submission 84516) | Salt pond soil microbial communities from South San Francisco under conditions of wetland restoration - Salt Pond MetaG R2_B_D2_MG | ecosystem: Environmental > Aquatic > Marine >... | reverse complement strand
GCTGAATCCTGGATAACACCCTGAAAATACCCGGGCAATCCGGTTTCGGCCTTCAACCAGTTCATTACCTTTTCCTCGAGTTCTGCTGCAGCCGGAGAGGTTTCCCACTTCATTCCCTGTACTCCCATAGCGGCCGTTAACATTTCAGCCAGCAAAGAAGGAATGCTCGAATTAGCAGGGAAGTAAGCAAAAAATTTCGGACTTTGCCAGTGTGTGATACCTGGCAGAATAACCTCCTTAAAATCATTCATCAATTTCTCAAAAGACTCATTCTCCTGTGGTGCATGGTTGGGTATCTTGTTTAATATTTCGCCAGGCTGAACCTGTGACTTTACCGGCATCTTCTCCAGGTTTTCAAGATATTCACTAATCCATTCAACCACCTCTCCGGCGTTTTCTTTAAAAGTTTCTGATTTCTTCTTCATCTTTTCTCTTTTTTCTATTAAGAATTTCAGAATAAAAATATAGGAAAATTCGATCAGAACAAACTTCTATTAATAAAATACACTATTCGATCAGATCTAAAAAAATACATCTTCTCAATACTTCCCGGCACCCCTGAATATCAGAATTTATATGTTATGGGGATTTTGAGTGAAAAAACCAAATTCCTTCCCATATTATGATAACCCAATGGTTTTAAGGTTGATAAATGATCAATATAGTTTACATCAAACAAATTTTGCACGGTGGCATTTAAGACAATAGTTTGCTTTAATAGTTCTAACTCACTACTTGCTCTTATATCTATAAGAAAATAATCCTGGGTTTTCGTTTCAAATAGAGAAGGATTTTTTTGTTTAAAAGCATAGGTTGTTGAAAGGTTCAAAGAAGTATTTTTTAAAACACCTTCTGTTGTAAAATCCAATGCAATACCTGATTTTAACTTATCATGGGGAATAAATGGCAAGTCGGTGCCATCTTTCCTATTACCTCTATTTAGAGAAAAGTTTGTAAAAAAATTGAACCAATCAACCGGTTTGGCCTCAAAGCTTATTTCTCCTCCGAATAATTCAGCATTGGTCTGCTCATAGCGATAAACAGGTAAATCTTCATCAGAAAGCTGGCTAGTATAAGCCAGATAAATGTAATTATTGATACTATTGTAAAATCCTGCAACATCAAACATCATATGACAGCAGTGATAATGAAAACTAAGATCACCTTCGTAATTCCGCTGTGATTTGAGCTCTTTGTTTCCAGACTCATATCGGGCACCATGCACACCTTCTTGAGTAAGTTCCGCTACATTAGGAGTACGATAAGCAGAGGCAATGTTTGATCTCAAGAGAAACTCCTGGCTGATACGATAGGTTGAACCCAATGAAAAACTTATGTTCTGATAATCTCTTTTAAAACTCTCCAGGTGGTCTTCATGGTCGCCTGTCCCGCTGTGATCATGACCTGATTTCTCCTGTTCTGGTACATAAATATGACGATAATCAAACCTGACACCCCCTTGTGTTTTCAATTCACTGGAAAAATTATGCTGCAGCAAACCAAACACTGCCGCTTCATTTACTTCATGATCGGGAAGTACACGATTGGGAGCATCAAAATTTTTATTTTTTTTCAAACTTCCCTGGAAGCCAAAAATCAGGTTGGTGAACTGACTGATAGAATTCTCAAGGTTTAGATTTGAAGAATAGGTGCTCATAAGCATATCCACCGCTGTTTTTTCCTTCGTTATTAGTTTCCTGCCGTTTTGTTGAAAGGAAAAATTGGCTTCCATCTTCCAATCCCTGATAAATAGTTTATTTTTTAAACTTACAAGATGATTGTCAAGGCTCTGATACCAAAAATTATTTCTGCGTTCACCAGCACTTATCAGGGTATCAACACCAGGAACAGTCATTCCTAAATGCATCTGAGTATAATCATAATAAAGCCGGAAAGAGCCAAAAGATTTGTTAATTCCTGTAAAGGCATGTAAGCCTTTATTGTTGAAACGACTATTAGGAATCATTTCTTCATTTCCCGATTCATAGTCCTGGTGAGTCTTTATTCCTCCCCGAACACCCCAGAAAAAATCATCAAAAGTTTGCTTTATGCCAATATTTGAATGGTAACCATTTGAATTAGAATGATACTGCTGACCCACTTCAGCCTCAAGAGAACGAATTGATGCCGGTTTTTCTCCTATAACATTAACAATACCACCAATTGCATCTGAACCATAGAGTAAAGATGCAGGTCCTTTTATTACTTCCACACGGTCTACGCCAAATTCATCGAGAAGAAAAGGGTGGTTTTCCGAGAACTGAAAATTTTCCAATTTCACACCATTATTGAGAACCAAAATATTTGAATTTGATAAACCGCGGATAACAGGTTTAACAACTGCATTTCCCTTTGAGATCATGTCAACCCCTGGTACTTCAGCAATTTTTGCTGTAAGTACAGAAGCATTCATCTTTTCAAAATCTTTGCTCTTTATGGTTTCAATTTTTATGGCATTTTCATGTTGAGTTGAATAGCTACCTGCAGAAACGACAACTGCGTCTGAATGAATGACAGTTGGTTCCATAAATATTTTTATTCCTTTTAAAGTATCTTCACCTGGATAATAATTCTTACTTATGGTTTTATATCCTATATGAGAAAACTGAATAATAATATTGCTTTCAGGAAGATTCTTCAGGATAAATTCACCGTTTACATCTGTAATAGTTCCCTTTTGCAATTCAGGAACAAAAACATGTACTCCATTGATAATCTTACCGTTATCGATGTCTTTTATTGTTCCGCTAATTTGATATTGGGCATTGACAGCATGGGTTGTGAGCAATAAAATAAAGCTCCAAAAAATATATTTTAGTTTCATTTTTATCGTTTGAAAGATTCCACATTAAAATAAGATAAGAAAATTAATTAAACAATACAGGCGGGTGGAGCTCTAAGGAAGTAATGAGTAAATATATTTTCTTTCGTTAAATGGTCTGCCGAATTATAAACAAAAGTTTGACGATAATTACTTATAATATGGACTATATGATCTATGCGATAATAATATTGAAAAAAAACAAAATGGTCAATAGGGCAAGTATCTGATTCTTTTTGCTCCTGATGCCAGGCTTTTTCAAAAGATGATATTTGATTTTTATTATAATGGTGATGTTGATGATGATGGTGATATAAATAATGCAGATTCTTTACAAAAAATGCATTTATGAAAAGAATCAGAAAAGCAGAAGCCAATATTTTACGAAGTATTTTTCTCAAAACATTGTTTTAATTAGCATAAGATACAAAAAAAAATTGATTTTGTTTACTTATCCTTAACAGTCTAAGTATAGAATTTTTGTACATTTGCTTATAAATCAAAACACGGAATTTATGAAAAGATTTCTCCTGATTACCTCCATCCTGCTTTTTGTTTTTATGATATCATGTTCTAATCTGAAAAAAGAAAAAGTAGATACAATAATTCACAATGCAATTATTTATACGGTTAATGAAAATTTTACCAAAACAGAAGCATTGGCAATAAAAGACGGTAAATTTATAGCAGTAGGAAATAAAAGAACCATCTTAAAAAAATATACTTCAGACCATACCATCGATTTAAACGGCAATTTTATTTATCCGGGTTTTATTGATCCCCATTGTCATTTTTATGGTTATTGCATGAATCTAAGACAAGTTGACCTGGTTGGTACCGGATCGGTTGAGGAAATTATAGAAAAACTAAAAGATTACAACAAAAAACACAATCCTGAGTGGATACTGGGACGTGGATGGGACCAAAATGACTGGAAAAACAAAGAATTTCCTCACAAGAAGAAATTAGATGCTGCGTTTCCTGACAAACCCGTATTTCTGAAAAGGATTGATGGACACGCTGCTTACGTAAATTCTGCTGCCCTGAAAATTGCCAACATTACGACACATAAGGAAGTAGAAGGAGGCAAGATTATAACTAAAAATGGGAAACCAACAGGAGTGCTGGTTGATAATGCCATCGGGCTTGTTTCTGAACACGTGCCACCACCTACACATAAAGAAAAAATAAACGCTTTGCTAAAAGGACAAAAAAATTGTTTTAAGGTGGGGTTAACTATGGTTGCTGATGCAGGGCTTGGATATGAGCCTGTTCATTTAATGGACTCACTGCAAAAAGTGGGAAAACTTAAAATGAACACCTATGCCATGCTTACGCCTACCCAGGAAAATATTGATGTTTTTGTGAAACAGGGAAAGTATAAAACCGAAAAAATGCACATTCAATCAATCAAGCTTTTTGCTGATGGTGCATTAGGATCTCGCGGTGCATGTCTGCTAAAACCGTATAGCGATGATCCGGATAATTATGGATTTATAGTGACAGAAAAGGAAAAATTAAAAGACATGAGCCAACTGGCCTATGAGTATAATTACCAGGTGAACACACATGCAATAGGAGATTCTGCCAACCGACTTATGCTGAATATTTATGGAGACATCCTGAAGAAAGAGAATGACAGAAAGTGGAGAATTGAACATGCACAAGTGATTCATCCTGATGATTTTAAGCTCTTTGGAAAATATAATATCATTCCTGCGATTAACACGACACATGCTACTTCGGATATGTATTGGGCAGACGAACGTTTGGGTAAAGAACGACTGAAAAACGCTTATGCTTATAAGAAACTCCTTAATGAAAACGGATGGTTGCCAAACGGAAGTGATTTTCCGGTTGAAGACATTAACCCGCTTTACGGTTTCTATGCAGGGTTTGCCAGAAAAGATCTGAAAGGATACCCTGAAGATGGATTTCAGAAGGAGAATGCACTTACCCGAAAAGAAGCCCTGAAAGCAATGACAATATGGGCTGCTAAATCCTGTTTCCAGGAAGAAGAAAGAGGAAGCATTGAAAAAGGAAAGAAAGCAGATTTTGTCGTTACGGGAACCGATATCATGCAGGCAGAAGAAAACAAGATACCACATGTAAAAGTTTTAAGAACTTATATTGACGGAAAAGCAGTTATGGAATAATCCGTTTGGATAAAATTTATGAGAAAAAAACCGGATAAAAAAATATTTTCTGCAGTTATCAGGTCATTACCAGATCCTATCTTTATCATTGATGAAGATGGGACTTATCAAAATATTTATGGAGGATCTGACAGAAATAAATACCATGATAGCAAATCACTTATTGGCAAGACATTCTGGGATTTTTTAAACCGGGAGATAGCTGATGAGTTTTACAGCAAACTTAAATTGGCATTGAATTCCAGTGAAACAGTAACACATGTCTATTCACTCTCAATTAATGATCTGGATACAGAAATAGATCCCGGCGATCCGGGCCCTTCGGGAAAAATGTGGTTTGAAGCACACATAACTCCTCTTGGTAAAATAAAGAAGAGAAAAAGATTGGTGGCGTGGGTTACTTTTAATATCACAGAACGTTATAATTTGAATTACCAGCTTCAAATTGAAAAAGAGGCTCTGAAAAAGGCTAATCAAACGAAAGACAAACTCTTTTCAATCATCGCACATGATCTGATCAATCCTTTTTCCTCTTTTCAAAACATGCTGGAAATAATAGTAACAAAATATGATGAATTAGAAGAAGATAAAATTAAAGAATATTTAAATGAAATGCTCAACGTGGCCGAGTCTAACAATGAGTTACTTCAAAATTTACTAAACTGGTCCAGAGTACAAAGGAAAAAAATCAATCTCAATATTGGAAATATAGATTTACATAAACTCCTTGAAGAAAATACAAAATTCATATTGAGCAATGCCACGGAGAAGAATATAGAAATTAATAATGAGGTTCTGCCAGGCACACATATTCAGGCAGACAGGAATATCTTCTCTCTCGTTATCAGGAATTTAATCTCAAATGCAGTAAAATTTACTTATAATGAAGGAATGATTGAAATATCTCATGTAAGAAAAAACAATGAAGATATCCTGAAAGTTAAAGACAATGGTATAGGTATGGACGAAACCACTCTAAATAATATATTTAATCCTGAAAAAGTTAATTCAACGCATGGTACCAATTATGAAAAAGGGTCAGGCTTAGGACTGATGCTTTGCAAAGAATTTGTTGATATGCACAAGGGTAAGATATGGGCAGAAAGCACACCGGGTGAAGGTTCTGAGTTTATTATCAGTTTGCCCGCCAATGAAAATAATTAAGAAAATCTTCCCTATAAAAAAGTTTTGAAAAGATTTTATTATTGCGAATGTATCAGACTAATGATGAATTTGTAGATACCTGGTTTCATTAAAGTCTCCTGATTGTACATTAATAAGATAAATACCACTTTTCAGAGTACCAATATTAATTTCCAATCTTTTATTATTCAACTGTTGACCTTTTTTAATACACTTACCAGTTAAGTCATATAATTGGTAACGAAATTTCTTCTTTTTTTGCAGCAATTCAATAAAAACTGTTGAAGAAGCAGGATTAGGATATACCTTAACACTTTGTTCTTCCGTATTTTCTTTGTTCAGGGTTGGTGTTTCTACAGAAAACTTTAAAATATTTGAAGTATCTTTAAGATAATTGGCGCAAACATAATCCGACACCATTGTCAGCATCACACTATCTCCGTCTGTTAAACTGCTGGTAACCAAAACCGAGTCGGAAACACCGGTAGAAACACTATTAATTATCCAGTCATAAGCTGGCGAGTTACCGCCTGCAGACACTGAGGAATGTATAGTAACATTTCCCCCCTCCGTTACTTCTGTACCCTGGTCAGAGTAAATAGTAACTGAAGGGTCTAAAGAAGGATAGACATCCATTTTAAATGTTTTTGAAAGGATTCTCGAACAACCCGATGAAGTATCCACAGCCTGGAGAGACATTTCAACTGAATTGTTAAAACTCAAAGGACCTAATGTAATAGAGTCTCCTTTGCCTAAAAATGGGGCTGTTAAGGTATCACCCGAGCTTGCATTTAATAAACTGTATTCAATTCCGGGTTCTGTATAGGTGAAGTCAACATTTACCTCGCCGCTATCACAAAAAGTTTCGTTTCTCAGATACGGTTCAAGTTTATATTGATTTGAAATAAATGTAATCTCCATACTATCCAGTGCTATATCGTAATATCGCAAATCATCCAACGCTCCCTGAAAATATGCATCAGAAGGAGGATTTGATGCTCCGGAAGGAATATCATGGCCGGCATAGAGCCAGTATCCATCCATACTGTCGAGAGTAAGGATTGTTGGATCACTCACAGTTTCGCTGTTCTTAATATGCATTTCAGCATTATCGCCCACGCTAACTGTTACATGATGCCAGTTATTATCGTCGTATGTATTACTTGATATCAACTCCACGGGTGAACCAGAGTTATTCAGGTAAAAATGCAGCTTACCATTATCTGCCAAATATAATGTTCTGTCAATTGTTCCTCCGGGATTATATCTGTCATCTGTAAATTCTACAAGAGCACCTTTGTCTCCTTCTATTGTTTTAAACCACAGAGAAAGAGTAAATTCCTGAGGATTTGAAAACTTACTGTAAATATATGTATAAGTTGATGCATCAATAAATTGTCTTGCCTGCCAGAAATTACCTTCATGATCATCAACAGGATACCAATTATAACTACTAATGCCATGTTCATTGCCACTTATGTCTTCTGCATCATCATTCAGCGGAAAATGATATACCAGATTTGTTTTACCAACCCTGATATCTTCTCCATAATCTGCTGGTTGTTCTTTCACAAAAACATTAATTTCATTGGAAGGCAAATGGCAGGTATTGTTTATTACATCGGCATGATATGTTCCGGTTTTATTTGCTGCAAATTGTTGAGAAGTGGCACCTTCTATCTCTTTTCCATCACGATACCATTGAATATCGTATGAACTTCCGGCTGTCACCTCAAGGTCAACCAGACCACCTCCACAAACGAGAGTGTCTGTCAGGGCCTCTATAGCAGCAGTATCGGGTGCAGCACTATATCCAACCTGCACATGATCACTTTCAACAGTGCACTCATTTTCAGTAATCTCTGCATAATAGTCACCACCTGTTTCTGTGGAATAATTATAAGACGTAGCTCCTGTAATTGCGGATCCATCCTTATACCATTGGTAATCATCATAGCCCCAGCTAACCATCATACTAAATGGCCCATCACCTGAACATCTTTCAGGAGAACTCCAATACATAAGCGTATCATCCGGACAACTCCCAGGCATATCAACTTTAAAACCAAATTCTCCGCTAAGATCATTCTCGCCATCGACAACAAGATAGTACGTAATACCACTCTCTACCATAAAACTAGTTTTTGCTATCGTATCAGCAGTATTCCAAATAGAGACTAAACCAGAACAATTGGCATTTTCATTGCAAAGAGGCAATACTAGCAGTGTCATTTTCCCCAGGTGTTTTTCAGAAAAGTAAATATCTGCTTTACCTGAATTCACAGGAGTTATTGAGTAAATCATTTCATTCCCGGTTAAGTTTGCACCACAGCTATAATTATCTATCAGGGAATCTCCGTTTACCGCGGTGTTATCATAATACCATGAATCATCGCTTATAGCAATTGCTGAGCTACAATCCATTGAACCCGTATCAGGAATCATAATGCTTCCCAGAAAATATTCATTTTCAACTGTTTCGGGAACTACATCCGAAGCATCCGGTAAACCTATCAGTTTGTAATAACCGGGTTCGGGTAAAACAGGCATAGTAGCTGTTGTATCAATATTCGCTTGCATGCCTATGTCAAGAGATGGAACAGAAGCGGTTGCCAGTAACAGGTCCGATCCGTCCAAAGTATCATTATCAGAAAGATAGTATTCCATTTCACACGAAGCAGATGCCGAATTTCCAATATTCTTCACAGTAGCTGAAAATTTCACTCCTGAAAGATTGGTTTCAATAACCCCCGGATGTGCCTGAACACTTTCAGCAATCAAATCAGCTTCATAGGTAGGGCAGATAACTTCTAAATCACAAGTGGCATCTTGTGCTGTAGCAGCATCAATTACCAGGTAATAAGTATCTGCAGTTGAGTTGTTGTAAGTTAATCCATTTGTGCCAGTTGCCAATACAGAATCTTTATTCTGGTGAGACAGCAAAACAACAGATATTTCGTCACTCTGGTTTGAAATCTCAATAGTAATTCTTCCTGGATAGGAAGTAGTAAACTCAAATACCTTTTCTTTCCCAAAAGCATCAATATAAGCGTTGCCATAACTATTCACCACAGATTCACCCGTAGATAAATCAACACTAACAGAATTTGAGCAAGAAACATTCGTTATACCGGAAAAATCTAGCCCAGTAAAACTTGCAGAAGGTTCTACTCCGACAATTGCAGTATTTGAACTTGAGTAGTTGTGACCGGCAGGGTTCAGGTTACCCATTGCAAAATATCCATCGGCATAACCACCCCAACCCCAGTTGAAATGAAAATTCCCTGAATCATCATAACCATCCAGCACGAAAGCATGTCCGCCGGAACCATGTCCTGAATAAGGCAACACACGACCTTCATCACACTCTTTTCTCATAAGTGCCTCCCAGTCGGCCAAGTCGAACTTATACTTACTTGCCTCTTTAAGGTTATTAGTATAATCAAAATACTCAACAAATGCATCCTCCATATCTGACATATAAGCGCCTGACCCATTGGGGCCGTATCCCATAAGAACAGCTACCCCACAATGATACATCAATTCTTCAACTTCAGTATTACCACTGTTATTAGGCATAGATGCCCAATCATACGTAGCGCCGGCAAAGTCGGCACACAATTCACCATAAGTTGAGTGGGTGTAACACTCCTGACCAATGCCTGAAGAAGGATGAGCATGGTACTTCATTGTCTGCGCCAGGCTTGTTGCCACACATCCGGCATAAACATGTCCACAAGGGCCATCACTGTCTTCGGGACACATCCCATTATATCCACATCCCTGGTTCCAGGTAGTAGTAAGTAACGGAGCAACCCCTTTGCTCTTTATATAAAATCTTTTTTTTGTTTCAATTCTCTTCCACTTAATCTCGTCACTTTTATCCAGTTGAATACCTTTCTTCCTGACCTTTACAATCTGGTCTGCCAAATTATTCATCCATTCTTCAAAGGCTGGAGGTAATTTTGCTTTTTCCCGTGGTAGGCCTTTTTCCAGAGAATAACCAAGAACAGGCTCAAACTGTCGTTCTGCAGAAATAATTACAAAATAATTTTTCGAGTTAAAAGTATAGTATACAGGTTCACCTGACCTTTTTTCTACCGCAGCAGGTTGCGGATCAATAGTTATGTTTTTCCCTGTTTTATTATACAAAAAGTTAACTGCGTATTGTGCAGCATCGTTCCTATTTATAGTTTGTGCATGTGAAAAAACAGGTGTCATCAGGAAGAAACCAAGTATAAATATAGGAAATCTCATAAAAAATAATTTTGGCAGATTGAATCAATTAACTTTTTTAACGTATCTAAAAAAATAATAGTTACAAATTTAGCCAAAGAAAACATAAGAAACAGAAAATGCCTGAAAAGTAACTCCTCAGGCATTTAAATTATAGTTTATCAAACGATTTACTTTTGTGTATTTAATGGCTCAGCACCAGGTCTTCCGTGGCAATTTTTATATTTCTTTCCACTTCCACAAGGGCAGGGTTCATTTCTTCCAACTTTCTTCCCTACTTTAACAGGCTCTGGTTTGGATTCACCTTTTCCTCCACTGGTTACAGTTTCCGGACGTTTCGTCTCATATTTACTCATATCCAGTCGTCGTCGTCTTTCTGCTTCCTGTATGTCTTCAGAATCCTGGACAGGGATATGGCCCTTGATTAGTGTAGCCGTTACATCTTTACTTATTTTCTGAACCATATTTTTAAACAGTTCAAAAGCCTCAAACTTATAAATTAATAAAGGATCTTTCTGTTCATAAGTTGCAGTTTGAACAGACTGTTTAAGATCATCCATTTCTCTGAGGTGCTCTTTCCAGGAATCATCAATAGTACTGAGGATAACCGTTTTCTGGTAAGCTTTAACCAATGCTTTTCCCTCGGTTTCATAAGCATCTTTCAGATTAGTAATTACCTGGATCGTTCTTGTTCCGTCAGTAATCGGAACCACTATATTCTCATACTGATGAGAACGCTTCTCATACACATCTTTAATAACAGGATAAGCCTGTTGCGCTATGCTTTCTTCTTTTCGTTTATATGAGTCTTTTACGATTTCATAGATCTTACTGATTACCTCTTCTCCATCAAGTTTTAGAAATTCTTCTTCAGAAACCGGAGATTCAATAGAAAGAGAACGTATCAACTCAAATTTAAATCCCTCAAAATCGCCATGTTCCTGGTAAGTTTCTACCAAACTTTCAGCAACATCTCTCATCATGGTAGCAATATCCACACTTAATCGTTCTCCGAACAAGGCATGCTTTCTCCGTTTATAAATAACTTCTCTTTGGGAATTCATCACATCATCATATTCCAATAATCTTTTTCTGATTCCAAAGTTATTCTCCTCCACTTTCTTTTGTGCCCGTTCAATTGATTTTGAAATCATTGAATGTTGAATTACTTCCCCTTCCTTCAGTCCCATTCTTGCCATAACATTTGCAATACGGTCAGAACCAAACAGGCGCATTAAATCATCTTCCAGGGAGACAAAAAACTGTGATGACCCTGGATCTCCCTGTCTTCCGGCACGTCCTCTCAATTGTCGGTCAATTCGTCTTGATTCGTGTCTTTCACTTCCGACAATTGCCAGACCACCAGCCTCGCGGACTTCATCTGATAGCTTAATATCTGTACCACGGCCTGCCATATTTGTAGCAATGGTTACTGTTTTGGATTTACCAGCTTCAGCTACAATTTCTGCTTCTTTTTGGTGCAACTTAGCATTTAAGACATTGTGCTTGATACCTCTTATTTTAAGCATTTTACTCAGAAGTTCGGATACATCTACTGCTGTGGTACCAACCAATACTGGTCTTCCTATAGAGATCAGTTCCTGTATTTCATCTATAATGGCATTATATTTTTCTCTTTTCGTACGGTAAACCATATCGTTCCTGTCATCCCGGATTACCGGAACGTTGGTAGGGATAACCACCACATCCAACTCATAGATATCCATAAATTCACCAGCCTCAGTTTCCGCTGTACCTGTCATTCCCGCAAGTTTGTGATACATACGGAAGTAATTCTGGAGTGTAATTGTTGCAAAAGTTTGTGTAGCAGCTTCAACTTTTACATTTTCCTTTGATTCAAGAGCCTGATGAAGACCGTCGGAATATCTTCTTCCTTCCATTATACGGCCAGTTTGTTCATCCACAATTTTAACTTTGTTGTCCATCACCACATACTCTTCATCTTTCTCAAAGAGAGTATAGGCTTTCAACAATTGCTGAACGGTGTGCACTCTTTCCGACTTAACCGCATAATCTCTAAGGAGTTCATCTTTTTTCTTAATTTTCTCATCCTCACTCATATCTGTTTTATCGAGGTCGGCAAGCTCACTTCCAATATCCGGCAGAATAAAAAAGTTTGGATCATCTGATTTGGATGTCACAAGATCAAGGCCCTTATCGGTTAGCTCAATGGAATTATTTTTTTCGTCGATTATAAAATACAGGTCATCAGTCACTTTATGCATGTGCTTGCTGTTATCCTGCATGTAATAATTCTCAGTTTTAAGCATAAGTGCTTTGTTTCCTTCTTCACTAAGAATTTTTATCAACGCCTTATTTTTAGGCAGTCCTTTATAAGCTTGTAACAACAGAAAACCTGCCTTTTCCCTGTCTTCTTCCTTCAACTTTTTTCTTGCATCTGTAATAATCTGATTAATAAGCTTTTTTTGTTCGCTTACCAGGTTTTCTACTTTAGGTTTCAGGTCCTGAAATTGTTCAGTGTTTTCCTGAGCCACAGGGCCGGAAATAATGAGTGGCGTTCTGGCATCATCGATTAAAACAGAGTCAACCTCATCCACAATTGAAAAATGATGTTTTCTCTGCACCAGGTCGCTCGGATTTATGGCCATATTATCTCTCAGGTAATCAAAACCAAATTCATTGTTGGTTCCATAGGTAATATCAGCGTTGTAGGCTTTCCTTCGTTCCGGGGAGTTGGGTTCATGTTTATCGATACAATCTACCGAAAGGCCATGAAATTCATACAAGGGTCCCATCCATTCCTGGTCACGTTTAGCCAGATAATTATTTACGGTTATAAGGTGCGAGCCCTTTCCTGCCAAGGCGTTTAAGAACAAAGGAAGAGTAGCTGCAAGAGTTTTTCCTTCACCCGTTGCCATTTCAGCAATTCTTCCCTGGTGGAGAACGATTCCACCAATTAACTGCACATCATAGGGAATCATATCCCATGTAATTTCATTTCCGCCTGCATACCATGAATTAAAATATACAGCGGTACTTCCTTCTATACTTACATAGTCTTTATTTGCACCAAGCTCTCTATCAAAATCATTTGCAGTAACTTCAACTTCAGAATTTTCTTTAAATCTTTTCGAAGTTTCACGCATAATGGCAAATGCCCTGGGCAGTAGTTCTTCTAACTTTTTCTCCAGTTTGTCATCAATAACTTTATCGATATCATCCAGTTCCCTGTAGATTCTTTCCTTTTCTTCTACATCTGTATTGTCATCTTCGGCTTTTTTCTTTAATTCTTCCTTTTTATTTTCGTCGCCTGCAATGTGGTCGCGAATTTCCTTTTTTATATCTTGTGCTTTCTGCCTGAGTTCATCGTTAGAAATATCATGAAGTCCTGCATAGATTTCATTAATCTCTGTAACAACTGGCATCAGCTTTTTGATATCTCTTTCAGACTTACTTCCGAAGAATGTTGTAAGTATTTTGGTAACTATATCCATTTTGTTTTCCTTTTTTCAATCTATTTCCTGCAAATTTAAATTAAATAAAAAGAAATTATTGAAAATTAAACTATAAAATCAATTTCCTATTATATGAAACAAAAAAAGTCCGGCTGAATTATTTTCAAACCGGACTTTTTTATAATACATTTTAATTTATCTTACGATTAATTTGCGTCTCCATATCTTATCCTTTGTTTTTATGAAGACAATAAATATTCCTTCTGATAGGTTATTTGTTGAGATTGATTTATTTTCTCCTCCATTAAATGATGTTTTATGAACCATTCTACCATTCATGTCAATAATATCTATGTTAATCTGTCCTTTCAGATTATCTCCTTTAATCAGGAATTTATCTGATGAAGGATTCGGATATAAATATACCTCCTGGTTGGTGTAATCACCAATAGCATTCGGATAGGTTGAAGCATTAACTTCTACTCCACTGGAATAATCCTGACCATTAAAAGACCAAATTTTGTAGTAATATTTTTCTTTTCTTTCCAGGGAATCATGAGTAAAATTTAGAGAATCATTATTAAAAAGCAATACTTCCCCTCCGTTATTCAGGTTATCTCCAGGAGAATAATTCATTCCTGATTGCGGAACTCCGAAATTATTCTGACTATTCCATGCAAGAAGCACAGAATCACCAGACGAATTCAATTCCCATGCTATTTTAACATAATCCACATAACCATTCGCAGAAATATTTTTGGGATCCTGAATATAATCAGCTCCATAAATCTCAGTTTCCCATAGTCCACGTCCGTAAGTTGCTGCTCTTAAAATATCAGGTCCTTCATCCGGGTTATAATAAAAATCCAGATCGGTTACTACAACATTTGGTAAATTATTACTAAAAAGTGTCCAGTTCTGGTCATTTATTTTTCTATAAACCCCTATGTCTGTTCCTGCATATAATTCAACATCTTCCGTATTTGATTTATTTTGCTCAACATCTAAAATAGGAACATTAGGCAATCCGGTAGAGACATTTGTCCATGAAGCTCCTCCATCAGTAGATTTATATACCTTATCAGCAGAATAGTTCCCTAGTGAAACCCATACCTTTTCAGGATCATCATTCTTAATTTCAATGTTTGTAATCGTTGAAGCTGATGGCAAATTGTTGGTTATTTCAGTCCAGCTGCTTCCCCCATCAGTAGTTCGCCAAATATCATAAAGATCAGCCATATAAATGTAGTCTGTATTAGAACTTGATATCTCCATCGACCGGATTTTATAATAAGAACTAACATTCGATATTTTAGTCCAGTTGTCTCCCTGATCTTCAGATTTAAAAAGATCAGCAAATCCTGCATAAATTGTTTCATTATCAGTTGGGTGCATAGCCATAGGAGTAACCCATGCTCCATCACCGGCAGATGACGGAGTGATTTCTGAGCTTGAGCCCCATCTGTTGTAGGTTCGATAAAGAGCTCCATAATATTGGCTTCCGTATTGTGTATTTTCTGTTGTATAATCAATCATACAATCCATTCCGTCACCTCCCATGACATCAGCCCAGTATCCCTGATCATACATTTTTGTTCCATTATCCTGTAATCCGTTTATAACCACATTAGAAACACTTTGGGCAGTACCTGTTTTATAAATCTGACTGATAACCATTCCATTGGTTAAATCAGTCCAGGTTTCCCCATTATCTGTTGATTTATAAATACCCCCGTCATTACCTTCAAAGAGTACTGAAGTTCCGTTTCTGAATTCCAGAACATGTTTATCTGCATGAACCGCAGGAACTCCATCGCCCCACCAATGACTTACGAGATGCCAGTTTTCTCCACCGTCTGTGGAACGCCAGGTATTAATCCCTCCTACAAACAATGTATCGGCATGATTAGGATCAGCAGCAATTGTTAAATCGTACCAGCCCTGACCTCCGGAATCATAGCCTGATGATGCCCAGCCAAGCAGGTTCTTCGTATCATAAACTAAATTATAACTATCTCCTGAATCAGTAGATTTATAAATCCCTTTCAACCCACTGTTTGAATTTGAAACAACGGCATAAACAATGCTGTTATCATCTTGTGTTACTGCAAGTTCAATTCTCTGAGCAGACAGTGATAGAGATTCAGTCCAGTTTACACCTCCATTGGTTGATTTATAAATTTTTGTTGAACTTGAATAATTTGAACCATACATAGTTTCAGGATTTCCCGGTTTAAATTCCAGGTCTTTCAGTACAACCGGATTTATATTATCCCAGTTATTGCCACCATCTGTAGTTTTATAAACCCCGTTTGTGGTTGCAGCATAAAGTGTATTATCATCATCCGGATGCATGATTAATCTGTTTACTAAATGTCTGCTAGATACACTGAAAGCAAGCGACTGGTTCCATGTGTCTCCCCCATCGGTGGATTTCAATACACCTACGGTATAATTATCTCCTGCATCCCTGTCTCCTGTAGCAATATAAATGGTTTTTGAGGTAGCATAGTCAGAAGGGATGGCAATATCACTTACTCCCAGTACAACGTTATTATCAGTCTGAACTTTCCAGTTATCACCTCCGTCAGTTGTTTTCCACAAGCCACCGGAAGGAGCTCCTATCCAGAAAATATCATCGTTTTCCGGGTGAAAACCAACGGCGTTTATTCTTCCAATTCCTGCATATCCTCCTGTAGAATAACTCGTTCCAAGATTTACCCAGTCAGAGTTGTCCTTGTTACGACTAGTATTATTAGTTCTGTTTTTTTGATATTCCGTATAAGCAGAAGTTTCCGGGAATTCTCCTGTTTCAGGATCCACTCTTATTTCCCAATACCACTCCCATCTCTTAAATTTTGTCCAGGTTCCCTCTTTTATTTTCTTACCATCTACAATTTTATAGCCCTCTTTAATATCATTAACCTTACAATACTCTTTGTAAGCTTTTTTGATATCATAAAAAGTTATTTCTTCTCTTTTTTTGTTTTTATCAATATATTTCATCCAGGGCTGTGCGAATGAAAAATTTCCTATAAAAAACAATAAAAAAATCAAAAGTAATTTACGTTGCATAATTGAGTTTTTAGGTTTAACAATTATTTAAACAGAGTATACATTTATAGATAACTGTTCAATGAAATAGTTTAATATTATTCATTAATTTTATTTTATTCAGTTTAATTCTAACAACAATTTTACTTTATTAAAGTTCCCTTTAAAAAGGCCATTGCTAAAATAATTTTTTTATGGATACGTAAAAGGTGGTTTATTATTTATAACAATTTTAAATTGCAATTTAAGACTCATCTTGGTCGTAATCAGAAGGTTAAAGTGAAAGTTGTCCCTTTTTCAGGTTCTGAATGGGCTGTTATTGATCCGCCGTGAAGCCGCATTATTTGTTTTGAAAGGCTTAGTCCTATTCCTGTTCCTTTAGGTTTTGTTGTAAAGAAAGGAATAAATATTTTATCAAGAACATCCTTTAATATTCCTCTTCCATTATCAATTACCTGCACAACACCCCTCCCTCTTTTATTTCTGAAGGCTTTTAAGTCAATACGCCCGTCATTTCTATCCTCCAAAGCATGAATAGAGTTTGTGACAAGATTAATTAATATCTGCTCGATCAGTCTCTTATCAGCATATATCTCCAAATTATCAGGTTCAATATTGGTTACCAGGCGAATATTGTTTTCCACAAGATCTTTTTCCATTAATGGTTTAATGCCGTCAAAAAGACTTTTGGCCTTTACAATCTCAATATTTGGTTTTGGAATTTTTGTGAGATTTCTGTATGAATTCACGAAATGTAAAAGACCGTCACTTCTTTTATGGATTGTATCAATAGCTTGCTGAATTTCTTCCGTAGATTCTTTATCCAGCGTGCCATCATTCTGATCTTTGGTTTCCTTAATCATGAGTCCCAAAGTAGATGTAATTGAAGCCACCGGGGTAATGGAATTCATTATTTCATGTGTTAAAACCCTTATCAGTTTTTGCCAGGTTTCGGTTTCCTGTTCCTCTAGTACATACTGAATATCTTTTATTGTTACGAGCATTATACTGTCTGCGTGTAATCTAAATTCAGTTCCGTAAACTGCCAGTTGGAGAATGTCGTCTTCCTGTTGAACCTTAAGGACATAGTTTTTCCCGGGTTCAAGATTCATAAGTATATCAACCAGTTCTTTGCTTTTAGATTCTAGTTGTTGAATATTTTTAAGATTATAAATCTCAAACAAATCTTCAAAAGCTTTGTTAACCATATCTACATTTCCATTCTTACGAAAAGTAATGATACTAATATCAATGTTTCTTACAATGTTTTGGAGATATTGATATTGCTGTTCCAGTTTGGTTCTGATCTTTTGAAAATCTTTAATCACTTCATTAAAAGCCTGGTTTAACTCATCGAAAGATTCTCCGGCACCTTCAAACTGAAAGGTACGTGTAAACTCAGAAAACCGAATTGACTCGAGGAAACTGGCTAACTTTCTGTTCGTGGTATCTACATAGCGAACCAGAAGAATAATTTGTATAATAATTAATATTCCTACAAGAAAAGGTGTTATTAAATACTGCAGGGTCAGCGTATAGAAAAAAAGAAAGATTGTTGCAGAAAGCAATAATATTCTTAACGATATAACAAATCTAAAATTCTTATAAACCATATTTTTCCATTCTTCTGTATAAGGAGGTTCTTGTAAGGCCCAGCTTATCTGCAGCTTTAGTTACATTACCCTGGTTTTGTTTCAGCACTTTCTGAATTACATTTTTTTCTATTGTTTCCAGATCATATGTTTCAATCTCCAATTCATCTGTTGATTTTTTTGTATTTGTTAGTATAAAATCATCAGCTTCCAGGACATCTGAATCGCACATAATTATTGCCCTCTCAATAGCATGCTGAAGTTCTCTTACGTTTCCCGGCCAGTTATGATCATTTATTTTTTTCAAAGCTTCGTTACTGATCTTTGTAACTTTCTTTTTGTATTTTTTAGCATATTGCTTAAGAAAATGTTCGGCCAGCAGTGGAATATCTCCTGTGCGCTCTCTCAAAGGTGGCAAATGTATTTCCACTGTGTTTATTCTGTATAGTAAGTCCTGTCTGAATTCTTCTTCTCCTACCATTTTATGAATATCATTATTGGTTGCACAAATCAGGCGGACATCAATTTTTTTATGGGAATTTGAGCCTAGTCTCATTACTTCTCTTCTTTCAATGGCTGTCAAAATTTTAGCCTGAAGGGGCAAGGTGAGATTTCCTATTTCATCAAGAAAAAGAGTGCCACCATCAGCTAATTCAAAACGGCCTGCTTTGTCTTTCTTAGCATCAGTGAATGCTCCTTTGACATGACCAAACAATTCACTTTCAAATAAATTTTCGTGAATAGATCCCAGATCCACACTTATAAATACCTCTCCTTTTCTCTGTGAATTTCTGTGCAAAGCTCTTGCTACCAATTCCTTACCAGTTCCATTTTCTCCTAGTATTAAGACATTAGCATCAGTTTTTGCAACTTTCTGGATGGTTTTAAATACCTCTTTCATCTCAGGAGATTCACCAATGAATTCATGAAAAGGTTGATCTTGTATCTCACTTATTTCTTTCTGTTTCTGTTTCAGGTCACCTGCTACTCTTTTCGATCGTCGCAATTTAATTGCTGAAGATACTGTTGCCAGTAACTTTTCATTTTGCCAGGGTTTTAATATGAAATCTGTTGCGCCGGCTTTTATTGCTCTAACTGCTTTTTCCGCGTCTCCGTAAGCTGTAATGAATACTACAACAGCATCCGGGTCTATTTCCAGAATCCTGTCGAGCCATTCGAATCCCTCCTGGCCACTTATAGCATCTTTTGTAAAATTCATATCAAGAAGCAGAACATCGTACGACTCCTCTTTCATTTTCTGAGGAATCGTATCAGGTTTTGTCTCTGTATCTACCTTTTCAACATGATTCTTCAAGAGAAGTTTTAATGCAAACAGAATATCTTCATTGTCATCAATTACCAGTACTTTTCCTTCTTTTTTATCCATAAATTTTTTTTTTCAATCTTTAAACATTGTAAATATATAAAGTTTTTATAAAAATTGTACGATTCCGAACTATAATTGTCCCATAAACGAACAAATTCAAACAAATACCACCCTTACAAGAACAATTCATCATGCTGTATTTTAGAAACTTACATTATTTGGCATAAAAAATGATTAGACATCAATAAAAAAAAGTATTATGGATCGAGCAATTGAAAAAAAGAAAACCTTATTTACCAAAAAGAACATCTGGATAATGGTTGGTAGTATTATAGCTATACTGGTTATATACAACATATTTTTCGGAGACAACAGTTCAAAATTAAATGTTGAAAAGGAAAAAATTACAATTGAAAGTATAGAAAAAGACATTTTTAAAGATTACATAGCTGTAATTGGAACAGTTGAGCCCATAAAAACAATTTATCTGGATGCTGTGGAAGGTGGAAGAGTTGAGGAAATCCTTATAGAAGAAGGAAATATGGTAGAAGAAGGTGATGTTATCATGCGGCTAAGCAATACAAACCTGGTATTAGACATATCAAATAACGAAGCCCAGGTAACCCGTTCAATAAATTCTTTGCAAAGCCTTCTTCTGGATATGGAACAAAGAAGAATTAATTACGAAAGAGACCTGATCAATCTCCGACGTGAATTGAAAAAAAGAGAGAGAGCCTATAAAAACAATGAGAAATTATATGAAAATGAACACATTTCTTACGAAGATTTTCAGCAATCAAAAGAAAATTATAAGGCTACCTTAAAGGAGTTTCAATTATTCAAGGAAGCACAAAGGAAGGATTCTATTTTCAGGGCAAAACAATCAAAAACGCTTGAAAGGTCTATAGAAAGGCTGAAAGAAAGTGGTCAAATAGTAAGAAAAAGACTGGAAAATCTCAATATTAAAGCTCCTGTTAATGGTGAACTGGCAACATTGCATCCCGAAATTGGAGAAGTAATAGGCCATGGGACAAGAATAGGAAAAGTAAACATACTGGATGATTACAAATTAAATGTTGAAATTGATGAGCATTATATAGCAAGAGTAAGAAAGAGGCTCACAGGTACTTTTGATTATACAGGTGATTCCTATTCTCTTGTACTGACGAAAAAATATCCTGAAGTAAACCAGGGAAAATTTACTGTAGATATGGAATTTAAAAATGAAACACCGAATGATATTAGCATAGGACAAACTTTCAGAATTAAACTGGAACTTGGGCAATCAAAAGAGGCTGTGTTAATTCCACGCGGAGGATTCTATCAAAGTACAGGAGGACAATGGGTATATGTAGTTGACAAGTCAGGTGATTTCGCTTACAAACGCAAGATCAGAATTGGGCGACAGAATCCAAAATACTATGAAGTACTTGAAGGCCTCAGACCCGGAGAAAAAGTAATTGTTTCAAGCTATGATAATTTCAATGAAGCCGACAAACTAATACTTAAAGAATAAATAGAATACAGAATTTAGAATACAGAATTTAGAATACAGAATACAGAATTTAGAATACAGAATACAGAATTTAGAATAATTAACAATAAAATTTAAAGCCATGATTACAACAAAAGAATTAGTAAAAGTTTTTAGAACAGACGAAGTAGAAACAACTGCTCTAAATAAAGTAAATCTTGAAATAGCTGATGGTGAATTTGTCGCCATCATGGGACCATCTGGTTGCGGAAAGTCAACATTGCTGAACATTCTTGGATTACTGGATAATCCTTCTTCCGGAGAGTTGAATTTTATGGACCAGGAAGTATCTTCTTATACAGAAAGGAAAAGAACAAATCTCAGAAAATCAAATATTGGTTTTGTTTTTCAAAGTTTTAACCTGATTGATGAACTGAATGTATATGAAAATGTTGAATTGCCTTTGCTTTATCTGAACAAACCTGCTTCAGAGAGAAAACAAAAAGTTGAAGAAGTGCTGGAGAGAATGAAAATGTCTCACAGAAAGAAACACTTTCCACAGCAACTATCCGGTGGACAGCAACAGAGAGTTGCTATTGCCAGAGCCGTAGTTGCTAACCCAAAACTGATCCTGGCGGATGAGCCTACTGGTAACTTAGATTCTGCACATGGTGAGGAAGTTATGAATCTTCTTCAGCAATTAAATAAAGAAGGAACAACGATTATAATGGTTACTCACTCCCCTTCTGATGCTGAAAAAGCTCACAGAATAGTACAGCTTTTCGATGGACAGGTCGTTACTGAAAATATTAAACAAGTGCTATAAATAAATTATAGGGCAGAAGTTCATCAAAATTTAGCTATTTTCCCCTTAATAACTATTTTTATTGCTTCTGCCCTTCTTAATAAACCTTAAAACCTTAGAACCATGAAACGATTTAACCTATTATTAATCTTAACAGTCTTGTTTACAGGGATTTTGTCCTTAGGCAACAAGGCTCTTGCAGATGAGAACAACTTCAAGAAAGAGATTGCAATAAAAGGCATAAACAAAATAGATATAACAATTGCCTGTAAAATGTATCTGAAACAATCTCAAACAGAAAGCCTAAGAATTGAGGCTGACGAAGACATCTTTGAAAAACTTGAGATTGAACAAAAAGACAGTACACTCTACATTGAATCTGATTGTAGAACAAATGATTTTGATGACTGGGATGTTGAAATTTATGTTTCAATTAAAGAGTTAAAAAAATTAGACATTGGCGGAGCGGTAAAGCTGAAAAACAAAGATGTTCTTAAAGGAGAAAAATTAAATATAAAAATATCGGGCGCAGCAGATCTTGATCTCAACCTTGATGTAAACAAATTACTTGCAGACTTCAGCGGTGCTGTAAATGCTGATCTGAAAGGTAAAGCAGATTATGTAGTGATGGATATGTCGGGCGCTTCAAAGGTAGATGCCGATGACCTGATTTCGCAAGCTTTTTACCTGGATTTTAGCGGATTTGGAAAAGCTGAAATTCATGCTGAAAAAGTGCTAAAAGTTGACATGTCGGGTATGGGCGTTGTAAAATATTCAGGAAACCCTAAAAAGATTAAAACAGAAACCTCAGGACTTGGTGTTGTAAAAGCCCGATAAAACACTAAAACTTAAATACCATGCTTAAGAATTATTTCAAAACAAGCATAAGAAACATAAGCAGGCAGAAAGTATACTCTTTCATAAACATTTTAGGACTCGCCATTGGAATTGGGCTCTTTACCATCATCGCTTTTTATATTCGCGATGAATTAAGTTACGACAAATTTCATCAGAAAATTGATCGTATTTACAAATTGGAACGAGGAGAACTGGCAATCAGCAATGCCAAAACAGGTGAGTTTTTAAGGGAGAAATTCCCGGAAATTGAACATGTCAATCGTTTTGGAAGAAGAAGTATTAATATTACTTACAACAATGATAACTTTAAAATAAGTAATTCAGTTTTTGCTGATAGCTGTGTTTTCAACATGTTTACTTTCCCTCTTAAGCAGGGTGACCCAAACAATGTCTTAACTGACAAATACAGCATTGTACTTACCGAATCGACGGCAAAAAAAATATTTGGGGAAGAAAATCCGGTAGGTAAAATAATTAAAGTGGGTAAGGACTTAAATTACACAATCAAGGGAGTAGCAAAAGACCTACCGAAGAATTCAAGTATAAATGCCAATGCATTCGTCAATTTTGAAAGTATCCACCACTATTATGATGCTCCAAAAGAAAAAGTATGGAACCACTACAATAATTATTTTATTTATGTTCTTTTGAATAAGGGTGTAGACCACGAAAAGTTTGAAAAGAAACTCAATAAAGTTACGCGTGAATATTTACTTGCCGAAAATTCAATTGAAAGTGCAGAAGAATATAAAGAAAGAACAAGAAATTTAAGACCTTTCTCTGAAGTATATTTTACCCAGGGCGTAAAGTTTGACTATTTTAATGAGCACGGCAAAAAGGAATTTGTATACATCTTCATCGCTGTTGGGTTATTTGTATTGATTATTGCTTGTGTGAATTTCGTGAACCTCTCAACTGCCAGAAGCAGTCTTCGGGGTAAAGAGATAGGAATCAGAAAGGTGCTGGGATCAGATAAAAAGAAGATTATGTTCGGATACCTGGCCGAAGCTATTCTAATAAGTTTTTTTGCTACAATCCTGGGCTTAGGCATAGCTGAACTGCTCACCCCTGTTTTTAACAAGATTATTCTGGCAAATGTAACCATAAATTATACAGTTCAATTTATAATTATTGCCCTGACAGGAGGAATTCTGCTGGGAATTCTTGCAGGAATATATCCTTCAATGGTTTTATCTTCAAAACCCCTATTATCTACAATTAAAGGTGAAGAAGCCTCGGGCAGGAAGGGTAAAAATTTCAGAAGTATTCTTACAGTATTTCAATACACCATCTCGGTTATATTAATTATTGCTACGCTGGTTGTATTTAAGCAACTACATTACGTAAAGACCAAAGACCTCGGGCTGAACCAGGAAAAGGTTCTCTATTTTTTTGCAAATACCAATAAAAGTAAAAAGAAAGTACTAAAAGAAAAGCTTCTTCAAAATCCTAATATTAAATCAGTTGCCTTTGCAAATAATATCCCCGGGAGGGTGATGATGAACCAGGGTTTTAATACAGGCGATCAATCTTTGAATATTAATTCTTTACCGATAGATGAAAACTTCATCGATTTGTTTGATATCGAAATAATAAGAGGTCGTAATTTTATTTCCAACAGTAAAAAAGACCAGGAAACTGCCTATATAATTAATGAATCTGCAGCAAAAATAATAAATAATGAAAATGTAATTGATAGCCCGCTAAAGGTGTGGGATAATAAAAAGATGGGTAAAATAGTCGGGGTAGTGAAAGATTTTCATTTTAAAAGCCTGCATCACAATATTGGCCCTCTTGTAATGTACTACAGGCCCGATTGGAGCCATGTATTTTTTACTAAAATCAATGGAAACCAGATTAACAAAACAGTTGATTTTATCAAAAAAACAGGAAATGAAGTTATCGAAGACTTTGCTTTCACACATGGTTTCGTGGATGAAAGCTATAACAGGACATATCACAAAGAACAAAGATATGGGAAACTGTTTGGATATTTTGCTATTATAGCCATCTTTATTGCATCATTAGGACTTTTCGGTCTTGCCCTATTCTCAACTTCACAAAGAATGAAAGAAATAAGTATCCGTAAGGTATTTGGTTCCAGATCTAAACAAGTTATCCTGTTGCTGGTAAAGGATTTTTCAAAATGGGTTATTATCGCTAACTTAATCGGTTGGCCGGTTGCCTATCTTTTTATGCAAAAATGGCTACAAAATTTCGCATACAAAACATCCATTTCCTGGATAGTATTTTTAACGGCTCTTATAATTACACTTTTAATAGCTCTGGTCACAGTGATATTCCAGGCAAGTCATGCTGCAAACACAAATCCTGCAGATGTACTGAGAGATGAATAAACAATAGGTTAAGTAAATAGGTTTAGGTTAACAAACGGGTAAATGTTATTTGCCCGTTTTGTTTTTTGCATAAAATTGTTCAAAAAATTTATACCAATTCTAAATAAAATTTTAAGATATTATCTCTTAGCTTACAATTCATTAATACACCTACATTAATTCTTAAAAAATAAAGAAAAAATCTACGATTATTGTAACCTTTCTAATTTTATTAATTTGAGTTGGGTAAAAAAATACTTAAATTGGCACACCAATAAGAAATGACCAGAGAACTAAACAATTGACCATGAGCGCATTATGCTAAAACCAGTTAGCAGAATAGCAAATTTATCATTCTCTCATATTTTTCAGTTTTTCAGATTGAAAAAAAATTCTATTTTAAAATTTTCAATTTATTTATTAATTAAAATTTCTAAGGAGGTGTTCGTTTTCAGCAAATTAGAATACACGGAATAAATTCAATTTACCCTAAACCCATTTATTAACACTAAAAAAAGAACTATGAATTGTAAAAATTTACTCATTGGTATTTTTTTATCCGCTTTTATGCTTTCAGCGCTTACAATGAATGCACAGAACTGGAAAAAAATTAACCCCAAAAAAACGGAAAAAACCCAGATCCAATTACAAAAAGCAAAAGACAATCAAACACTCATAAAGTTTGAGTTCAATGCTTATTCGGAAAAAACAATAAATACACCAAAAGGCAAGGCTGTTGTTCTGAATATGCCAAATTGTACAAGAACAAAGGTAAAAGGAGCACCTGATCTTCCCAAAACCAGTCAGTCTGTAATCATTCCTAACCGTTCGGAGATGAAGGTTAAGGTAATTAAAAGCAATTACATTGAACTGAAAAATATTAAGATTGCTCCTTCAAAAGGAATAATGTCAAGGGATAAGAACCCATCTGACTATCCGTTTACTTATGGCAAAGTTTATAGTCAGAATTCATTTTATCCTTCTGAAATTGCATCTGTTAATGAACCCTATCTCATAAGAAATATCAGGGGACAAAGCATAATGGTTCATCCGGTACAATACAACCCGGTTACCAAAACTGCCAGGATTTATACCTCACTAACGGTTGAATTAACGCCATCCGGGAACAAAGGCATCAATACTCTTGATAAAAAAAGCAATGGTCAGGTAAGCTCTTTATTCCATCGAATTTACGACCGTCATTTCATTAATTATAACGAAAATGACACCAAATATACACCTCAACCTGAAGATGGAAATAAAATGCTGATCGTTTGTTACAGCGACTTCACAGATGAAATGCAATCTTATGTAAACTGGAAAGAATCTATTGGTTTCCAGGTAGAAATGGTTGACTACTCCACAATCGGCAGTGCTTCAGCGCTCGAGTCATACGTACAGGATTACTACGACAACAATGGACTGGATTTTCTTCTACTCGTTGGTGACCATGCGCAGGTACCAAGTTCCAGCACTTCAGCAGGGGATTCTGACAACAATTATGGATATGTTTCCGGTAGCGACCACTACCTTGATATTTTTGTAGGTCGTTTCTCAGCTGAGACCTCTTCTGAGGTTACAACACAGGTTGAAAGAACAATTTCATACGAAAGAGATGTAAGCTCATCCGCTTCATTTATAAACAAAGGAGTTGGAATTGCCTCTAACGAAGGTGGTAGCGGAGGAGACGATGGCGAAGATGATGAAACCCACATGAATAATATAGAATACGATCTTGAGAACTACGGATATTCATCTGTTGACCGTATCTACCAGGATGGAGGAAGCGCTTCACAACTTACTTCAGCTCTTAATGACGGACGAGGAATTATAAACTACGTGGGTCATGGAAGTAGCACCTCCTGGGCTTCTATGTATTACGACAATAACGATGTAAATTCATTAACCAATACCGGCAAATTACCTTTTATATTTTCTGTTGCTTGTGTGAATGGTGATTTTACAAGTACAACCTGTTTTGCTGAAACATGGCTTCGTGCAACTTATAACGGAAACCCAACCGGAGCAATTGCTTTCTGTGGTTCAACCATTAACCAGTCATGGGCTTCGCCAATGTGTGCGCAGGATGAAATGAATGACCTGCTGGTAACAAATAACTGGCTAAGATATGGTGGTGTATTTGTCAACGGTATGTTCCAGATGATTGACGAATACGGAAGCGATGGAGAAAATATGGCCGACACATGGACAGTCTTTGGAGATCCATCAGTTCAAATGAGAACACCAGGTCACCCTGACGGACCAGATGGCGGAACAGTTACTGCCCCCGTAGCGGATTTCTCTGCAGGTTCCACAACGGTAACTGAAGGCGAAAGTGTAAATTTCAGCGATCAGTCATCTAACAACCCCACGACATGGGAATGGAGCTTCGAAGGAGGTGATCCTTCAACCAGCACACAACAAAATCCAAGTGTTACTTACAATACAACAGGAACCTACCAGGTTTCATTAACTGTAAGCAACTCTGCAGGGTCAGATTCAGAAACCAAATCAAATTATATTACAGTAGAGGAATATGTTCCGTCATACTGCACATCTGCAGGAAATGATGCAAGTTATGAATGGATTTCTTCTGTTGATATTGGATCTTTCAATTACAGTTCAGGATCTGATGGTGGTTATGCAGACTATACCAGCGAAACTGTTACATTAACACAGGGATCAACTGTTGACGTTACGCTAACCCCAGGCTTTAACAGCAGTACTTACCAGGAATACTGGAAAATCTGGATTGATTTCAACAACGACAAAGATTTTGAAGATTCAGGTGAGTTAATATTCAGTGGCAACGGAAGCTCAGCTGTAAGCGGAAGTATTGACGTTCCATCAACAGCAACAGGTACAACCCGTATGAGAGTTACCATGAAATACAATGGAGAACCTTCTCCGTGTGAATCCTTCGACTATGGAGAAGTAGAAGATTATACAGTTACATTCGAAGATGGTGGCGGAGGTGATACAGAAGCGCCAACTGCTCCAACCAACCTTGCTTCAGGCAATGTTACGGAAACAAGCCTGGAGTTGAGCTGGGACGCATCATCAGACAACGTAGGGGTTGATCATTATACCGTATTCAAGGACGGCAGTTCTGTTGGAACTACTGCAAATACTTCATACAGCGTAACAGGACTTACAGCTGCAACTACTTATACATTTACTGTAAAAGCAGAAGATGCCGCAGGAAATGTATCTGCAGCAAGCAGTGCACTAGATGTTACCACCGATGATGGAAGTATAACTTATTGTGAATCCAGCGGAAACAATTCATCTTATGAGTGGATATCACAGGTAGAAATAGGTAGCTTTTCCAACAGTTCAGGAGCAGCAGGATACACTGACTTTACCGGTCAAACAATAAACCTGAGTGCTGGATCATCTGTTAATGTAACGCTTACTCCGGAATTCAGCGGAAGCAGTTATAATGAGTACTGGAAAATCTGGATTGACTACAATGGAGACGGTGACTTTACCGACAACGGAGAACTTGCATTCGACGCAGGCTCTATGAGCAGCTCTGCCGTAAGTGGAACAATGAATGTGTCATCTACAGCATCAGGATCCACAAGAATGAGAATAACCATGAAGTATAATGGTGAACCTTCTCCTTGTGAATCATTTAGTTACGGCGAGGTAGAAGATTATACAGTATCATTCAGCGGCGGAGGTGAAGACACCGAAGCGCCTACAGCACCAACAAACCTTGCAACAAGTAATGTTACAGAATCCAGTGTGGACCTCACATGGAGCGCTTCTTCAGACAATGTAGGTGTAGATCATTATACGGTTTACATGGACGGAAGTTCTATGGGAACTACAACAAATACCTCTTACAGTGTAACCGGACTGGCAGCTTCTACTACCTATACCTTTACTGTAGAAGCCGAAGATGCTGCAGGAAATGTTTCAGCAGCAAGTACCAGCCTGAATGTAACTACAGATGATGGTGGTTCGGTAAGCTACTGCGAGTCCAATGGCCAGAATACAAATTACGAATGGATTGACCTGGTTGAACTTGGTTCCATTAATAACTCAACAAGTTCTGATGGAGGATATGGAAATTATACAAACCTCTCAACAGACCTGACACGTGGAAGCAATGTAACCATCTATATTAGTGCAGGATTTGCATCAAGCAGTTATACAGAGTATTGGCATGTATGGATCGACTTTGACCAAAACGGTACTTTCGAAAGTGACGAAGAAATGGTTAGCGGTTCTTCAAGCAGTGCTGATAAATTATCTGCCAGCTTTGATGTCCCAACTGATGCTGTTCTGGGACAAACACGCATGCGGGTGACCATGAAATATAACAGTGCTGCCACTGCTTGTGAATCATTCTCCTATGGTGAAGTAGAAGATTATACAGTGAACATCACGGATAATTCTACAAATTATATTCTTAGCAACAGAGATGCAATGGAGCTTGGAAATGCTCCTGCCGGACTGGAAATATACCCCAACCCGGCCAACAGCTTTGTGAATGTCCAGATTAATGAAGGAGAAAGAAACAGCACAGTAAGTATTTACAATACACAGGGAAGCCTTGTTAAGATAGTACCTGTAAATAGTGATTTCAAAGAAATAGACGTTTCTGATCTTCAGGGTGGAGTTTACATTCTGAAAGTAGCAGATGAAAGGCTGCCACTAGTGAAACAGTTTATTAAGAAATAGTTCAACAACTATCCTTATTATAAAAAAGAAGCCGCAAAATTTGCGGCTTTTTTTTATATCTGTTTAAGAAAACTTATCCATACGTAGGGTTTGCTGAAAAACACAAAATAAAGTTATAATGAGTGCTATACATATATTTATTATTTGCAAAATGCAAGTTTTTTTACTAATACCCAAATTGAGCGATTTTCGCTCACAGCCTGCCCCGTACACGAAGTGTCGGGGACAAAAAAATTGTAAGGTTTTCACCTCATCAATTCGGTGAAAACCGACAATTTCTAAGTCGGGGTTATACCTAATAACTTTGCATTTTTTTTAAAAAATATTTTGTTAGCCTGTAGCAAATCATCTACTTCGTTGGCTTCAGCTCGCAGTATTAATATACAGCTTCGCTTCGCCGCCTTGTATATGATGCACTACAGACTTT